>Ga0315332_10001595_pt1 | contig 12194 bp, 11 predicted proteins | sample M110034915metaG_FD_203455 | JGI IMG/M metagenome (GOLD analysis project Ga0315332, IMG submission 203455) | Ammonia-oxidizing marine archaeal communities from Monterey Bay, California, United States - M1 100m 34915 | ecosystem: Environmental > Aquatic > Marine > Intertidal zone | place: USA...
ACACATGTGAGCTCTTTTTTGATCAGGTAAAAGTGCCCAAAATGAATTTGCTTGGTAAGGAAGGAGAGGGATTTAAATACATGATGGATAATCTACCACAGGAACGAATTATCGTCGCTCAATGTGGAATTTCAGCAGCAGAAGGAGCATTAGAAAGTACAATTGGATACATCAAAGAGCGTGAAGCTTTTGGTAAACCAATTTCGCATATGCAAACCATTCGGCATAAAATTGCAGAGCTCTCAACTGAAGTTCAGATGGGGCGTGTTTTTATGGATAGGTGTTTAGAATTGCATGCTGAAGGAGCGCTATCAAATATTGCTGCGTCTCAAGCCAAATATGCGATGACTGACCTACAGTGTAGGGTTATTGATGAGTGCGTTCAGTTGCATGGTGGTTATGGCTATATTTGGGAGTACTATATTGCTAGAGCATATGCTGATGCCAGGGCTCAAAGAATTTATGCTGGATCTAATGAAATAATGAAAGAATTGATTTCTAGGCCAATATGGAAAAACCGAAAGCAATAAGAACAAGTAAATTTTGAATATTGATGAGCACGTTTGAGTTTAACGCTGCCACGGACAGACGATGTTAAAAGCTCGATATTTTAAACATACGCTAAAATTTAAAAAACCTGGTGGAACTTCCAGAGGTATCCTTGTTACAAAAGACAGTTGGTTTATTAAATTATGGCATACTGACAATCTAAATTTTGCTGGAATTGGTGAATGTTCCTTAATAGAAGGATTGAGTATCGATGCAGTTCCTGAATTTGAGTTGGTACTTCAAGAACTGTGTGAATCAATTCATTTATTGCCGATAACAAATAATCGTTTTGATTTAAATTTTCTGAAATGGCCAGCAATAGCATTTGGTCTCCAGCTCGCTTTGTGGGACCTGCATGACAAAGGTAGAAAGACATTTGAAGCACAATTCCAGAAGGCAGGGGCCATACCCATTAATGGTTTGATTTGGATGGGGGATAAAGTGTCGATGAAGGCGCAAATAAATGCTTGTATTTCTGCAGGGTTTACTTGTATAAAATTGAAAATTGGGGCTATAAACTTCTCAGATGAGTTGAATCTATTGAAGTTCATGAGAAAAGAATTTCGATTAAGTGATTTAGAAATTAGAGTAGATGCTAACGGTGCTTTTTCAACTAACGAAGCAATGGAAAAAATCAAAAGATTGTCTGAATACCAATTGCATTCAATTGAACAGCCCATTAAAGCCGGATTGTATTCAGAGATGGCACAACTTTGTTTAAAATCTCCAATTGATATTGCACTTGATGAAGAGCTTATTGGCCCATTTGATAAAACGACAAAACAACAAATTTTACAAGAAATTAAACCCCAATATATTGTAGTTAAACCCAGTTTGCACGGTGGATTTCATGGTGCTGAGGATTGGATTGAAATCGCAGAAAGTCTGGGTGTTGGTTGGTGGGTAACTAGTGCTTTGGAATCAAATATAGGATTGAATGGTATTGCACGTTGGGTAAATAAATACGATAACCTACTACCTCAAGGTCTTGGTACAGGCAGTCTATATTCCAATAATATCGATTCCCCACTTTTTGTATCCAATGGACAATTGTGCTATTCTAAAGAAGATCAGTGGGATTTGACTTTATTTAAGTAATTAACAAATTGACAAGTAAGCAAACTATAATAATCAAGGATAAGAAATACGATTCACATTCTAACTATTTGCAATTGGTGGAAAATGCTAATGGAATAGAAAAGGATCTGTTTTCATTCTTGCAAGATTGGTACTCCAGTAGTGATTCAATAGACATTCGTTCTTCTGGAAGTACAGCTCGCAGTAGGATTATTCGACTATCAAAAAAAGCAATGGTTTCAAGTGCAGAAGCGACATGTCAGTTTTTTGGAATCGGTTCTAATGAGGTTCTTCATTTGTGCGTACCGGTACAATACATAGCTGGAAAAATGATGTTGGTACGAGCATTGGTGTCTGGAGCTAGCTTGATATTTGAAGAACCAAGTGCTGCTCCTTTATTGGGATATCGTAAACAAATTAGTTTCTCTGCGATGACACCGATGCAGGTAACCGGGGTGTTGAATAACCATCCAGAACGTTTTCAAAATCTAGCCCAATTAATTATAGGTGGGGCTCCTGTGCTCCAAGCATTAAAGGTAAGGTTGCAATTAATTAACACTTCTTGCTATGCTACATTTGGCATGACTGAAACGGCTACGCATGTAGCTTTGAATAGACTCAATGGACCAAGGAGTAGTGATATTTATGAAGCAGTTGGCGATGTATCTTTTAATGCAGATGATAGAGGATGTTTGATTATAGAATCAAAAAATAGAGAAATCAATAATTTATTTACCAATGACATTGTGGATCTAAAGGATAGAAGCTCCTTTCGTTGGTTAGGTCGTGCTGATTACGTAATAAATACAGGTGGATTAAAAGTCTATCCAGAGGTTATTGAAGAAAAGTTAAGTAGGGAGATTTCTGGTAATTATTTTATTGCTTCATTACCAGATAATAAGTTAGGAGAAAAGGTTATTCTTTTAGTTGAAGGAGAAAAACGAGATATCTGTTTTGATTGTTTGGATAAATACGAACAACCCAAGCAAGTCTATTTTATAAAAAAATTCGTTTATACAGCGTCTGGGAAAATTCAGCGACTAAAAACATTGAATGAACTAATTGATGCGTAGGCAATCGCTCAAAATATTGGGACTTTCTGACAAAGCAACGCCGGAGGAAATTAAGAAAGCATACAGAAAAAAAGCATTTTTGTATCATCCAGATTTGAATCCTTCCTTGCAAGCCAAAGAGGAATTTATTAAAATTGACAGGGCTTATCAGTTTCTTATTAATGGGACCGAATCTTTCCCTGAACAGATTAGTTCAACGGAGAATGCCAAAGATTTTGAAAGAAGAAAGAATAGCGCGGTGTATGCCAAGATAGCCTATGAGTTTAAAAAAAATCAGGCTAAAGCGTATCGAATTAACATTCATAAACGGTTTTTATTTTTCAAGAAGAACCCTTTGCTTGACGTAGTAATGACAGGATTAGTATTACTTTTTGTTGGGTATGGTTTGTTTGTAATGATTGATCAAATCATAGAGCCTAAAGAGGAAACCATCAAGTCATACGGAATAGATTTCTCTTTTGATGGTTTCTATTACATGAATCTGAGTAATGATGGATCTGTAGCTGTAAATGTACCTTGGGAGGTTGCTGCGCGAATAAAGTCGCATGATGGAGATTTCTCTATTGTAGACATGGAGGTTTCTCCAATATTTAAAATTCCAAAACGAATCTTGTTAGTTAATCTTCAGGATGTATACTCGGGTTGGGTATTGAACAATATATTTTACAATTGGATTGTTCCTATACTCCTGATAGTACCTATTTTTTGGCTTTTATATAAAAAACCAGCTTACCCTATGCTTGTGCTTGCGAACTGTATATTGTTCATTTATCCGATTATTTTAGGATTTCACATGTACATGACGCTGAGCTTTCGGGCAAGAATTATTTTGGAGACGTTATAAATCATTAAGACCGTCTAACTTTTTGTTAGGATTTTGCGTCGATTTCTTGCCAGTAGTATTTCTATAATTGGAAAGAGCATTAAACCTATCCAGTAAATTGTAACAAGCATATAATAAGGCTTAAATAAGGTATTTACCCAGCTATGTTCTGCAGTTTTTAACCTATTGAATGATTGATGAAACAGGTTGTTGATTGAATCGTGATTGTATAATCGGAATTGGTTAAGTTCCTCATTTTCGAATCCTGTTTGTGAGGAAATACGGTCAATTGCTTCTTCTTCGACAAGATCTAAAAACCAAATCAATGTGTTTTTTTTTACCCAGTCAAAGTTTGATGATGTGCTGTCGTCCTCAATATATTGATTGACCAATTCTTCATTTGATGGAATTATGGTTTCTGTAGAAAGAAGCTCTGTTTTTTCTAATAAGAATTCGCGGAAAGCGGGTACTGTATTTTTTTCAAACTGTGTAATCGTTGCATCTGCCGTTTTAATCGTAGAGGTTTTTGCGTAATTGAGTGCACATATAAAGGTAAACCCAAAGGCAAAAACAATTGGAATAAAAATCCAATATGTCACAACAAGAATCTTTGAGATTATTTTTTTTCGTTTCAGCAGCCCTCTAATATTCAAAATGATGAGGAGGATGATAGCAACTAGATAACCTAGGAATCCATACCCTAGAGAACCAAAAATTCCTGACCATATAACATCACCTACAATTTCCAAAATTAAAGTATTAAAATGTCCTAAGATTTCTCAATTATTGTGGCATAACCTTGTCCAACACCAATGCACATAGTTACCAGTGCATATTTTTTATTTTTTTCTTGAAGCTCAATGCTGGCAGTTTGCAACAATCTAGCTCCTGTCATCCCCAATGGATGACCAATAGCTATAGCTCCACCGTTTGGATTCACTCTACTGTCATCATCTGCTAAATGCAATGCTCTTGTACACGCAAGTGCTTGAGCCGAAAAAGCTTCATTAATTTCAATAATGTCCATTTGATCCATTGTTAAGCCTGCACGTTTTAGTGCTTTATTGGCTGCTTCCACGGGACCAATTCCCATAATTCTTGGCTCTACACCGGCAACTGCAGTTGACACAATGCGAGATTGAGGAGTTAAGTTTTGGGCTGTACAAGCTTCTTCAGAAGCCATTAGAATAGCCGCCGCACCATCGTTGAGACCAGAGGCATTGCCAGGTGTTACGGAACCCCCTTCTTTTTTAAATGCGGGTCTCAATTTATTTAGCACTTCTAATGACGTTTTTGGTTTGATAAATTCGTCTTGACTAAATAGAATTGGATCTGCCTTACGTTGAGGAATAGAAACGGTAACGATTTCTTTTGCAAGACGACCACTTGCCTGTGCAGCCGAAGCCTTCATTTGTGACCAATAGGCAAATTGATCTTGATCTTCTCTTGAAATGTTGTACAAAGCAACTAGATTTTCGGCCGTTTGTCCCATTCCATCGGTACCATACATTTCTTTCATTTTTGGGTTAACAAACCTCCATCCAAATGAGCTATCATGCATTTGTGCATCTCTTCCAAATGGTTTTGAAACCTTAGAGATCACCCAAGGTCCACGAGTCATGTGTTCTACACCACCAGCAATGTAAATGTCACCATCACCCATGGCCATTGCTCTGTAAGAGTTGATTACAGATGCCATACCGGATGAGCACAGTCGATTAACGGTTTCTCCTCCTACTTGCCAAGGTAGCCCGGCTAATAAACCACACATTCTAGCAATATTTCTATTGTCTTCTCCTGCTTGGTTTGCACACCCAAAGATGACATCTTCAATGAGTATAGGGTCTAGTTGGGCATTTCTGTTCATCAGTTCTTTAATGACAAGCGCTCCAAGGTCATCACATCGTACAGTGGACAGGCTACCGCCGAAATTTCCTATTGCTGTTCTAACAGCGTCAATTATATAAACATTTTTCATTTGCTAACTTTCTCTATTTAGGTTCCAATCTTTAGATGTTCGGTATACGGTACCTTTAAAGAAGGCTATACTTTGTTCTTTCTGATTGGTTATTTTAATGTGATAGATTCCAATTTTATTTGTGAGGCTAATTTCTTCTGCTAAAGCGGTAATAACATCTCCTTCATAAAGTGGTTGTGTGTGTGAAATGGAGGTTTCTACAGAAAGACTCTGTCGTCCGTGAGAATTTGATGCAAACGCCAAGCAGCTGTCTGCTAAGGAATAGGTAATACCCCCATGTGCAATTGAAAACCCATTTAACATTTCTTTTCTTATTGTCATTTTTAGTGTTGATGTTCCTTGATTTTCATCAACTCGAACAATCCCAAGCCATTGACTAAAAGGATCATTATTGTACATTAAATCAACAACTTTCTCTGCTTTTTCTTTGTCCGTCATAAGTCATGTTCTCAATAGTTTTTAAAAGTATCAATTTTAAAACTATCTGAAAACTCTATCAAAGAAGAAGAACGGATTAATAAATTTAATTAGTTGAAGTTTGTTTGGGCTATATTAATTATCATTTTAGTACAGAATGTGTGTGCACAGCAATTCTCGTTAGGCACTTCACATTCTTCTGGTTTGTATACGGACGAAATAGTTGTTTCTATTGATGGCACTTTTGATAAGGTGTATTACACATTAAATGGAGATCATCCTAAGAACGGAAAGCGCTATAAAGATTCTTTAAAAATAAATCAGAATACGGTTTTAAGAATTCAACCGTACTATAATGGTAGCCGATTAGACACTACATTTTTACGTAGCTATATTTTTAATTTTGAAACAAATCTCCCTATTGTTTCTATTGCTGTTCCTGATAGTTCATTTTGGTCTTCTGAATATGGAATTTACTGCAAAGGCAAGAAAGCCTACTATGACGATAGCTCAGGACACTGGGAAAATTGCAATTACTTGAAAAAATGGGAACGGGAAATGCATGTAGAATACATGGATACTACAGGGAAGATTCTGTTTAATCAAGGTGCAGGAATTCGAATATTTGGCGAAACAACAAGGCGGCTATCAGAAAAATCAATGAAAATTGTAGCTCGAGGTGAATATGGAAAAAATCGTTTTGAAGGTGCTGTATTTCCGTCTAAACCAAATATTACTGAACACAAACAATTTGTTTTGAGAACATCTGGAAATGATTATCGAGGAGCAAGATTTAAAGATTGTTTGAACGCATATTTAATCAGAGATCTTGACATTGATTATATGGCTTATCAGCCGATACAATTATTTATCAACGGTCAATATTGGGGGTTATATAATTTGCGAGAAAAAGTCAATAAGCATTATTTGTGTTATAATCACAATGCTTCTTTTGATTCAAGTTCAATTATAATGGGTAGGTGGGTTAGACAGCATGGTTCGGCTCGAGACTATATGCGCATGTATCGCTTTTTTGAAGATCTGGATACGATGAATGATCAGGCATATCGAAAAGTGCGTAGCATGCTTGATATTCGAAATTATATCAACTACAGAATTGTGCAAATATTTCTAAATAACTCCGACAGTAGAGGGAATATACGCTATTGGAATTCAAAAGATGCAGATGGTAAATTCAGAATGATTTTATACGATACGGATCATTCTCATGGTAAGTATAACAGGAAGTTTTTAGAAGCTTGTTTGAGCAATTCAAGAACCAATTGGTATAATCCCAGGTGGAGTACGATGTATTTGACCAAATTAATGGAACATTCCCAGTTTAGAGCAGATTTTATCAATCAGTTTGCTCATTTATTGAATACGACTCTTCAATATGATACAATTAACAGAGCAGTGGATCGGTTTGTGAATATTTATGAAAATGAATTACCAAGAGACAGAAACATGTTGCCCAGATATTTTAAAAATAGTGCTGTAAGCAAAGAAAATTGGTTGAAAAAAGTAGATGAAATTAGAAAATTTGCAAAATTACGAACTAAGCATATTCGCGGTGAAATTAATAGGCTTTTAACAGGTGCTGGGACATACGAATTAAATGTAGAGGGCGATTCGGGCATGGTTATCATTAATGACAATAATCCTGTTGCGCTTCCATTTAGCGGAATATATTTTAAAGGAGTGAAATTATCTCTGCGTATTTTTCAGGATGCTAATTGGAAGTTTTCCAGTTGGAGTGACGGAGATACTAATTCAACACGCTTTGTAACGGGCGATTTAGGAGATACTTCTATTTCACCGATTATTCACTTCATTCCTACAAAAATTTCCGCAAATGATGATTTTAACTTTAAAGATTCTTCACATCTGAAGGTTGCCTTTTCAGAAATGAATGAAACAGCAATTGAAAATACTTCCAAGATGCCACTAAAGTATTTATGGGAATGGTTCGCTTATGCTTTGATCACAAGTGGTTTTCTAATGATTTTGTTGTATTACATGCGTCGGAGGTAGCTTAATTTATCGATATTTCTGATAAGCATCTTACCTCTTTCCATATAAATTAAATCCTCTTTTTTCAGATCGTTGAGAATACTAGTTACAGTTTGCCTGGTTGTGGCTGTTAAACTCGCAAAGTCTTGATGCGTTAAATTGTGCTTAATCATAATTTCATCCCCGACTTGCTGTCCTTGTTTTTTCGCAAACTCTTTCAGAAGGTCTATTACTCTGGTTGAAGTGTCTTTAAACATCAGGCTTTCAATTCTTTCTTGGAATTGAACTAACCGATCTCCCATTATTTTTGAAATTCCAAGCGAAAATGATGCATTTTTTTGCATGAGCTTTTTCATATCGTAAACATCTATTTCCAACACTTCATTGTAATCGTCCATTGCTTTGGAATAATTCGCCCGCAATTTTTGATTGGAAATAGCCATTATTCCAAACAACTCGTTTTGGAAGAAAATGTGTTTTATCATTTCTTTTCCATCCTTATTGAAAGCTCCTAGCTTTACGCGACCTTCGACCACGAATAAAACAGACGCAGAAGGGTTCCCAGGCGAGAAAATAAATTCTCCTTTCTCAAAACTTTTGAGTTTTGATTTTTCTTGTAACCAATCAATTTCTTCTGGGTTTAGTTCTTTGAAGGCATCTAACTCAAAAATTCTATTCAATGTTTGTATCATTAGAAATATTCTTTAATAACCAATTTTTTAACAAACAAAACATACAGTTTGTTCATTTTACAATTACTTGTGGTTAACACTTTACTCCATTCAAAACGAAATAGTTTCGATTCACATCATTCTTTTCGTAATCCTAAATCCTTTTAATTGCCAGATTTAGAGGTAATTTAATCCATATGAAGCCTAATAAGGTTAAGTAGAGTTTTAGGAATGAATTACCAAACAAATAAAATAACATTACTTTTTGAATGTAATTTCAGTTGGTAATTTTTAACTAATTCGCTTCAAACACTTATTCATTGCGCTTTTATGTTGTCTAAGCGCCTGAAAATTTAATCAATCTTAAGTTTTTCTTTGGAATTACCCGATAATCGTCATGAAATCATCGATAATTGTACCTAAATACGTTAAATTTGCGCTGAATTATTGATTATGATATTACCGATTACAGCATACGGGGATGCAGTTTTGAGAAAAGAATGTGAAGAACTGGAGGAAGGTGCGGATTTGTCGAAGCTCATTAATGATATGTTTGAAACGATGTATGATGCAAGAGGCGTTGGTCTTGCTGCACCTCAGGTTAGTAAATCTCTAAGATTGTTTGTAATTGATGCTGCTGCTTTTGCAGAAGATGACCCCGAGAGTGAAGAAGAGAAAATGGAACAAGAATTTCTTAAAACATTTCAACGAACCTTTATTAATCCAATAATTGAAGAGGAAACAGGACCTGAGTGGCCATTCTCAGAAGGTTGTTTGAGTATTCCCGGAATTCGAGAAGAAGTTTTTCGAAAGAGAGATATTATAATCAGTTATTTTGATGAAAAGTGGCAATTAAAAGAAGAAAAACTAACAGGATTGGCCGCTCGTGTTGTACAACACGAATATGACCATATAGAAGGTGTTTTGTTTACTGATTATTTGAGTCCGTTGAAAAGACGTTTGTTGAAGTCAAGGTTAACAGATATTTCTAAAGGTCAGGTTGATGTCAGTTATAAAATGCGGTTTCCTAAAAAAAAGAGATAAATAAATGAGGATACTACTTATTATTCCCTTATTCATTTTTGCAATTTCGTGTAAGGAAGTTGAAAATTCAAACAGCGAAGTCACAAGTGAAGTGAAAGAGCGCACTGCGACCTCCGTATTTGTAGAGCTCGAAAACCTACATAAAGAGTTATTATATGACGATGGTGCTACCAATAGTCTGAAAGCAGCGGACTTGTATACGCAGTCCATTCAATTTCTAAATTCATTTCCCAAAGATTCTATGCGGATGGTTGTGATGGAATATGCTCGTGCTGCAGCAACGGGTTCAGGAAGATTGAAAAATGCAGACGAGATTTTGAAAATGATGATTGACGAGTTTCCTGATCATCCACTGCGGCCGGAAAAAATGAGCTTGCGGGCATTTACTTTATGGCAATTGGGCGATATCACTTCCTCAACAAAAATCTATAATCAAATAATGATAGATTACCCGGGAAGTGATTGGGCGCGTGATGCAGAAGGTAGCTTGCGTATGAATCAATTGGACACGGATGGCGGTGCCTTACCTGATTATTTTGAGCGTCCTAAATAGGTTTTTTAGACAACTATGTTCTAATGCAAAGTGGTAAAATAAGCCTTGAGTATCTTATCATTTAGTAATTGAGGTGTAAATATTTCTAAAATGGATGGTCTATTGTTGTCTGGTATACTAAAAAAATGTTCCAGTTCTTTTTCTAATTCTAACGAATTGGATGCTTGATGATAATTTAAGTTAAATTGAGCCGCGATTCCCTCGGCGGTCATTTCTTGTTTCGTTTCAAAATATTGTTCTAATTGATTGGTGCTGTCGGGACCCTCTATAATTCTAAAAATTCCACCGCCCTGATTGTTTAACATGATAATTTTAAAATTACCCATTAATTGACGATTCCAAAAGGCATTCGAGTCGTAATAAAAGCTCATGTCACCGGTTAATAGCGTATTGATCTTATCCGATCTAAAAGCCATTCCTGCAGCAGTCGAAGTACTTCCATCGATTCCACTAGTCCCTCTGTTTGAAAAATATTCGAGTTTATCAATTTGTCTAAATAATTGAACATATCGAACTGCTGTACTGTTAGCCATGTGTACAATAGAAAGAGGAGGCAAAAAATCCATGACAATGTGGTATGCCTTCAAATCGCAAAATTCCGCTTCATTTAAAAAGGCATTGTGCTTTTCTTCAGTTAATAAATCTTTGCCTTTCCATAATGTCCTGTAGTTCGATGCAGATGGCTTTATGCGGTTTTTTAAGCCGTGAAATAAATGTTCTGCAGAACAATAGATGCTTTTTGTTAAACTTTGAAAAGTATCATAATGCCCTTTAAATTCTGTAATATTCCAATGGTCTTTTATATTCGATGTTCTCAGGTACGTTTTGATTTTTTTGCTAATAATAGCCCCGCCGCATGTAATAAGTAATGTCGGAGCAAAGGATTGTCTTTCTGCTTCAGAAAGGGTATTAACTACTCGATCAATAGAACCATTAAACGACATGGAATATAAATTAGCTGTTGTTTCAGTAAGTATGGCAACTGAGGGGTCTTCTGCTATTATTTGTAAAGCTTTTTGCAAGCTGAGATTTGGTGCAGATTGGCCACATAAAATCAATATTTTTTCGTGATTATCCCAGAGCGTAGCAAGGGAATCAAGTTGGTCTGAAGAAAGTTTTTCATCACCTATTATTTCTTTTATTATTTTGGGTGCTGAAGATGTGTTTGTCGTTCCGTAAAGGTTTTCTTTCAACGGAATATTAATATGCACAGGGCCTTTCCTTCTCGTGCACAAATCGATTGCTTCATTAATGACTCGTCCGCCACTCCAAATTTCATCTGTCGCTATTGGATCTTGTGGTAGCTCATATGAACCTAAAATGAAATTTTTATATACTTCTCTTTGAACAATAGATTGACCTTCACCTTGATTAATCCATTCTACTGGTCGATCTGCAGTTAAAACTAATAGTGGAATGCGTTGATAAAATGCTTCTGCAATTGCTGGAGCATAGTTCAGACTTGCTGTACCACTAGTGCAACATATGGCGACAGGCTTGTTGCTTTGTTGGGCTATTCCTAAGGCAAAAAATCCTGCACAGCGTTCGTCCGGAATCACACTGCAATTAATCTTTTCGTGTTCATCAAAAGAAATGGTTAATGGAGCATTTCTAGATCCCGGAGATAGTATAACCTCTTCTATGCCTTTCATTGCACAAAGATCTACGAGCTGTTTGACTAAAGTTTTGTCTGTATGCACAAAGTAAAGGTCTACAATTTTTCTATAACTCCCAATAGTGTTTGCACCTTCAATTCGGTTTCATTCCATTCATCCATGGGGTTAGAATCAGCGGTAATGCCACCACCGGCATAAATATGAAGTTGCTTGTTATTTGCCTTTAGACATCGAAGATTGACGTACAGATGGTCTTTGTTGTCGAAATTTATTGGCCCCAGGAACCCCGTATATAATTCTCTAGAATGTAGCTCTGAAGTCATTATTTTTTCTTTGGCTTCTCGAGGCGGTAATCCACAAACAGCAGGTGTAGGGTGAAG
>Ga0315332_10001605_pt1 | contig 12173 bp, 8 predicted proteins | sample M110034915metaG_FD_203455 | JGI IMG/M metagenome (GOLD analysis project Ga0315332, IMG submission 203455) | Ammonia-oxidizing marine archaeal communities from Monterey Bay, California, United States - M1 100m 34915 | ecosystem: Environmental > Aquatic > Marine > Intertidal zone | place: USA...
TCTCAGGCCCATTGTTGGATAGAATAGACATTCATATTGAAGTTACTCCCGTTAAATTTGATGAACTGAGCTCAAAAATTATAGAAGAAAAAAGTGAAATCGTTCGTGACAGAGTAATTAAGGCGAGAGATGTTCAAGAAAAAAGATATAAAGAAAACAAGGATGTTCATTGCAACGCACAGATGGAATCGAAGCAGTTAAGACAGGTTTGCAGGATAAGTCCTGAAGGTACCGCACTATTAAAAACCGCTATGGACAAGCTTGGATTATCCGCGAGGGCTTTCGACAGGATTTTAAAAGTCTCCAGAACCATTGCAGATTTAGATAATAGTCCTAATATTGAAACAAATCATTTAGCTGAAGCTATCCAATACAGAAGTTTGGATAGAGAAAACTGGGCTGGTTAATTTTATCAAATTATTTTTGTCGCTGAATTCGATAATGATTACTCAAATAACAATATCAAAAAAAGAAATTATTAGCGTCCTTCTGGGAATGATCGTGCTCGTCTTTGGCTATCTTATGATCAGTAAAAACTTGTATTCGGGACCAAGAATAGCAGACGAAAATCAAATTTTCAAATTGCAGATTGAACTTCAAGAAGATGGATTTTTTCTGACTCTAAAAAATGAAATTACCTCTAGGTTAGGCATGAAACGCTTGGTTCCGGTCTATAATATTCAGAAAATATTTTTTGCTAAGTTTTTCGGGCCAAATATGTTCCTTTGGTCCTCATATTCTGGGCTTTTAGGTGCTCTTTCAGGTCTATTGTTGTACGTATTTGGGAGAAGAATTGGATTTAGCATAACAACCTCTCTTGTGTTTTCTCTGATTACCATTCTTGGTGAGCAATCTGTACTGTGGTGGAGAATTTTGCACGGTGAAGGAATTGGGCTGGTACTCTTTTCTTTGGGGTTATGTCTTCTTGCTCCAAATAGAGCATCCCTAAAATCTCAAATAGGCAGTGTCTTATGCTTCACGTTAGCTGCATTGAGCAAAGAGAGTTTCATTCTTGCGCTTCCTGCCGCTGTGCTTATGAAAGTAAGTCTGCCATTTATTATTGGTGAAAGACCTAGCTTCAAGGAGCTAATCAAAACCAATATTGTTTATTCTTCCTCTCTTGCGGTTATTTGCATGGCTTTAATTCTTATCATTAAATTGGGATTAGGTACTACATCATTTCAATATACTGGTTGGGTGGGTTTTGATATGGATAAGTTTGTTGCCATCGTTGGGCAATATAGTGCTACGACGAATTTCTTATTGGTTGTTGGAATACTTTTTGGTGGCCTTGTAATTCAAAATTTCTTTCTTAAAAAAAGTAGTCAATGGTCCCTCAATGTCTTTGCTGTAAATCTAGGGCCAGCAATTATTTTCTTTCTACTCTTAACGACTCCTCAATTATTGTTATATATGAGCTCAGGGTTTGAAAACAATGGCTCCGAAGCAAATTACGAAAGGTATTTGATCCCTTGTTTGTTGGGGTACTCCTTCCTTGTTGCATCAATTGTTCATCTGCAAGAAGAGTTTAACTCCTATAAAATTATCTATTATTTAATCTTATTAGTTCCTGCAATTCATACTTACACTAAGTCAGGGATTGCCCTTGATCGGGCTATAGAATATGAGAAAAATACCGCCGTTAATGAGCAATGGTTTCGTTCCGTAGTTGATAATGTATCAAAAGACGACAATGTTGTCGTGTCGTTTCTAAACGGGGCCCGTGGTGGGTATTCATTGCAAGCGGCCCTGAGGGTATATTACATTCTGAATCAAGGTTATGGGCTAACCAATGTCTATTTTTCTCCTTTCCCAGAAAAACCGACAATTGAAGAAACAAAAGAGCACATAGTGCAAAATGACACAAGACGACATGTAGGTCTTTTGAAGCTTGATAAGGAAATAGAAGATAAAAATAGTGTGAAAGCTGTTATGGTGCTCAATTGGGGCAAAGTAGCAACAAATAACCCTAACGAAAAATTGATTGTCTCAAATCTACTTGAGATGAAATTTATGGAAAAAAACAGTAGTTGGATTAACGAGAAAACGTATGTACGAATCCCGAACGACAACAAACACATCAGCTACATAAAGAAAAGGTAAGGCAGGCATGCATTTCTTTATCACTCTTATTTTGGATTTGCACATTGTATCTTTTGTTAAAAACCCTAAGTTTGCAGTATGTTCGTTATCTTAAATTAGGTTCTACTAAAGATTATGATTAAAGGAAAAAAAGTAATTGTAGTTATGCCAGCATATAATGCCGCATTAACTTTAGAAAAAACGTACAACGAAATAGATTTTGATATTGTTGATGATGTCGTACTAGTTGATGACAACAGCCCAGACAACACTGTTGAAGTAGCTAAAAATTTAGGGATTAAATATGTTATTAAGCACGATCGCAATAAAGGTTATGGTGGAAATCAAAAATCTTGTTATAACAAAGCATTAGAAATTGGGGCAGACATTGTTATTATGGTTCATCCAGATTATCAATACACCCCGCTGCTGATTCCTTCTATTACACATATCATGGCGAACGATTTATACCCTGTTGTGCTATGCTCTAGGATTCTCGGAAAAGGAGCACTAAAAGGTGGTATGCCAATGTATAAATACATCGCAAACCGGTTTTTAACGTTGACTCAAAACATCCTCATTGGCCAAAAATTATCCGAATACCATACTGGGTATAGGGCTTTTTCGAAAGAAGTTTTAAAATCGATTGATTACATGGCCAACTCTGATGATTTTGTGTTTGACAATCAAATGCTTTCTCAGATTTTTTACGCTGGTTTTGAAATTGGAGAAATTACTTGCCCGACTAAATATTTTGAAGAAGCTTCTTCAATAAATTTTTCTAGAAGTTCAACTTATGGAATAGGTGTACTTGTAACTTCACTAAAACACTTCTTACAACGATTGGGTTTGGCCAAATTCAGGATTTACGAAAAACCAATTAAATAATTCTGAATTACTCTCCCATATGAAATTAATCTCAGGAATGCATCGATCAGGCACCTCCATGATGGCGAAATTAGCTTTCGAGGCAGGCGGAGATTTGGGTAATACTGAAACCTTTTATCCGGGAGATGAATGGAATCCGGATGGGTATTTCGAACAAGAAGATATACACAAGGTAAACATCCCACTTGTTAATGGGCCATGGGGTAAGTTCAGTTATTTTAAATTGCCCTCAACTAGTACAATTTTATCCCGTTCAGAAGAATATTCAACGTTGATCAAACAACTAGGAAAAAAGTATGGTGGGAAAATTATTAAGGAAACACGATTTAGCCTAACCCTTCCCGCTTGGACAAAAAATGATGTCCCTATAGAGAAAGTCCTTATATGCCTTCGAAACCCAGCAGAAGTTGCAAATTCGATAAAAAAAAGGAATAAAACCTTAGTTCGTCACGGTCTAGAACTATGGTATACGCATAATAAAAGAATTTTTGAAAACGTTGGAAACATTCCTATGCGTATTGTGTCATACAACCATTTACTTGACGAAAGAACCTCATTTGATGAGTTAAAAATGGCGCTAAATTTTTTGGATTTAAACCTTTCGGATGCTCGAATTTTTGAACTAAAAAGTGAGTTTATCAAAACAAAAATGAATCATAACGTAAGTACAAATTGCTCTTATCCAAAAAAAATAAAAGCTTTGTGGGATGTGCTTCAAGATAAACACAACAAACAAAAACACAATTGAATCCAATCGAAATTCATAGTGTATGCATAGTAATTCCTGTTTATAACAGTGAGTCTACAATTGAAAAGTTAGTTGATGAGGCAATGTCCACCTTATCACCAAAGTATGGACATGTAGAAATTATTTTAGTTAATGATGGTAGTCAAGATAATAGCCATGATTGTGCAATGAGGGCATTTAACAAATATCCAGACAACGTAAAGTATATTCAACTTGCCAAAAACTTTAGCGAACATAACGCCGTGATGGCAGGGTTAAATTATGTAAGTAGCGATTGTGTTGGGATAATTGATGATGATTTTCAAAATCCTCCTTCCGAAGTAATAAAGCTAGTTGAAAAGTTAAAACAAGGTTATGATGTGGTATACAGTTGCTATGACGATAAGAAACACCACTGGTTCAGAAATTTGGGAAGTTCTTTTAATGATTGGGTAGCAACAAAATTGTTGAAAAAACCAAGTGGATTGTATTTATCAAGTTTCAAAGTGATGCATAAAACTTTGGTGAAAAATGTGATAAAATATAACGGCCCTTTTCCTTATATCGATGGAATACTTCTACGTTCTACTAATAGAATTGGAACGCAGCTAGTCGCACATAAAGACAGGGAAGATGGGCAATCTAATTATACGCTCACAAGATTAATTAGTTTGTGGTTAAACATGTTTACAGGTTTCTCCATCGTTCCATTGAGGGTGGCTTCTTTTATCGGTATTGTAATGTCTGTTATTACACCTTTCTTGATCTTATTCTACGCATTATCCTATCAAACCGGGGGTGTATTTGTTAAACAAGTTATTCCTCCAGGTTGGGCTTCTCTAATTATTTTAGTTAACTTTTTTGGAGGGTTACAGCTGCTTGTTCTTGGTATTATAGGCGAGTATATTGGTAGGTTATTTTTGACAGCAAATCAATCTCCTCAATTTGTTGTGCGAGAAACATATATCAAAAAAGAAATCGATGAGTAGTAATTTCAAAAATAGAAAGGTGCTCATACTTGGTGGAATGGGATTTATCGGAAGTAATATAGCTATTCGTTTGGTTAATGAAGGAGCTAAGGTTACTATCGTTGATTCAATGTTGCCTGAATATGGAGGTAATCTAAAAAACATAGAAGTTATTCGAGATCAAGTGAAAATCAACTATTCTGATATTAGAGATACCTATAGTATGGATTACATTGTTAGAGGTGTTGACGTAATTTATAGTATGGCTGGGCAAACAAGTCATATAGAAAGCATGACTGATCCAATGACTGACCTTGATATTAACACAAGAAGTCAGTTATCAATTTTGGAAAGTTGCAGAAAACACAATCCTAATGTGAAAATTCTATATGCAAGTACTAGGCAACTATACGGCAAACCACAATACTTGCCTGTAGATGAGAATCATCCTATTGTTCCTGTTGATGTTAATGGAATTAACAAGCTTGCCGCAGAAGAATATTATACGCTCTACTCGAAAGTTTATGGAATGAAATGCGTTTCTCTCCGGCTAACAAATACCTATGGACCTAGGCAGCACCTTCATGGTGAAAAACAAGGTTTTGCTGGCATCTTCATTCGTAGAGCCATTGATGGGCAAGAAATTAAGATTTTCGGCGATGGTGAACAACTGAGAGATTTTAATTATATAGATGATGTTGTAGATGCCTTTATGCTGGCTACAGATAATGACCAAGTATATGGAAACGTATATAATCTGGGATCCAACGAGCATTACTCGTTACTTCAATTTATTGAATACCTAAAGCAGAACACCACTTTTGACTTTGAAAAGATACCATTTCCTGAAGACCGCAAAAAAATAGATATCGGTGACTTCTATAGTAGTTATGATCTATATAAAAGTGTAACGGGGTGGGAACCCTCCATTGGGCTTAAAGAAGGAATGAAAAAGACAATTGAATACTTTAAAGACAAAAAAGAGTTTTATTGGCAATGATCCTCCCAAATAATTTCAAAGCCGAATACCAAAGTATTCAAGAAGAAGTAAAAGCGAAAGCAATTGAAGTTCTTGAAAGCGGCTGGTATATCATGGGAAATGAGCTCGAATCTTTTGAAGAAGAGTTTGCCGATTATATTGGAGTTAAACATTGTGTTGGGGTTGCCAATGGTTTAGAAGCGTTATTTCTTAGTTTGAAAGCATTGGGTATTACCAGTGGTGATGAAGTAATTGTTCCTTCCAATACATACATTGCAACTGTTTTGGCAATTTCACAAGTCGGGGCTACACCAGTTTTTGTTGAGCCAAATATTGAAACGCACAATATAGATCCCAATCTAATCGAAGCTAAAATAACGCCAAGGACCAAAGCGATTCTTCCAGTACATCTATACGGATTGTGCGCTGACATGATTGCAATTAAGGCAATTGCCGAAAAGCACAATCTTGTCATTGTTGAGGATGCTGCACAGGCACATGGTTCCAAGATTGGAGATCAATGTGCTGGAACTTTTGGTAATACTGGCGCCTTTAGCTTTTATCCAACAAAAAACCTAGGGGCATACGGAGATGGCGGTGCCATTACCACTAATGGTGATGCTCTTGCCAAAAAAATTAGATTGTTGAGGAATTATGGTTCTGCTAAAAAGTATCATAATGATATTGTAGGCTATAATTCTAGACTAGATGAAATGCAGGCTGCGTTTTTGAGAATTAAACTTAAACACCTAGATAGCTGGAATGATTTAAGGAGAAAATCAGCATTAGAGTTAAAATCCCAATTTTCCGACCAACAATGGAATTGGCAGGCTTCTCCAGATAATTTTCATCACATATACCATCAGTTAATTGCTTGCAGTGCAGAAAGAGATCAAACAATAGATCACCTAGAAAAAAATGGATTGAAATGTTTAATACATTATCCTATTCCTCCATATAAATCGGACGCGTATAATAAAATGTATTCCGGGCATTCTTATCCAATTGCAGATAACATTGCACAGACCATTTTTAGTTTACCCCTGCATGGCTATATGTGGGAGGCCAAATAAAATAACATGAGTAAGACTACCATACCATCAGAATATTATGATCACAACGATAGTGATAATGTTTGCTTCCTATGTGGGGACCCAAAATATACTTTAAAGTATCATGTAGACCATTTTGATTTCCCTTTTGATTTCAAAAAATGTCAATGTGGTATAGAAAAGCAAACCCCGATGCCGAATGAGAAGTTTTTCGCCTGGTTTTTTAACTCAGAAGTTTTCTATAGCGCCAAGGACACAAAAAAAGATCACATTTGGGGGTTTTATGACTACTTTAAAGATGAGCCTTCACGGATAGCAACTTCGAAAAGAAGGTATAAAAAATTAAGCCACATTTTCGAAAAGAATAAACCACTTAACATTATGAAGGTGGGGCCCTCAACAGGAACTTTTTTACATGTTGCTCAAGAAAATGAGCATAATGCAATTGGATGTGATGTTTCTTCAGAATTTGTTAATTGGGCAAAAGAAAAATATAATGTTCATATAGATAATGGTCGATTCGAAAAAATGAAATATGATGATGGTCAATTTGATGTTCTGATGCTCTTTAATGTGATAGAAAATATACCTAATCAGGATGAATTTTTTAAGTCTGTTAATTTGCGCGTAAAAAAAGGAGGTCACTTTATTTTCAATTTTGTTGATGAAACCAACAACTGGATTTCTAAGCTACAAAAGGTGAAATATTTTATGTACAGACCGCCGATTTGCTACATATACACCTTCAAAGTTGTGGAGATGATTATGGCAAAGTACGGGTTTAAAATAGTGTCTAACGCACGTGATGTACGTTATATGCATTTGGAAAAAATTCTTACTTTATTGAGTTGGAATTGGGCTTTGCCAATAATTCGCGCACTAAAAATTGATACTATCAATTTTCCAATTTACGCATATCCATCAAGAATTATTGTGGCTCAGAAGATGTAACTTCTTCTTTTCGTTGAAAAACGATTATTTCGAAGTTAAAAACCTGCATCTGGTTTCTGATGTTATTAACTTCTTGCTGATTACCTTCTTGTGCAGCAGCATTCATCTTCTCTCGTAAAGTATTCTCCTGAGTTCTCATACTTTGCATTAACTGCCCTGCCTCTTGTTTCCCCCATTTATACGTCAACTGATTCTCACTTAATACTTGTGTCATACCAATCAAATCATAATTTTTATTCGCAAATGGATCAAACCATTTAAAAATCGACATATCCACATTAGGCTGGGTCAACCAAGAAACCGGATGACGGAAATAAACTAGAAATTTCGGCATAGCAGCCTCAACATCGGAAATAAACTCTTGTTGCCATTTCGCGTGATGGGGCGTGTTTTTGACCAAATAACCACAGTAATTATGTCTAGAAACACCTCTCCTATCAGCATAGAAATAGATTTGAGGCTCAGATCCTAAAACAGCTATTTGATCTTTTTCATTAGAGTTTTCTTTAATCCAATCGCCTACAATTTTTGATTCAGGAAATGGATTTTGACCATATACCTTCCGAAGCACATTCATTGAATCTGGATTTGTATAGTAATTCTTAATTACCTCATCGCTCTGAATCTTTGAGACATGATGGCCAATGGCGATTGCAAAAAGCGAGAAGGCAAGATACTTTGCTGGCTTACCTTTTACAAGTTTTTGAAATAATTCCTCTGAGGAATATATCGCAGATCCTATTAACACTGCCACTCCAGGCATGAAGTAAATCCAATAGTGACCATAAAATCTCAGCCCTGGTATAATAGAAAAAAAGGACAATACTCCAAACATCCAAACCATACCCTTCTTATGCCATCCCATATTTGAAAATCCAGTAATCACCACACCAACCATCGCAAGTAAGAAAAGTAGATAATGGTTTCTTGAAATATTCCCCCAAGCCATGTTAAACAACTGTTTTCCTTGCGGATCCCAATCTATGCCACCAACATAGGCCTTTGGATGTTCGTATATCCAATATAAAAACTCATTCCAAGCTCCTTGTGAAGAAATGATGCCTATAACAATCAACAATGGGATAAATACACCTGCAGAATAAACCAAGCCAGAAGTAAACATGCCTTTCCAATCAAGCGACTTGTTTACGAGATAGTGGCTCGTCACCGCTAATCCGCCAAATAGCACAAAAAAGGCCCCATTTTGCTTAATCAGCAATGAACCACAAAACAAAATACCGCTAAATAAATAATATTTCCAATCTTCTTTTATGAGCCCTTTCAAGAGAATCAAAAGTCCTGCAGATATAAAAAATGCAACTAAATGTTCGGATTGAGTTGTAAACCCTGAAACATGAGGATTCATTGCCAACACAGCGAATGCTGTTGCTATCACTAACCCTGATACTTTATTAAACCATAAAGTTCCAGCCCTAAACATAAAATATATGGTAAGTAAGTTGATAATCAAAAACCCGGTGTGTGCAGCTTCTAATGTGGTTCCAAATACTGCAATTATTAAAGCATAGCTGTAGTATATACCGGGCAATTTCATTTCATAGAAATCGACATACGGGATTTTTCCGTCAAGAATCAACTGTCCAAAATAAGTATATGTACCTTCATCGCGTTCGAATGGAATCGAAAGAAATTTCATTCTGATAATCAAAACGATAAACATCATGACCCCAAACAAAACCCAAGCCCAATCAATCTTATTTAGAATAAACTCCTTCTCTTCCGTCTTTCCTATATCCGAAGGTAAAACACTCTCAATTTTTTGTGATTTCTTCCTAGCCATATGGATTTTCTATCCGTGACAATGTTTGAATTTCTTACCACTGCCACAAGGACAAGGTTCGTTTCTTCCCACTTTTTTCTCTACTCTCACGGGTTGAGCTTTTGGTACTTCCTGCTTTGGTTTCGCATGTGCGCCTCCTTGAGCAGAACTTCCTCCGGAATATTGTGGAACTTCTGTTTTACTTGTTTGGACATTGTCTAAGTTATTTCGCTGCTGCTTTGGGGCTTCCTTGACTAAATTAGGATTCCTTGCTGGCAAATTAGCTTTTACTAAGAAAGATGTAATCTCACGATTCACTTCCCCCAGCATTTTCTTAAATAACTCAAACGATTCAAATTTGTAGATTAAAAGTGGATCTTTTTGCTCGTAAACAGCACTTTGCACAGATTGCCGTAAATCATCCATTTCTCTTAAGTGCTCTTTCCAGGCATCATCAATCTTTGCTAGAGTAGTTGACTTCTCAAGTGCAACCGATAGCTCAGCACCTTCTGATTTATATGCTTTTTCTAGATTTGCCGTTACCTGAATTGCATTACGACCATCAACAAAAGGGACTACAATATTCTCGAATGTATTACTTTCATCTTCGTAAACATCTTTTACCACTGGATAGCCAGAAGCAGCGATTTGCCTCGCTTTGTTCAAATAATTTGAATAGGCCTTTTCATAAACTTTTTCAGTTAGTTCATCCTCTGATACTTTCATGAATTCAGACTCAGTTACCGGAGATTGTATCGATAAATATTTCAATAGATCGAGCTCGAAAGCGGTATAATCTCTTGCTCCATGATTCTCAACAACAACCGATTCCCCTACATCGTACATTGAGTTAGAAATATCTAATGATAATCGGCTGCCGTGAAGAGCGTGACGCCTTTTATCATAAACAACTTCTCTCTGCGAATTCATTACATCATCGTACTCTAGTAATCGTTTACGCTGTCCGAAGTTGTTCTCTTCTACCTTTTTCTGCGCACGTTCAATGGATTTGGAAATCATGGAATGTTGGATAACTTCTCCTTCTTCCAGACCCATTCTGTCCATCAATTTCGCAATTCTATCCGAACCGAATAAACGCATTAAATTGTCTTCAAGAGAAACGAAAAATTGAGATGACCCCGGATCTCCTTGACGACCAGCACGACCTCTCAACTGTCTGTCAACTCGCCTAGACTCATGTCTTTCTGTGCCCACAATTGCAAGACCTCCAGCTTCTTTAACACCTTCTTTTAATTTAATATCCGTACCACGACCAGCCATATTTGTGGCAATAGTAACCGCTCCTGCAACACCTGCAGAAGCAACCACTTCCGCTTCTCGTTGGTGAACTTTTGCATTTAAAATTTGGTGCTTTATGCCTCGCATTTTAAGCATTCTTCCAAGCAATTCAGAAATTTCTACGGAAGTTGTACCAACCAAAACTGGTCTACCTTTCTTCGTAAGATCGACTACTTCATCTATTACCGCATTATATTTTTCACGCGTAGTTTTGTAAACCATATCATCGCGATCATCTCTTTGAATAGGCCGATTTGTTGGTATTACTGTTACATCTAATTCGTAAATTTCCCAAAGCTCTCCTGCTTCTGTTTCAGCCGTCCCAGTCATCCCGGCGAGCTTGTTGAACATACGAAAGTAGTTCTGTAATGTAACCGTGGCGTAAGTTTGCGTTGCGGCCTCAATTTTTACATTTTCCTTCGCTTCAATGGCTTGATGTAATCCGTCAGAATATCGTCTACCGTCCATAATACGACCTGTCTGCTCATCAACAATTTTTACTTTATTGTCCATCAACACATACTCCGTATCTTTCTCGAAAAGAGTGTATGCTTTAAGTAACTGATTAACTGTATGAATTCTCTCAGATTTAATAGAATAATCTTGAAGCAACTCATCTTTCTTTTCCAGCATTGCTTGCTTCTGCATATCAGATTTCTCCAGTACAGCAATTTCGGCTCCTATATCAGGCATTATAAAGAAATTAGCATCTTCACTTGAATCAGTAATCAATTCAACACCTTTATCTTGGAGTTCAAATCCATTTGTTTTTTCATCAATCGTGAAAAACAACTCTTCGTCAACCTTAGGCATCTCTTTTGAGTTGTCTTGCATATAATAGTTCTCCGTTTTTTGGAGCGTTGCTTTTACACCAGGTTCACTGAGGTACTTGATAAGTGCCTTATTCCTTGGCAAACCGCGAAAAGCTCTTAATAATGCCAAGCCGCCTTCTTCGTGCATTTTCGACAATTCTTTCTTATCTGAAACCGTAGATGAATCAGCAGCCAATTTACGTTTCGCATCAACTAAAACAGTGTTCACAAAGTCCCTCTGTGCTTTAACCAATTTTTCAATTTTAGGTTTAAGTTGATTAAACTCGTGCTTATCTCCTTGTGGTGTAGGACCTGAAATTATAAGTGGTGTTCTTGCATCATCAATCAACACAGAATCTACCTCATCTACAATTGCGTAATTATGCTTTCGTTGTACTAAATCTTCTGGTCGGTTAGCCATGTTGTCTCGCAAATAATCGAACCCAAATTCATTATTTGTTCCATAAGTAACATCGGCTAAATAAGCCTGCCTTCTTTGAGGAGAATTTGGTTGATGACGATCAATACAATCTACCTTTAATCCATGAAATTCAAATATACTGCCCATCCATTCCGAATCCCTTTTTGCCAAGTAATCATTTACGGTAACCAAATGAACTCCCCTTCCGGTTAAT
>Ga0315332_10001614_pt1 | contig 12137 bp, 9 predicted proteins | sample M110034915metaG_FD_203455 | JGI IMG/M metagenome (GOLD analysis project Ga0315332, IMG submission 203455) | Ammonia-oxidizing marine archaeal communities from Monterey Bay, California, United States - M1 100m 34915 | ecosystem: Environmental > Aquatic > Marine > Intertidal zone | place: USA...
GCCAGTCACTTTGACTGAAGCAATCCGACACGATCATTCCAGTCCTTTTACTGGTCGAACAGTCCAGGTAGATGAGCAACAACGCCCTTACACAGACCAACTCAAATGGGTTGGACTCACCGGTGTCTCCTGGCTTCCCTCTACCGTTGTTCCGATCGGTCAAATCAACTCCAAGCCCGTCGGTGTTCAGATAGCGGGCCCGTTCTTAGAAGATCGAACAACATTGGCGGCTGGCAGGTTCCTACAAGAAGCTCTTGGGGGCTTCCAAAGGCCAGAGGGTTTCTAAGACATAGGGCTGCTGTTCAGCGCTCACACATGGGTGCCTTGACCACCGTCAACGTCGATTGCGGCGCCGTTAACATAGGAAGCTGCCTCAGAACAGAGAAAAGCGATCACATTCGCTACCTCTTCAGCGGTTCCGTATCGCCCAACGGGAACACTCTTGGAGTTGTTTGAAAGAACTTCCTCAGCGCTTACACCGCTGGAGTCGGCAACTTCTCCCGCCGCTCGATCCCACATAGCGGTGTGGATCAAGCCTGGGAGCACCGAATTGACGAGCACACCATCTCTGCCGTACTTACCTGCAAGCGCCTTCCCGGTAGCTATCATCGCGGCTTTTGTCGCTGCATAATCAACTAATGCAGCACCCGGGTATTTGGCTGCGCCGCTAGCAATCATGATCACACGACCCCATTTTTGGTTCCGCATATCAGGCAAAAAATGTCTTGTGCACCGAACTGCCGACATCAGGTTGAGTTCGTGAAGTTCTGTCCATTCTTCATCGGACATGTACTGGAAATTCCGAGAGGGCGAAGCTCCAACGTTATTCACCAAAATTGAGACGGGGCCGCTGTCGCTAACCGTAGAGACGAATTCTTCTACTGACTGCTTATTCCCCATATCTGCGAGATGGCCTTTCAGCGAGCCATTCCCGGCCGGCTGGTAAGCCGACAAGTCTTCTACTGCGGCCTTATTTCGCGCACAGAATTCAACTTCTGCACCCATGTCGGCTAAGAGCCGAGCTGTGGCTGCGCCGATTCCTAGGCTGGCACCGGTCACAACAGCACGTCTTCCCTCTAAACCAAGTTCCATCTTCTGTCCCTATCCCCTCGCGTCTTCACCCATATCTTTCCATCGTCGAGATAGCGATGCCCAAGAAGTAGCTCTAATCGTCAAAGACGCGTCTAGATTTACCAAACCATGTCTGTTGAGTTGCCAACCCGGGCACAAGTAGTAGTTGTAGGTGGCGGCATCATTGGTGCAAGCCTTGCTTATCACCTAACCAAACGCGGCATAACCGATGTCCTTCTCGTAGAACAAGGACAACTCACTGGCGGAACTACCTGGCATGCTGCAGGTCTCGTCTCCCAACTCAAGCCGACCCACTCGTTGACCAAACTGGCAACCTACTCAAATCGTCTATTCGAAGAACTAGAAGATGAGACCGGACAGGCAACGGGATATAGGGCGCCCGGTTCTATTTCGGTGGCATCGGACTTAGAACGTTGGGAAGAAATGCGTCGAGGAATCTCGATGGCATCAACCGTTGGTGTCGAAATTCGAGAAATCGATATGGACGAACTAACCGACAAAGTTCCCTTGCTACGTACCGACGACTTAGTGGGAGCCTTGTATATCCCAAAGGATGGCCAAACATCACCGGTCGACACGACAATGGCCCTCATTAAAGGTGCACGCCAAGGAGGAGCCACTGTCGTCGAGGGCGTCGCCGTTCAGCGACTCTTAAAGAATGGTGACACGTGTGTTGGCATAGAAACCGAAGACGGCCATGTCGTTGAAGCTGAAACGGTAGTCATGGCCGCTGGCATGTGGACCCGTCAACTCGCAGAAACCATCGGCGTGAACGTCCCTCTCCAAGCATGTGAACATTTTTACATTGTCACTGAGCCGCTACAGGGTGTTGAGAGGGGCATGCCAATAGTTCGGGATCCGAGCAACTACACCTATTTCAAAGAGGAGACCGGAAAAATAATGGCTGGGTTCTTTGAACCCAAAGCGAAGATCTGGAAGCTGGACGGAATTCCTAGAGATTTCTGTTTCGGAACATTGCCCGAAGATTGGGATCATCTCGGACCTATATTCGAGGCAGCGTGCCACCGGATGCCAGCTCTTGCTGACGCGGGGCTGCAATTATTCTTTAACGGTCCCGAAGCTTTCACTCCTGACGGAACGTTTTATCTCGGTGAATCTCCTGAAGTGGACCGGTGCTTTGTTGCGGCCGGCTTTAACTCAGTCGGTATCCAAACTGCGGGTGGCGTCGGCTGGGTTCTCGCGGACTGGATCGTTGACGGATATCCACCCATGGATCTTTCCGGTGCTGATATCCGACGCTCTTTTTCTTTCCAAAGTGACCGCTCTTACTTGAAGGAACGAATTTCAGAGTCGTTGGGACTCCTATATGCGATGCATTGGCCATTCAGACAGTACGAATCCGCTAGAGGAATAAGAAAAAGTTCACTTCATGAAGCATTAGATAAAGATGGAGCTGTATTCGGGGAGACAGCTGGATGGGAACGCCCAAATTGGTTTGCGGACAACGACCAGTTGCGTGAATACGAGTATTCCTATGGCAAGCAAAACTGGCATGACAACATGCGGGCCGAATGCGAAGCCGTGCGTCATGCAGTCGGAATGTTTGATCAAAGCTCTTTCGCCAAGTTTCTTGTTACCGGACCTGAGGCGCTTGCAGTTCTTGAACGGCTCAGTGCCAATTCCGTTGACGTAGAGCTAGGAAAAGGTGTTTACACCCAGTGGCTGAACAAAAGAGGGGGCATTGAAGCTGACCTGACTGTTACTCGTTTGTCTCAAGACGAATTCTGGGTCGTAACAAGTGCAGCATCCCAAACACGCGATTGGGCGTGGTTGCGTCGAGCGTGTCGCGGCCATTCAGTCGAAATTTCCGATGTGACAGAAGATTGGAGTGTTTTAGGCGTGATGGGTCCGCACTCTCGAGGTCTTCTGGAGTCTGTGTCCCACATCGATCTCTCCAACAAATCGTGTCCTTTCGGGTCCATGACCGAAATCGTTATCGCTGAGGTGTCTTGCAATGCACTCCGAATGAGCTATGTCGGTGAACTCGGTTGGGAGCTGTATATCCCCGCGGATCAGGCGGGTGCTGTCTATGAAGAGATCCGGCGCAACGGAGACCATTTCGGTTTACGACTCGCTGGATTTCATGCGATGAACGCTCTACGTCTAGAAGCTGGCTACCGTCACTGGGGTCACGATATTTCCGATGAAGACACACCACTTGAAGCTGGACTTAGCTTCGCTGTTGCATGGGACAAACCTGTCGAGTTCATAGGACGTGAGGCGTTGCTAAAGCAACGAGGAGAAACTCGAACGAAGCGCCTAATCCAGTTCAGGGTCGAAGACCCAGACCTGATCAGCTATCACGATGACCCCATCTTCCGTAACAGCGTTTATGTGGGTCGCACCACCGGTGGAATGTGGAGCCATACTCAAGATCGTTGCCTATCGATGGCGTATCTCAATAACCCGTCTGGAGTGGATCAAGCTTGGTTGGACTCTGGGGATTGGCAGATTGAAATCGGCACCCGGCGGCGACCTGTAACTCCGAGTATCAGAAGTTTTTACGATCCCCAAAACCAGAAAGTTCGCTCATGAGCCCAGTTGATTTGGAGTGTTCTGCAGAGTGAGCAATTCAGAACATCGGAAAGGTCTCCTGCTGACTTCTCTCGGAGTGGCAGTAATTATCCCTGACGCCACTTTTGTGCGTCTTGTTGATGCGCCGAGCATGACCAACGCTATGTGGCGAACGGGTCTACTCGGACTTTCACTTAGCGTCTTCCTTCTAGGACGATACAAACAGCAGTTACCAGTCGTCATAACTTCTCTTCGGTCATGGGGAGTCGTCAGCAGTATTTTGTCCGGATCAGGAACCATTCTTTTTGTGGTGGCAGTTGATCGCGCTCCGGTATCCAACGTTTTATTGATACTGGCACTGTCACCATTTTGGGCGGCTCTCTGGACTTGGGCCGTGGCGAGAGTGGCGGTTGCTCGACGGACTCTTATTTCAATGCCGTTCGCGTTGGTAGGTGTAGCGGTAGCAATAGGCGGTGACTCAGGAGGCCTTCTCGATGACGGAAACGTTTTTGCTCTCTGCTGTTCTCTCGGATTCTCGGCCAACCTGACAATCATTCGGACAAACAAACACCTCGATATGCTGCCAACAGCAGCCTTCGGAGGTTTCTTGGGCTGTGCCGTGTTGGCCTTAGCTGGGACTAGCGCTGCGCTATCTCCCAGAGATTTAGCGCTGTTGCTTTTGCTTGGCCTAATCATCTTGCCAACCGCTATGGCCCTCATCACTCTGGGTGGTCGCTTACTCCCAAGTCCAGAAACAGCTCTCCTGATTTTGGGTGAAACGGCGCTCAGTCCGTTGCTCGCAGCTTGGGTTGTTGGCGAGTCAATCTCTGGAAGAGCAATAACGGGTGGTTGCCTAGTACTGGGAGTGTTAATTGTCCATGCGACACTCGGCCTTCGAGAAATATCAGCTACCAGCTGACCTGTACCAACGCCATTTGAGATTCTTCTGCCACCGCGTCGAACAGACACCTGCCCAAATAGCCGCGGCAATAACCCGCTCATCGGGCTGTCTCTTAACCGCTAACACCCAAACGATAGGACAATGACCTTCGTAGTAATGCCATGATGGCTAGAAGTGACAAACGAACATTTACACGCGGTAATCCATCCAGGCAACGGACCGATCGCCCTTTTGGTCCACGGAGCTTTAGGTAGCCGTTCTTATTGGAACGACAATCTCGCTGCTCTGCAAAACATTTGCCAACCGGTGGTCATTGAGTTGTGGGGACATGGCCGTTCACCCAGTCCGGATGACCCGTCTCAATACGAACCGTCGGGATACGTTGACGAATTCGATCGGATCCGCCAAGAACTCGGCGCCGAGAATGTTTGGCTGATAGGTCAATCAATGGGCGCTGCACTCGTCATGCATTACGCCGTTGCACGCCCACACCGGGTTGCAGGGATGATCATTACCAATTCGGCGTCTGGCTTTGCTGACCCCATTGAGTGGCAAGAACGCAATCGCACGATGGTAAGCAAGATCGCGGATCAGGTAGATGAGGAAGGCGTTGAATGTCTTCGAGATAGCTGGATAAATCCAGGTCGATCAAAGCGCATATCGGACACAACACTGAGCTTGCTAGAGCAAGAATTTAGTGAGCATTCGGCGAAAGGCATCTCTTCTTCGTTTCGCATCACGAACTTCGCACTGCCTTTAGGGAATTCGTTGCAGGAGATCTCAGTTCCGGTTCTATTCACCAACGGCATCGAAGAACACCGCTTCCAAAAACATTTACCTCGAGTAAAGCTCATCCCGCAAGTCGAGGTAGTTGAGTTACCAGCATCTCACGCAGTGAATGCTCACGATCCAAAAGGTTGGAACCGGGCAGCAATAGATTTCATCACCAAGCACACGAATCCTGGAGCCTGATCCCCTGATGGACACACAACAAGTCAGCCACGGCCCACTAGCTGGCATAACAGTCGTAGACGTATCCAGTGCTGTAGCTGGACCGTGGGTGAGCTCTTGGCTGGCAGAATTGGGGGCTGAGGTCATTTTCATCGAAAAAGTCGGGGTTCCGGACGTAATGCGAATGACGGGCGCCATCAGTGGAGACCAGTCCGGCAGTTGGGTCCATCTACACCGAAACAAAAGAGGTATGGACCTCGATATTCGTTCTGAAACCGGACGCGATATTTTGCTGAAACTGGTGGCGCAAGCCGATGTATTCGTTCAGAACTTTCGACCAGGGGTAGTGCAACGCTTACAGATCGATTACCCAGCTCTATCTGCACTCAATCCGGAGCTGGTGTATCTATCGGTTTCAGGTTTCGGACCAGACGGACCGTACGCCGACCGACCCGTCTACGACCCTATTATTCAAGCTCTTTCCGGTATGGCTGAAGCCCAAAATGGGACATACGTCAAAGCGGTGGTTGCGGACAAGACAACTGCGATGGCTGGAGCCAACGCTGTGCTCGCGGCACTAGTTGCCCGTTCAAATGGTGCGGGAGGGCAACACATTGAGCTTGCATTGCTTGACGCAATGCTTCACTGGATGTGGGTAGAAGTCTTTTGGAATGAATCTCTACCTGACGGTGAGCCTGCGCCGACCTACAGCGAATGGTATGAACCCTGGAACACCGTGGATGGCCAAATCGCGGCTAATTGGGTCAACTTTGACCAGTACAAAGGCGCCTGTCACGCCTTGGGTAGACCCGAGCTAGCCGATGACCCCCGCTTCGCGACACGCGACGCTCGACTACAAAACGCTGATGCCCAAAGATCAGAATTCGCTGCGACCCTGGAAACTATGTTGACCGATGATGCTCTATCAGCTCTAGAGGCTGCGGATGTACCCTGCGCTCGTGTGGTGTCTCGGCAAGAAGTGTTCCAAGACCCTCAGGTTCTCCACAACGACATCATCATTAGTGAAACACATCCCACGGCGGGGCAAATCCGAACAGCAAAACCACCAGCAAAGTTCAGCAAGACTCCTACAGCGCTAACTCGACACGCTCCAGGTAAAGGCGAACACACCGATGAAATCCTTAGGCAGTTGGGGTTTAACTCAAGCGAAATCGACGAGTTGCGCAAACACAACATCGTCGCTTGAATAGTTGATCTCGATGAGCGAACCTCAAACTCTTTTTGTTCCATCCCAAGACCAAGTCAAAGTGGCTGTTCATGATTACGGAGGGCCTGGGCACCCAACATTATTTGTTCACGGTACGGGACTCGTTTCTCGGATGTGGGAACCGATAATCAACAAGCTTGGACCTGATTTCAGGGCTATTTGTGTAGACCTGCGCGCTCACGGAGCGACAACCAATCCCTCTAATGTCAGTTTCTTTGATCATCGGATGGTCGCAGACCTCACATCAGTAGTTGATGCTTTCGACCTTCAAGATGCTTGGGTTGTGGGCCATTCGATGGGTGGCGCTACCAGCATCCTCACCAGCCTGGAGCGTCCTGGCGCGTTTAAACGAGCGTGGGTTTATGAACCAATAATTTTCGAACGCAAAGAGGATCGGCCCGAGGGAGCCTTCGATTTTGTCGAAGCGACGAAACATAGGCGTTCAGTTTTTCCATCCCGTCAAGATGCATTAGACCGATACGGCTCTCGCCCTCCTCTGAACGAAATACATCCGGATTGTTTGGAGACATACGTCCGCCACGGGTTCATTGATCAGCCTGACGGATCGGTACAACTTGCATGTGATCCATTACTTGAATCAAGGGCATTTGAACAATTCCTACAAGAAGGTTGGGACCTTTTACCGCTAGTCGAGATAGCAGTCCGAGTTGCCTACGGCGGCGCCGGGTCTGATCGCCCATCTACTGCAGCTGCTGGAATAGGTGAGCGTCTGCCATTGGGATCCTTAGAAGTATTTGAAGGTTCAGATCACTTCGGATGTTTCGCTTCTTTGGAACGAGTAGCAAATTCTCTACGCGACTGGTTTATAGACACCTAGCACCAAAAATTAGAATCTGGTCAACGCTTCTTGGGCTACTGAGGCGACAAGTTGACCGTTCTGCCACATTCGGGCTTGTGCTAGCCCTCTCGCTCCTGAAGCTGCTACTGGCCATTGCTCAACGTAGATCCATTCGTCTGCTCGAGCTTGGGCATGAAACCACATTGAGTGGTCCAAGCTAACCAACATGGTTCCTTCGGTACCCCAGGTTCGTTGGTAGGGCACCAGGAGAGTGTCAGCAACACAGTCATCGCTCATGTAAGCGAGGATCGCTGCATGAATTTCGGGTTCATCTGTTAGGGGTTGCCGGGCTCGAAACCAAAAATTTATGCCACCTTGTTCCGACGGCCCGTTTGGCGCCCACGGGGCGTTCTCGATTCGATATTCGACTGGTCGAGGCCCTGCTGACCATTCCTCACCAAAGATGGGGCCGACTTGTTGCATGCACTCTTCGAAGGTAGGTAGTCCGTCGGGTGGCTCAGTGCCACGAGGCGGTGTTGGAGCAATGACCCCTGGGCCAGGTTCAGGTGTATGAAATGAGGCCGTTAAATCAAAGATCTGTTTCTCGTCTTGTAAGGCGGTAACACGCCGCTGACAAAAGGCTCTTCCGTCTCGAATCTTGTCAACATCGTAATTGATGCTTTTCTTTCCATCGCCGCCGCGCAAAAAGAAACCATGAACCGAATGCAGCCGACGTTCTGCGTCTACTGACCGATAGGCACTGACAATCGCTTGCGCGAGTTGATGTCCGCCAAATAGGCCATAACCCTCATGCCCCGAGCCGCGCCCCACATAAGTCGTCTCTCCCTCTTTTGAGAGAGATAGGAGGTCGAGTAGGTCATCAATTGAGTCGTCCACTAATCAATAGGCTGCCAGAATTTAGGGTCTCTCTGTCGTCTAACTTTCAATTCTTTCGTATCCAGGCGGAACAATAAATCCGCCTATCTCGGCTTCGAGCAGCGATGCGAAATGTATTGATCTTCTGTCGTGAAGGTGAGGAGCAACAATCTGCAGTCCAGCGGGTAGACCATTGATGAGGCCCACTGGTGCCACTGTGCTCGGCAGGTAGACGCTGCAACTCCAACCAGCCCAAAAAAGCTGATCAACAACGGGTTCTTGACGGCCATTGACTTCGATGGTGCGATCCGGGCGCTCGCCCTCATGGTCATGCACAAAAGCGGTCGATGCAGCCGCCGGACACAACAGCAGATCAAAATCCTCGAAGAAGGTCGCCCAATCTCGTCGGTAGATCTCTCGTTGTTGGTGAAGTTCGTACCACTCTCTATGAGTCATATGTGCTGCATGATCAACCAGGTTTCGGTAGGTGCGTTCACCCCGTTCCCACCCGGCGTGCCCCGGCAGTGCGCTATGGAACGCCTGTTCCCCTATCGAAACACCGTTAGCTGCGCGCAGCAGCAAAAGGTAATTCTCGAAGAATTCGTTCTGATCAATCTGGGGAGTGGCCTCAACAACGTCGACTCCTAGCCGGCCGAGGTCGTCAATGGTGTCCTGCAGATGCCCAATCAGTTCAGTAGATGTGGCACAGGCTGGACTATCGAGCAACACACCGACTCTGTAATCGGAGAGCGCCTCTTTGTTTGGCTCGGGTAGTTCGACTCGGTACCCCACCGCGTCAAGGCCATCGGGGCCGGCAAGCACAGAGAGCGCTCGATCAAGGTCGGTTGCGCTGCGGGCAAGAGGACCCATCACTGCGATATCAACAACCGCTTCTATCCCAGGGGCGACGTGACCAGTTTGAGGTATCAACCCCATAGTTGGTTTGTGGCCAAATACACCGCAATAGTGGGCGGGATTTCTAATTGAGGCGCCGATGTCGCTCCCAATCTCTATAGCTGACATTCCGGTCGCCAACGAAACAGCCGACCCTCCCGAAGAACCTCCGGGTGTTCGGCTGAGATCCCATGGGTTGTTCGTGCAACCATAGATCTCATTGAACGACTGCCAATCGCCAAGCATGAACGGGACATTGGTCTTGGCCCAGATGATCGCTCCAGCATTAATCAATCGATCGACCGACGGGCTGTTGACGTCAGGGAAATTGGCTACCCATTCAGGGTTGCCCCACGTCGACGGTGTGCCCACCCAGTCGTAAGCCTCTTTGATGGTCACCGGAAGACCATGGAAGGGACCGCTAGATTCGCCTCGAGCTGTCAACTCATCCGCCACGCTGGCTTGCAGTTGTGCGTTTTCGATCTGGTGCTCAATGACAGCGTTGACTTGAGGGTTGAAGGCTTCATAACGCCCTATGGCTTCTTCTAGTAACTCACGAGCACTAACTTGTCGCGACACTACGAGTTGAGATAACTCAGATGCGCTTTTGAGCATCAGATCTTGGGTCATGGCCAGACCGTAGTTGCTCTCAGCGAGCGACAACGCGCAGCGTTACGTCCATTGCATCTTGAAAATGTTGGATATCGCCATCAGAGGTAGCGAGATTCATGCATCCCATCCCATAGGAGCTGAAGTAAACCTCGCGTTCGAGTAGTCGGTGTTGTAACGACTCCATGAGCGCGGATTCATCACTATCTAAGTGGGCGTTGCGATAACTTTTGATTGGTCTTTGGTGAGGGTGAATTCGAAACAACGAGCCAGCGCCGGTTACTTGCCATTCAAGCGACTGAGACGCAAAAAGTTCTCTGAGTCCTTGTCGAATTTTGTCGCCTATATCGGCCAGCCGATCGAAACTCGTTTGATCAAGCTGAGACATACATGCAAATCCGGCTGTCATGGTGACGGGGTTTGCCGTGTATGTGCCGCCTGAAGGAACAGCCGCTCTGTTTCCATGTACGGCTGCAAATACATCCATGACTTCAGACTTGCCTCCTATCGCTCCCACCGGGAATCCGCCGCCAATGATTTTGGCCATGGCTGTAAGGTCCGGGTCAATATTGTGAAGCGCTTGCGCGCCTCCAAGTCCCAAACGCAGCGAGATGACTTCGTCGAGGATTAGTAAAGCCCCAACGTCGCGGGTTCCGGTTCTGATTGCCTCAGCAAATGAGGGGTCTAAGACTGGCATTCCCACCCGGGAAGGCATTGGATCTAACAACACTGCCGCCAGCCCTGATCCAACTGTCTGGATTGCTTCGGTTACTCCTGCGACGTCGTTGAACTGAACGATTACAACTTCATCTGCCAACGAATCGGGTGCGCCTTCAGAATAGGGAATTGTGCTCGGCCTATGGGCTAAACCCCAGTTAGAAGGGTCTGATCCCAGGCTTGCTTCCGCATGGTCGTATGTTCCGTGGTAGCTGCCTTCCACTTTGATGATGGTCGGTCGTTGTGTGAAAGCCCGCGCTGCTTTGATTGCGCCCATCACAGCCTCGGTGCCCGAATTACAGAATCGAATTTGTTCGCACCCAGCTACTCGCTCACATAAGAGCTCGGCCAGCTGAATTTCAGCTTCGCTCGCCATCGAAAAAGCTGTCCCTTTGGCTAACTGGCTATGCACAGCAGCTTCTATTTCGGGATCTGCGTGTCCCAGAATGATTGAAGTGAAATTGTTGTTGCAATCCAAGTAACGATTTCCGTCGACGTCTGTGATCCATGCTCCCTTTGCATGGTCGACATAGACGGGATGTGGCCTGATTATCACCGTCGAACGTGACACTCCGTCCGGTATCACTGACTTGCCACGGTCATACAATTCCGAAGAACGAGATGTTGCTGCGGGGTAGTTGATTCCCATTTCAATAGTCTCGCAGGTCAAAGCGCGCGATGATCAATACCTATGAGTCAGTCAGAATCAAGTTCGTTATCAAGTAACAGGCCTACCGCTCCCTGGCGTATCGGTGTTGACGTAGGTGGCACATTTACCGACCTCGTCCTTGCAGATGCTGAAGGTCGCGTATGGGTCGCCAAAGTTCCCTCAGTCCCTTCGGATCCCAGCGCGGGCGTACTTTCTGCGGTCCAGCGAATCTCCGTCGATTTAGGGCTACCTAAATCCGAGATACTCACTAACTGTTCGCTATTCGTTCACGGCTCAACCATCGCTACAAACACGATGCTCGAAGGCAAAGGCGCCAAAGTAGGACTTATCGCCACCGAGGGTTTCCGGGACACAATAGAGATTCGGCGAGGTTTGCGATCCGACCAATGGAACCATCGAGAACCATACGCCCCGGTTCTCGTACCGCGCTATCTTCGTCGATCCGTACCAGGTCGGATAGATGCTGACGGCACTGAATATGAAACCCTCGACACAACATCGCTTGACGAAATCCTCACTGACTTCAAAGGTCAAGAAGTCGAAGCCATCGCTGTTGCGTTAATGAACAGCTTCGTAGATGACCGCCACGAACAAGAGGTAGCCGACCTCATCCAACAAACTTGGCCCAAAGACTGGGTGTCCTGTTCGGCCGACGTTTCACCCCTAATGGGCGAATATGAACGAACCTCTACCGCAGTAGTAAACGCCGCCCTATCACCTCGAATCGTTAAGTACCTCCGCTCTCTTGACGCAGAGTTAACAGCCGAGGGTCTTTCACGACCAATTCTGCTCGTCCAATCCAACGGTGGTGCCGCGTCAGTAGATCAACTAGCAAGCAGACCAGTCAATCTTTTATTAAGTGGCC
>Ga0315332_10001618_pt1 | contig 12126 bp, 10 predicted proteins | sample M110034915metaG_FD_203455 | JGI IMG/M metagenome (GOLD analysis project Ga0315332, IMG submission 203455) | Ammonia-oxidizing marine archaeal communities from Monterey Bay, California, United States - M1 100m 34915 | ecosystem: Environmental > Aquatic > Marine > Intertidal zone | place: USA...
TCCCAGTATCAACCATCGGAATATCTTTAATATCATAACTGGAAAGCCTTGGTCCCAGAATGTCTTTTATACTAGACATTGAATTATTCTTCTCCAGAAGGCTCTCTAATTCCTGAAAGCGGAGAATAATAGCTTCTGGATCCCCGGGTTTCATATTGCAGGGATCTATCTCAAAAAAACCAAGATTGATATGATGATCCCGGACAACTATAGTTGGATTGCCATGTAAAAGAGCTTGACATAGTTCACCAATTTCCAAGCTACTTGCATGAGCGTCTATTGAGACCTTGATTCTTGTGATGGGATTCCCTGTAGGATCTGGAATTTTTTTGAGACACAGTCCCGTGATTTTAGAAAGTCCATTCCAGATTTTTATGAGATTGCTGTATTCCTTTTCATGCAAAATTTTGTGGTCGAGTTGTCCCCAACGCTCTAGTGCGGCAATTGCTCCAACCACACTTTCTTTTCCTGCTTTCATAGCTCTTCCGATTCCACTTGACTGATGCATGTAAGCAGCTTTAATCAAATCTGTTTTCCCAGCTACAATTCCTGAGGTGGGACCACTGAGGAATTTGTGTCCGGAGTAAAGAACAACATCTGCTCCCATATCTATGAAGATTTTGAGATCATACTCGGAAGCTGCATCTACAATCACTGGAACATTTTTTTCATGACAAAGTTTGATGAAAGTTTGTAAGCTCAGCAACCCAGATTGTACCGTGTGGTGGCTGACCACCCAAAGAGCGGCACAAGTTTTTTCTGTAATTGCATGTCGCAGTTGATATGGTTCAGCAACTGTAACCGTTCCAACTTCTATTGGAGTAGCTCCAACTAAGCGGATTTTTTGATTAATATTAGATCCATAGTTGACTACATGCCCCTTGAGAATGGCTACTTCGTTTTTGCTAATTTTACCTATGTCAGGAATATCTTCCACCAAACCTAAATCTATTCCTGTCATGGTAGCAGCCAAACTGATACAAATTCCGGAAGCGACACTAGAGGTAATACAACCGGCCTCTGCACCAGTCGATTGGGCGATGGTGCTGGAGGCTTTGGCTTGTAAAGCATCCATGTTTACAAAACATCCAAGGCTTTCATCTACACACTGTCTTATTTCTTCAGGCACCATTGAAGCCCCAAGAGCAGTCATCGTTCCAGAAACATTGATTATAGTATTTTGTTGAAGCCAATCTTTTATTGGAAATGATTTAATATTCATTGTTGGTTTGTTAAAAAGGGTTAAGTAGAGATACCTAAATATTTTGCAACTTCATTACGGTTTGGAATGGAATCCACAGCTCCATAATTAGTTGTTGATAAAGCAGCGGCAGCATTGGCATAAGTTGCAGAGGAGAAAGGATCGTTACTTCTTAGCCATTCTGTCAAGAACGCACCGTCAAAAGTATCTCCTGCCCCGGTTGCATCAATAGCTTTTACTTTATGTCCGGGAATGTGCAGATTGTCTTTTCCATCGGAAACCCTAACTCCACGATTTCCTTGTTTCAAAACTACCAATTTGGCTCCGAGTTCCAAATAATGATCTGTGATCGCCTCCGGATCTATGAGTCCCGTTAATGAAGAAGCATCATCCAAACTTGGCATAACTACCTCACATAGAGGTACAGTGCGATTAATAATATCTCTACCACACTCTAGAGACCACAGTTTTAAGCGAAAGTTTGTGTCATAAGAAATATTTACGCCGTGTTTTCGAGCTTGATGAATAGCTGCAAAAGCTGTTTCACAAGAAGAGCTACTGATTGCCTGAGTGATCGCCGACAAATGTAAAATTCGAACTTGTGACAAATCATCTGTTGGTAAATCCATAGGAGTCATTTGAGAAGCCGCTGAGCCCTTTCGGTAATAGGTGAAGTGATGTCCATCTGCATCATGTGTAACAAAATAAATTCCTGTAGGTGCTTCTGGATGTATTGAGACATTAGAATAATCCACATTTTCACGCTGCCACAATTTTAGCAATTCCCGGCCAAACTGATCTTTGCCAATTTTGCTCAAAAATCCTGCCGACATTCCTTGACGAGAAACTGATATTGCGGTGTTAGAAGTGTCTCCACCAAACCCTGAGCGAAAAGTATTATTAGTGCCATCAGGAAGTTGATTGAATTCTATTAGCGCTTCACCCAAACATAATACATCTATTTTCATGAGATTCCCTGACATTTAAATGCAGCTTGTTTTCTGCAAAATCTGTTTTCCAAGTTGAACTATTGTTTCTCGTTGATCGTCCATAATTAGTTTTTCATTCAGCAGTTCTCCTCCAAGACCAACACACATAGCTCCATTCTCTATATATTTAAAAAAATCATTTGGTTTTATCCCTCCTGTTGGTATAAGTTTAACATGTGGAAATACTGACGAAAGTGCTTTCAAATACGAAACTCCACCCAATTGTTTGATGGGAAATATTTTAACAGCGTCTGCACCTTCTATAACTGCGCTCTGGACTTCAGTTGGAGTCATTGCTCCCAAAAAACATGGGACCCCTTTTTTATGAGTAATTCCTGGCAATTCTTTTACAATGCAAGGTGAGACTATAAATTTAGCTCCGGACTCAAGGCAGCGTTCAGCCATTTCTATAGAGGTAACCGTTCCTGCTCCAATCAAAATATCTTTTCTAGAGTCGAATTTGCTAATTAAGTCAAATGCCTTAGGAATAGTCAGAGTGATTTCTATAGTTCTAAAGCCTGCATCAGTCAACCAATCAATAGCTTTTTCTGCCAGTTCTGGTGTACTTGTTCGTACTACAGGAATAACACGCAATTTTCTAAGTTGTTTCAAAACAGAATTTAAATTCATTTAGCCTCATTCTCAACAAATAAGTTTATTTCATAACTACTTAAAAAAGTGTAAAATTAATTTCTATCAACAATTTTTAAAGAATAATACTCATGTAACCTGAAAAAAATGTCTTACGATCCTATTAAAATGAAGGATGTCGCAGATCGGGTTGAAGTTTCATTGATGACGATTTCCCGTGCACTAAATACTCCTGAAAAAGTTTCTAAGCTAACTCTGAACAAAATTAAAGAAGCTATGGTTGATTTGGGGTATGTACCAAATTTAGTTGCTGGGACATTGTCTTCCAAAAAAAGTCGTTTTGTTGGGGCATTGGTCCCTTACCTCAACAGTTCACCATTCACAGATACCATTCGCTCTTTGGCTAATCATCTTCGAAAACATCGCTATCAATTATTAATTGGTAGTACTAATTATTCGGTTCATGAGGAAGAATCATTGCTTATGTCCATATTAGGGCACCGTCCTGAAGCAATTGTTTTAACTGGTGGTTTACACTCATCTAACTCAAGAAATATTTTAAACCAAGCCGGAATTCCAGTTGTTGAAATGTGGGACTTACCGAATAAACCTATTGACTTGGTAGTCGGATATTCAAACCATGATTGTGGTTATCAAATAACAAAAACAATGATCCAGAGGGGATACACTTCTATTGTATACGCTATAACAAGCTCTAATGATGACAGAGGAGAAAAACGTCTCCAGGGATATATTTCAGCTTTAGAAGAATTCGGGCTACCGATTTTAGTTGAACGTATAGGAAACCCTCCTGTTAAAATGGAACAAGGTATTCGGGCTATTTCTAATATTTTAGCATATGAACAAAAACCAGATGCATTAATTTGTGTGAGCGACACCATGGCTATTGGATCTATTTTTGAGTGTCAACGTCGAAAAATGAATATCCCAAAGGACATGGCAATTGCCGGATTTGGTGACTTTGAAATATCCAGTAACATAGTTCCGTCTTTGACTACAGTGCGTGTTTCTGGTGAAGAAATAGGTTTAAAAACAGCTAAGTTGCTTGTAAAACGTTTACAAAACGAACCCGTTAAAAATTCTATATTAAAAGTCAATAGCACTATAATTGAAAGAGAAACTATTTGAAATACGAAGTAACTATATATCTTAAACCATAAGCAAATGTGTTAACGCTAACATGAGCAAAATATAATTTCAAGCGTTTGAAATAGTTTCTCCAAAACATCCTCGCTAAGAACCTAGGGACTGTTTTCAAACAAATGAAATTTGTTCTTGACAAAGTAATTGGGGATAGTTAGCATCGAAAACTTTATTGATTCAGTTCTCCAATCGAGGAGCAACTGAGTTGGTTGCTGGTTCATTGCCCAATTCCGGGATAGCGATCCATATAAAATCTTTCATAAGAAACAATACGGTTTGGCAGAGGAGTAGAGGTACGTCAATGTCTTTTCTCAAATTATTGTGAAGGCCTTGATCAGAAACACAAACAGGTGACATGCCAACAAAGGGATCGGATAGGACGAGATAAACCCCATGTTTTCTTAAGCAAGGATGTCAGCCGTCGCTTGATGTCATCGGCTTGGAAGAAGAACTATTAGCAACGCCCTTCATCTTAAATTTGAAATTTAATTTCAAATATTAAATATTTCTCTTGAAGCATGTTCATGCCAGACAAGAAAAACCCTTCTCCCGATCAATCTGAAATACGCAATGTAGAGAAGAGCGATCAAGAAGCTGGCTTTGAAATGATGGACAATTTTGAGCGATTCCATCAAAAGAATGAAGTGTTTCGACGATCATGGTGGGATGAGGGTATTCGCAGTGAAAAGTCCCAACTTTTCTATTCTACCTACCGCGATCCATTAAAATCCTGGCGTCATGCTGATGGTTTCACTCAAAAAGATTATGCATTCCGTAATGCAACTTGGCATGTAAGTGACATCTTTACCGAAATGAAAGAGAACGAAGATCGTCGTGAAGGTTTCTCTGACGCCTTCACTCTTTATCGTGATGTTGCAAAAGAGAAAATAATCTTTGATTCACCTCAAGCCGCAGCGGATGAAATCAAAAATGTCGCAAAACGATTTGGGGCTGATATTGTTGGAATTACATGCTATGACGAACGCTGGTTGTATACCCAAAAATTTAGTGACATGAGTGCAACTGAGCGGCCCAATGATATTCCCGAAGGGCTCAAATCTGTGATTGTGACAGCTCAAAGAATGGATCATGACCTTATTCGTACGGTACCCTCCGCATTGAGCGGTGCCGCTACAGGGTTAGGGTATTCACATGATGCTATGGTGGTGCTCTCTGTGGCACAATACCTTCGCAATTTAGGCTACAATGCCGTCGCCAGTATGAACGATTCGTCGCTCGCTATCCCAACAGCAATTCAGGCAGGTTTGGGAGAATATGGACGACATGGACTACTGATTACAAAAGAATTTGGGCCGCGAGTACGGCTGGGCAAAATTTTTACGGATCTGCCAATGGCCCTGGATAAACCCATCCATTTTGGTGTAAAAGAATTTTGTGAGATCTGCCAGGGATGCTCCTTGGGCTGCCCTGTCAAGGCAATTCCAAACGGTGTACCATCGACTCAAACCCACAATCAATCAAATATCAAAGGCATAAAAAAATGGACAGTGGACGGCGAGAAATGCTTTGGCTATTGGGTCGCGCAAAACAGTGATTGCTCTATCTGTATTCGTGTATGCCCCTATAACAAGGATTATTCTAAGTGGTGGTATCGAGTGGGGCGCTGGTTGGCAGGGACTCGCCTACGCCGATGGATGCTGGCCCTAGACATCAAACTGGGATATGGAAGAAGGATGCAGCCCAAACTCTGGTGGTAGAGAGAACGAGAAACATTGATATATTTTATGCGAAATTTCCTTTCTGTATTAAAAATATTCAGGTGAATAGGCTGAAAACAGAAGTATTTAAGCAAAAAATCATGTGTGACCACCCAAAACATAGAACCATTGAATTGGTTGACAAAGTTGCTATATTTGTTAATCGAGTATCTGCCTAGTTTTCCAAAGAATATTGTTTTGACGAAATGCTTAGACTTCCTGGATGATTAGAATGCCTTTAGGTTTGAAGTGAAGATCGTTGAAACTGAGAAAGTTCTCAATGGTTTGATTCGAACATTGCAGGTATTTGGACCTTTGCTTTTTGGCCTTCAACCTATGAAGCTTAACAGTTACTGTGCATTTAAATATAAGAGAAAAAGTTAGGAGACAAGATGGACAAAGACACCTTTTGGCTTTATGATTTAAAGGTAGAGGTTGTTGGTAGTGAGAAGCCGATGGTTTGCAACCATCAGGTTGGAGACTATTTTCTGGTCGAGGGTGAAAATTTAGTGTTTGGCGCTGACCAGCGTTTTCCAATGTACTCGCTTGCCTCTATTTTACCATTGCTTCCCGCTAAGCAACGAGATACCGATCTTCACGATTGGATGACGACCGACGCAGAAGTCGCCTGCACTGATCCTCATTGTGGTGGGCGTTTCAGAATCACAAGGACAGGTCGGCGGATATTCTCACATGCTGAGACAACAGGCTTACCAGACCAGCGCGGCGTGCCTTACTGGGCGAAAGAGCCCTCGATTGATTAGAATGGAGGTGAAGCATAAGTGTTGAAATAAGCCAATTGGGGCCAGATCACAAGGTTTCACGAGTGATCAAGGGCGGCTGGCAACTTGCCGGAGGGCACGGTTCGGTAGACCGCACTCAGGCCATTGCCGACATGACCACTTTTTTCGATGCTGGCATTCGAACATTCGACTGCGCCGATATTTATGTCGGGGTTGAAGAAATGATTGGAACATTCATAGAAACATTGCGTCGTGACCGTGGATCTGAGTCTGCCGGCAAAGTTAACGTCCACACCAAGCTTGTACCGGATCTGGATAGTCTATCCAGCATTGGAGCTACAGATATTGAGGGGATTATTGATCGTTCATTAAAAAGGCTGCGGCTCGATCAGCTCCATCTCGTACAGTTCTATTGGTGGAATTTATCGATCGGACGCCCGTATGAGACTCTGGAATGCCTCAAAAAGCTTTGCGAAAAAGGGAAAATCCGCCACCTAGGTGTGAATAACTGGGATGTGAAGCAAACGTCTCCTTTTGTCGAAATGGGGTTTGATATTGTCTCGACTCAGGTTCAGTACTCGCTTCTCGACCATCGTCCAGCCAGTGGATTGGCAAGTTGGTGTGCTGAAAATGATATAAAGTTGCTTTGTTACGGATCACTGGCAGGTGGGTTTCTCACTGAGCATTGGCTTGATCAACCTGACCCTGGTTTCGTGTTTGAAAATAGATCGCTAATCAAATACCGACTGATCGTTGATGAATTTGGTGGCTGGGATTATTTCCAAACACTGCTGAAAACGGTCAAAGTCATTGCTGAAAAACATGGTGTCTCGATGAGCGCAGTCGCCGCACGATATGTTCTAGATCAGCCCCAAGTCGGTGCAGTGATCATTGGAGCACGTTATGCGCATCATCTACCTCAGACGTTGTCGATATTTGAACTTTCTCTTGATCCAGATGACTATGCTGCGCTGGAAGCTGTTTTGGCCAAGCGTCATGGTCCTTCCGGATATGTTTATGAATTAGAGAGCGATAGGACAGGACGTCATGGCAGTATCATGAAATATAATCTCAACGCTTTATAAGGCAGCGAAGACAACGATGATTGAAACACAAAACCTGACAACTTCATTTGGTTTACTTAAGGCCGTTGATAATGTATCTTTGTCGGTGACCAAAGGATCAATTACTGGTCTGATTGGGCCAAATGGCGCTGGCAAGTCAACGTTGTTCAACACTTTAACCGGGGTCATTCGTCCCTCAAGCGGAGACATCCATTTTGATGGGAAACGAACCACAAAATCGCCGCCGGATGTGCTTTTCCGCCAGGGGCTGGCACACACATTTCAAATTCCAAGACCGTTCCCTCAGATGACCGTACTTGAAAATCTGATGCTTGCTCCAACAGGACAGGTTGGCGAGAGTCTCTTTGCCCCGTTCTTCATGAAGAAGAAGGTCAAGCATCAGGAGCGAGAGATACAGGCAAAAGCGATGGATATTCTCTCCTTTACGACGCTTGATACGATGGCTAATGACCCAGCTGGAAAACTGTCAGGCGGCCAAATGAAACTTTTGGAGCTTGCCCGGGTGCTGATGGGGGATCCCAAAGCCATTCTGCTTGATGAACCTTCTGCTGGAGTCAGCCCGGCTCTCACAGAGATTCTGGTGGAAAAGATTAAGGATCTCAATGCTCGTGGGCATACATTTTTTATTATCGAGCACGATATGGACTTCATCATGACTCACTGCGAGCCGGTGATTGCAATGGTATCAGGGCATGTGGTGTTTGAGGGCAGTGGGGAAGACGCACGCTCTGACCACCAGCTTGTGAATGCCTACCTGGGAGATATGACTTATGAGTGACACAGTCCTCAATGTGCAGTCGTTAACAGCGGGTTATGTCCCAGGCTTGCCAATCCTGAAGGACGTCAACATGTGTTTGGGCAGAGGTGAAATCGTCGCAGTGATCGGTCCAAATGGGGCTGGCAAGTCGACTCTCATCAAGGCTATTGCGGGTTTGGTGCTTGTCGAAGAGGGGACGATTATGCTTGGCGCACGAAACCTGGTTGGGATCAGGCCTGATGAAATGGCGATTTTTGGGATTGCTTATGTCCCACAAACAAACAACATTTTTAGAACCCTGACTATTCGGCAGAATCTCATGCTTGCTGCGAAACGGAGCGATGGTCTCGTCGATGATCTGATCGAGAGGATGTTCACGTTGTTCGAAATTCTGCGTGGTAAACAGATGGACAAAGGGGGGAAGTTATCTGGAGGTCAACGACAGATGCTGGCGATCGCGATGGCACTTGTGGCTGAACCTAAACTAATCCTCATGGATGAGCCCACGGCTGGACTAGCCCCTAAGGTTGCCGAAGAGATACTGTCACTTGTTCAAGACATCGCTGAGAAAGGAGTATCAGTTATATTTGTTGAGCAAAACGTTAAGGCTGCACTGAGTATCTCGAACCGGACGTATGTTCTGGCAGAGGGCCGAAATCAAATAGATGGTTCTACTCAGGAACTGATGGAAGGCCAAGTCATCAAGGAGATTTATCTAGGTGATAGGAGGATCGAAACATAATGATCCAGAATCTTTTTGACGGCATCCTTGTAGGTTCCATCCTTTCCCTGGGAGCTATCGGTCTCACCATGGTGATGCATATGCTACGTTTTGCCAATTTTTCTCATGCCGAACTGCTGTCCGTTGGTGCCTACGTTACGTTTGTTTTTGACAAGCTGCTTGAATCCATGGTACCAGCTTTTTCTCAAGCATTCGGTGGACTCAGTCTCACCTTCTCTCTCATTTTTGCGATTATTCTCTCAATGGGAGTGACTGGTGTATCGGCTATCATCATAGACTGGCTCGTCTTTCGCCGAATTCGCGACTCAGCCGGTCCCCTGTCAATGGTGTTCGCCTCTTTTGGTGTTGCCTTGATTGTGAGGAATCTGATCAGTCTGATTTTTGGCCTCAAACCTAAACTTTATAGTGAAGAGATTACATTTGCGGTGAGAGTTAGCCTGGATCCATTGATTCTCATTAAGTTAGACCAAGTCTTCGTTTTGTGTATGGCGCTCGTGATCATGTTAATATTCCACTTTGTTCTTTCACGCACCACTTTTGGTTACGCCTTGAAAGCCGTGTCCGAAAATCCAACTTTGTCGCAAATCAACGGTGTCCATCTGGCACTTATGATCCGGTTAATATGGTTAATTGGTGGTGGACTTGCCGCTGTGGCAGGAGTGTTTTATGGCCTCAACAACCAAGTGAGTTTTTTGATGGGAAACAATCTGGTACTTTCTTTGTTTGCTGCTGTCATAGTCGGGGGAATAGGCAGCATCTACGGTGCTGTGGTTGGAGGATTTTTGGTGGGACTGGCTTCTAACATGGCCCTCCTCATCCTGCCGTCCGGCTATAAACCTGCGGTGCCTTTTCTGATTATTCTGTTTATCCTTTCAATACGCCCTACAGGCTTATTTGGAGAAAAAAAATGATTGGCATCGTCTCTTATCTCGTTTTTTTCCTGACGATGGGCTTCGTTATGTCTATTGCCGTATTAGGTTTGAATTTGCAATGGGGTTATACGGGTCTGTTCAACGGCGGTGTGGCCGCGTTTTTTGGTGCGGGAGCTTACGGCCTCATTTTGTTAGGCGGGTCGAATAAAGCAGGCCAGATGATTGGGTTTGGTCTGCCTTATCCGTTTGCCGTGGCTGGAGCTGTGCTGTTGGCTGGATTATTGGCTTGGATTGTGGGTCTCATCACCACCCATCTGCGCCACGATTATTTAGCAATCGCGACTTTTGGCGTTGCGATTGCGCTGGAAAACTTTGCCCGCAATGCTGAACCTATTACTGGAGGAGCGAAAGGGTTAAGGGGGTTCGAACGCCCTTTAGAAAACGTCATTAATGATCCGTTTTGGTTTAATCTAGCTTACCTGATATTTGTGATTGTCGTTCTGATCATCGTCTACAATATTTTGGAGAATATTGGACAGTCACCTTTCGGACGTTTGTTACGGGCTATCCGCGAGGATGAAGTCGCCGCCCAATCCCTTGGAAAATCGCCTGCTCGTATACGACTCCAGGCGTTCATTTTCGGATCTATGATTATGGGACTGTCCGGGGCCCTTTACGCAACATTCTATGCCTTTATCAGCCCTCAGGACATTTTACCCATTCTCACATTCCAGATTTGGTCAATGCTGATTGTGGGCGGTAGTGGCAATAATAAGGGTGCCGTGTTCGGAACCCTGGTCGTTTGGGCTGGCTGGGTCGGTAGCGGTTGGGTCTTGACCCAATTTGCTCCAGTCGAGATGCAGCTTTATATAGGCACGATTCAATTCATTATGATTGGGCTCATCATTGTTTTGACTCTACTGATCAGACCCAAAGGTTTGCTCCCTGAAAAATTGATCCTCTCGCGGTCTGTAGCTAGGCTAAAACCCGAGTGACTGAATCTCTTTGAAGTAAAGGATTGACATTGACGATGGAGAGAAGGGACTATAGGTGATGATTAATCTCAATGACCAATTAAATTAGCAAAGGAGGAAAAACCTATGAAAGTGCTTATTTTATAACCCAGCTGCATTGAGCCCGATTAGGGAAATCAATGTCAATCACAATATTTTCAACAGAACCAGAAAGGAAATACTTATGAAAGATCTTATTTTTGGCCTAACAGCAATCAGTTTGATCGCACTTGCGCCAGGCTTATTATACTCAGCAGACTGTACCACCAAGGTAGGTGCGGTCCTCCCAACTTCGGTCGACTGGGGACGCCCTATTGCCGCGACAGCCAGGATGGCAGTAGATCTCTACAATAAAGCGGGAGGTGTCAAAGGATGCAAAGTTAAACTCATTTTACGGGATACTCAGGTCGATCCAAAAGTGGGCGTAGATGCAGCCAAAGCACTGGTTGATTTGGACAAGGTCCCTGTTTTGATTGGTGCGGTTTCCAGTGGTGTCTCTATGCCAATCCTTACATCTGTTTCTGTTCCATCCAACGTCATGCAAATATCTTGCTGTTCGTCATCAACCGTGTTTACTGGCCTTGCAAAGGATGGTAAGACAAAAGGACTTTGGTTTCGGACATTCACGACATCGCGTAATCATGCCGCGGTTGCAGCCAAGATCATCAAGGAAAAAGGGTATAATAATCTCGTCATCTTCTACAAGAACGACGATTGGGGACAGGATATCGGTAAATCGGTCAAAGCAGACCTCGAAGCATTAGGGGTTACTGTTAAGGCTTCAATAGCCATCAACGATGGACAGCCGTCCTACCGGGCTGAGGTAGTTAAAGCGCTGAAGAGTAATCCGGAAGCCGCTTATGTAGCACTCTACCCTAAGGAAGGGATTGCTACCATGCGAGAATGGATCTCTTTGGGAGGAACACAGAATTTGGTGGTTGCAAACTCTTTAAGATCCGAAGAGTTTCGCGACAGTGTAGGGATCAAATATTTGGGCAAGATGGTGGGTCACGATTCGGCTGCTCCCAGGACCGCATCCGCAGCCTCCTTTAAGGCGCTCTACAAGGAGGCCTTCAAGAAAGAACCATCCGGACCTGGTTTGCCCAACAGCTTCGATGCCGTCATGATCGCTTTGTTGGCCATGGAAGCATCACCGACTTTGTCTGGCGACGTGATCGCCAGTTCGGTGTCCAAAGTGACCGATCCCAATGGAACTCCTATCTTTCCAGACGAGTCCGGCATCAAACAGGC
>Ga0315332_10001619_pt1 | contig 12124 bp, 10 predicted proteins | sample M110034915metaG_FD_203455 | JGI IMG/M metagenome (GOLD analysis project Ga0315332, IMG submission 203455) | Ammonia-oxidizing marine archaeal communities from Monterey Bay, California, United States - M1 100m 34915 | ecosystem: Environmental > Aquatic > Marine > Intertidal zone | place: USA...
GGTCGCCATCACACACCGTGACCCGCTGGTGCTGCTCGCCTCCTTGACGAGTCTGATCGCGAATCTCCGCTGGTCCCATAGCGACGAGGTCGACCCGGCGGCGATCGCCTCGGCACACGTAAAACGTTATGCGAGAACCTTCGAGAATCTCGTCGACTGGACGGAGGCGGGCGTATTACCCGAGAAACAAATCCACCACAGCCGCTTCGCCGATTTCCAGGACAGACCGATCGAGACCGTGCGGGCGCTCTACGCTCGCTTCGACGAAAGCTGGTCGGAAGACGCAGAGCGAGCGATGCGGAGCACCCTGGCCAAACACCCTTCGGACCGACTCGGCAGTCATGCCTATTCGGCCGAAGATCTCGGCACGGACCCGGTCGCGCTCCGCGGTCGGTTCCAACGCTACCAACAAGCCTTCGACGTCCCGTCGAACGACTGACCCGAGGACGATGCGATGGGCCCTCAAGCCACGCTCCGTAAAGCCCTGATCGGAATTCTATTGCTCGGCCTCGGGCTCGTCGCGGTCTTGCTCATCTACGGCCTCGGCCGCGTCGACGACCCGAGCCTCGCCCCCGCCTACGACGCCGCAAAGGCCGCGCCCGCGCCCAGCCGGGAGCGCGCTCCCGCTCGTCCCGAGAAGAACGTCTTCTTCGGAGACCTCCACGTCCACACGAGCCTCTCGTCCGACGCGTATATCTTCGGCGTACGCGCGATGCCCGACGATGCCTATACCTACGCGAAGGGTGGGACGATCGAACATGGCGCGGGCTACCCGATCCGCATCAGGCGCCCCCTCGACTTCCTGGCCGTCACCGACCACGCGGAGTACCTCGGCAGCCTCCGAGCCTCCGACGCGGACATCCCGACGAACCGGATCCCCCTGCGGCAAGCCCTACTCGAGTCGAACCGAATCACTTTCACGCGCTACTGGGCCGAGAGCGTCTCGAATGTCTTCGGCGCCTTTCGCGGCGCCTACGCAAACCCCGCGGCCGAGCGTGCGGCGTGGGGCGAGATCATCGCGGCGGCCCAGCGCCACGACGACCCCGGCGCCTTCACGGCCTTCATCGGCTACGAGTGGAGCAGCCAGGGGATTCACCGAAACGTGATCTACGGAAGTGCATCCGTCCCAGAGCGCCCCTTCAGCTCGGTCGACTCCCAGCGGCCGCAGGACCTCTGGCGAGCCCTCGAGGATCAGAATTCGGCGGGGCAGCCGGTCCTGGCGATCCCCCATAACGGAAACGAGAGCGGCGGGCGGATCTACCCCGCCCAGCCCATCGAAGCGCTCGAGTGGACCGCGGAGGAGGCGGACCGACGCAATCGGATCGAGCCCATCACGGAGATCTACCAGATCAAAGGTTCCTCGGAGACCCATCCCGAATTGTCTCCGGAAGACCGCTTCGCCGATTTCGAGATCATCGACCTCCCGGCCTACCGTGGAGAGAGCGGAGGCCCTGCGGGCTCCTATGCGCGCAATGCCCTCCGAACAGGCCTCCAACTCTCGCTCGACGAGGGCTGGAATCCCTACCGCCTCGGTTTCGTCGGCAGTACGGACAGCCACAACGCGAGCTCCCCCGTCGAGGAGTCGCGCCATCACGGAAAGCTCCCCGTGCTCGACGGAAGCGCCGCCATCCGACTCGGCGAAGCACTCCTGGTCCCCAACGCCCTGAGCCCCGGCGGCACCTGGGGAGGCGGCGGGCTCGCGGGCGTCTGGGCGCAAGAGAATACCCGCGCCTCGCTCTTCGCTGCGCTCCAGCGTCGCGAGACCTTCGCGACCTCGGGCCCCCGGATCGGCGTTCGCCTCTTCGCGGGCTGGTCCTTCGACGACGACGACCTCCTCGACCCCGATCTCGTCCGCCGTGCCTACCGGGAAGGCGTCCCGATGGGCGGGGTCCTCCCGCAGAGGCGCCCCGGAGCACGGCCGCGCTTGCTCGTCTGGGCCGACATGGACCCCGCCTCTGCCCAGCTCGACCGGATCCAGATCATCAAAGGCAGCATCGACGAAACGGGACGGAGCTATGAGCGCGTCTTCGACGTCGCTGCGAGCGGAGCGCGTAGGCGCGATCCACAAACGGGCCAATTCCCTCCGGTCGGGAATACGGTCGACGTCGCGAACGCGACCTGGACCAACACGATCGGCGCCGCACACCTCGAAGCCCTCTGGATCGACGAGGAATTCGACTCCGAGCGAGACGCCTTCTATTACGTCCGCGTGCTCGAGATCCCGACCCCCCGGCGCTCCACCTACGACGCGAAGCTGCTCGGCATCGACGCTCCCGCTCCCACCACGATCCAGGAGCGCGCCGCGACCTCTGCGGTCTGGTACGAGGCTCCGCCAGTCACGCGCTAGGCGATGGGATCGCCCATCCGCGCATAGACGTCGAGCATCGCGCCTCCGTAAAAACGGGCCCGCGCCGCCTCGTCCAGGGGCGCGAGCTGTTCGCCGTAATAGCCCATCGGGTCCGTGAATCCCTCGAAGTGCGGAAAATCGGACGAGAAGACGATCATGTTCTCGGGGAGGTCGGCCATCGTCTGCAGGATCGGCTGATCCCGACTCCAGGACAGGGGCGTTCCCTTGACGTTTCGCGCCATATATTCGCTCGGTTTCAGGGGCAGGTCGTATTTGCCCAGAAACAGTTCCGAGGAGGGGGCGATGCGCCCGTCGATATCGCGATAGATATAGGGCAGCCAGCCCGTGCCGAGCTCCGCGAAGAGCAAGGTCAGGTTCGGGTGGCGTTCGAAGACGCCATTGAAGATGAACGAGTTCACGAGCATCTGCGCGCCGACGTGCCCGAAGCTCGACGAGAAATAGCGCATGCGATTCGTGTCGGTCCCGAGGTTCGCCCAGCCCGGATGAAAATCCATCCGCTCGTAGCCCACGTGCAGCATCGGAGTCATCCCCAGGTCGGTCGCCGCAGACCAGAGGCGATCCCAATCCGGATGACAAGGCGGCACGCCCGCGACGGGATAGCCCGGGATCAGGAAGATCCGGCTGCCCCGGGCGCGCATCCGCGTCAGCTCCGCGATCGCCCAGTCCAGATCCGTGTACTCGAGACAGGAGACGGGCAAGAGCCGCCCCTGCCCTTCTTCGCAGGTCGTGGCGAGCCACTCGTTACAGGTCGAGATGATCTCCTGGAGCAGGGGCAGGTCCTGATTTCCAATTGCGAGTTCGTAGCCGTATCCCGCGAGACAGATCACGTTCTGGATATCGATGCCCTGCTGGTCGAGCCACTTCACGCGGCCCGCGGCATCCGCTTCGGCACGCTGGTTCTTGCCCTCGAACTCGGAGCGACGCTCGGACTCACCCGCCTTCTCCTCTCCGAAGAGAACGGCGAGACCGGGCGGGGCAAGCTCCTCGAGTGAGGGCCGCTCCGCCTCCGGGACCATTCGCAGCAGGTCACCCGCCACCCCCTCCACCGCGGTGATCGCCGGGTGAAACTCGGGCAGTTTCGCGGCGAGCTCGGGGTAGGGGTCGAGCCAGTCTAGACCGGGCTCAAAATGGGAATCGACGTCAAAGATCATGATCGGGCGCCTCCCTCGATACAGAGCGACTCTGAAACATCCCGCCCTCCCCGTCAATCGGCGGCCGGGAACGCCAAACGCGCCCCTGCCCACTCGACTCCGGGGCCGGCTCGTTTTCGTTACGCTCGCGTCTCACCCCTCGTGCCCCGAGCCCCGTACGCTCGTATTTCAGCTCGGCCCGCGCGCGACGACAGGAGACGCTCCTTGCCCCAATACACCCCCGATGAGACCCGTAACATGGCGGTCGTCGACCGCCTCTTCGACACCACCAGCGGGGAGGATAAATCACTGCTCTTCGCCGAGGACGCCGTTTGGTGGAATGGACTCCCCTTCGTCGGCGGCCAGGGCGAGACCGAGCACAAGGGCCGCGCTGCGGTCGCCGCGATCCTCACGGGCTCGACTTCGAAGCCCACGGAAAAGAAGATCCACTCCGGCGTCGACGCCTACGATGTCTCGACCATCCGGAACGAGGACGTCATCGTGCTCGCCGACGGCGACTTCGTCGTGCGCCAACACACCATGCGCGCCAAGACCCACGGCGGCCGTGACTACACCAACGTCTACTGCTTCGTCTTCCGTTTCAACGACGATGGAGTCATTCAATACCTCACGGAACACTGGAATACCTGGCACGCCCACAACGTGCTCTTCAACAACTTCCCGATGGAGCCGGCGCATCCGAACGGATGAACCGAGGTCCTGGAGTCCAACCTTCATGCAACTCGATATCATCGCTCACCCCGGCACGCTGAAGCGGTCCCAGGAGCATGCCCGTCAGGTCGAAGACGCCGGATTCGGAGCCATCTGGTGGACGGACGCGGGGCGCTCGGCCTATCTCGCGAGCACGGCGTCGGCCCTCTCGACGGAAAGGCTCCTGATCGGAACGGGCATCGCCGTGGCCTTCCCCCGCAGCCCCATGGTCACGGCCGGTATCGCCTGGGAGCTCGCCGCCTCGACCGAGGGACGTTTCGTCCTCGGCCTCGGCAGCCAGGTCAAAGCCCATATCGAGCGGCGCTACAGCGCCGAGTTCAATCCGCCCGGGCCCCGGATGAAAGAATATGTCGAGAGCGTGAAAGCGATCTTTCGCGCCTTCGCCGGTGAAGAGAAGCTTGCCTACAAAGGCGAGTACTACGACTTCTCCCTGCTCCCCTCGATGTGGAGTCCCGGTCCGATCGAGGTGGCCGCGCCGCCGATCTATGTCTCCGCGGTCCGCCCCTACATGAGCCGGCTCGTCGGAGAGGTCGCCGACGGCATCCACGTGCACCCCTTCCACTCGCCGAGCTACGTCAAGGAGGTCCAGCGGACCGCGATCGAAGAGGGGCTCGCCCGATCGAGCCGCGCGCTCGACGAGATCACCTTCGCCGTCCCCGTCATGACCGCAGTCGGCGACACGGACGAGGAAAGAGAGAAGACCCGCGCGCACTCGCGCACGATGATCGCCTTCTATGGTTCGACCCCGGGATATGAGGGCATCTTCGAGCACCACGGATACGACGGGCTCGGCCCCGAGCTCACCGCGCTTCAGAGGCGCGGCGACATCGCCGGAATGCAGGCGCTGATCACCGACGACATCCTCTCACACTATGTCGTCGAGGCGAACTGGAACGACCTCGGCGCCGCCCTGATCGAACGCTATCGCGACCTCGCCCCGAACGTCCGAGTGATCTCCTATACCGCGGCAGACCACTTCTCCGACCCGGCCATGCGAGAGAAATGGTCCCAGGTCACGCGAGTCATGCGTGAGGCGGACTGATCTCGTCTCGAGGAAATGGAGCCCGGAAACGGATTGAGCCCCGTCAGATCCCTGCGAACTCGCGCAGGGCGGCCCGGCTCTCGAGATCTTCGATGGCGGCCGAGGCCCGCTCGAGGAAGGCGGCCGCAAAGCGCTTTCGGCGGTCCGTCGCGTCCTCCGGGAAGGTCACGATCTGACAGGAAGCCGGCGCCAGATAGGCCGCCTGCAGGCGATGCGCCCGCCAAGCCTCGTCGAAGCCGACTTCCGCACCGCCGAGCGCGCGGCGCACGTCGAGGTAGTGGCGGATCAATCTTTCGTCATGCGCCCGGCGATCCTCGACCGAGAGGCTCATGTTGAGGAAATAGCTGACGTCGCGCAGCGCCGTGCTCACGACGACGAGTCCCCAGTCCAGGAACCCCGTCTGGCCGTGATCGTCGAAGAGGTTCCCGATATGCGCGTCACCGTGGATCACGGTCTGCGGGCCCTCCTTCCAGACCGCGTGCAGCGCATCGCGACGTTCGATGTAGAGCGCCGCCATCTCTGCGAAGGCGGGCGTCAGCCGCGCGCGGTGGTGATCGAGGCCCTCCTGCAGGCGAAGCGAGCCATAGTCGCTCGGGGGGTCGGGTTCGGGGACCCAGCCGGCCTCGCGCGCCCGGGTGGCCGGGTCCTCGAAGCGGACATGCATCGCGGCGAGTTCCTCGAGCGCCTTGGCCGCGGCGTCCGGCGAGGGGCTCTCGGGGCCGGTCGATACGGTACAGCCGGACTCAACCAGATCTTCGAGGAGTAGGACGAACGCACCGACCTCGTCGTCCTCGAAGCGAACGACATGCGCCTCCGGGACGCGCAGCGCGAGCTTCGGCGCGAGTTCCTCGTAGAACTTGGCCTCGCGCAGCCCCATTCGCGTCTGTGCGATCGCCCCTCGGCGGGCCGGGTCCGTGGGCAAGAGCTTGCAGAAGAGGGAGCCCGGGAGGCTCGCCCCGCCGCCGACGTAACGCACACGCAGCCAGGCGTGGGAGTTCGTGACCTCGGCGCGGTCTGCGATCTCCACCGACTCGACGCGCGCACCCGGATGACGTGACTCGAGCGCCTCCGAGAGCCAGGTGGGGTCGATCTCGTCCGCATAGGTCGGGATGAAGGCTGCGCCCGCCATCGCGCTATTTCCCGCTCTTGACGCGAGAGAGGATCTCGTCCGCGCCCATCGCCGACAAATGGGGCCCCGCCTGGAGGTCTCCCAGCGTCCGGATGACGGAGCGGCCGCCCCTGGCTTCGAGCGCCGTGTGGACGGCGCGCTTGTTGACTGCCAGCACCGCCGAAGACGTTCCCGTCATCCGCTCGGCGATCGCGAGGACCTTTGCCTCCAGCTCCTCGACGGGAAAGGCCTGGTTCAGGATCCCGACAGCCGCTGCTTCCTCGCCGCTGAACTCGCGGCCCGCGACCTGTAACTCCATCGCGACGCGTGGCGGCAGGTGGGTCGGGAACCAGTCGAAGTCGGGCAGCGCGAAACGCGTGACCGGGTGGGAGAACCGGGCGTCGACGGCGCCGTACGCCAGATCACAGGCTCCGACCAGCTCGAGCCCACCCGCCATCGCGTAGCCATGCACCTGCGCGATGACCGGCTTGTAGAGGTCCCAGATCGAGGTCCATCCCGCGGTCACGTGCCGCGCCCACTGCATCCCAACCTCGGAGGTCCAATAGGGCTGGTCGGTCCCGAGGTCCGAACCGAGGTCGTATCCGGACGAGAAGCACTTCCCCGCGCCACGCACGATCGACACACGCACGTGCTCATCCCCGTCCGCCGCCTGGAGCCCCTCGAGCAACTGTTGGCGCAGCGCGTTGTTCATCGCATTGCGCTTGTCGGGCCGGTTCAGCGTAAAACGCCGGACGCCCGGGATCGGCTCGTCGATCTCGACGACGGGGGTATCGGCCATGGAGAAGACCTCACAGGATCGCTGTCGCGCCGGGAAATTCCGCGCGTGGGCGCTCCAGCTTAGCGGGGGGCCCGCGGTCCGGCCGCTGGCGTGGGGGAAAGATCGGCATGCCCGCTCACCAAAGGGCCGCCTCAGGCTCACACGATCAGCGCCCCTGCCGTCACGTGCAGCTCGATGCCGGTGACGTTGCGCGCCCGGTCCGAACCCAGATAGAGGCAGGCCTCGGCGATGTCCTCTGGATCAACGTGACGCTTCAGCTCCGTCGTCGCCGCAACCTTCTCGCTCATCGCCTCACCCGTAACCCCGCTGCGTTCCCCCATCTGCTCGAAGAGCTGAGTGAGACCGGCACCCGTCGTGAAGCCTGGCGTGACGACATTGACACGTACATTTCTGCGGCCTTCTTCACGGGCGAGGGTCTTCGACAGCCCCACCATCGCAAGCTTCGTCGAATTGTACTCCCCGTTCTTCGCGATCAGCGAGGTCGAGCCCAACGTCCCGATATTCAGGATCGACCCCCCTCCGGTCTCCGCCATCGCGCTTGCGGCCCCCGCACATAGCTTCATCGTCCCGATCACGTTGAGCTGGACGGAGTCGAAGTAGGTCGACCAATCCGAGTCGACGAGCCTGCGCCGGGGAAAGCTCGACGCCGCGACGTTGACCAGGACGTCCAGGCGCCCAAAGGTCTCCTGGGTTTGCGCGATCAGGGCCTCCCCCGCAGTGAGATCCGTGATGTCGGTCGGAATCGCCAATACGCGACGGCCGGTCTCTGCCGCGACCTCTTCGGCGAGCCGAGTGAGCGGCTCGGGCCGTCGCGCGGCCAACACGAGATCGGCTCCGTCGCGGGCGAACGCGAGCGCCGTCGCCCGCCCGATGCCCTGCCCGGCCCCGGTCACGATCCCCACCTTGCCACTCAGTGTCCGGTCCATCCATCCCCTCACGCCCCCGCTCGGGGCGGTGGCGCGCAGGCTAGCCCATCCCCGACCTCCGGTGACCCGCAACCGTTCGCGGTAGACTCGGCTCCCGCGCCCGATTCGAAGAGAAGGAAATCCCCCTGTCACCGCCCGCTACCCAGACCAGCCCGCCCCCTTCTCCCGCACCGCCGCGCGCCGAGCCCCCCACAGCCGCGTCGGCGGAAGACACCGCGAGGCGCCGTCCGAAGAGCCGCCAGCTGCGACCGCTCAGAGCGCTCATCCCCTTCGTCGCCCGTTATAAGGGCGTCGTCGTCGCCGCTTTTCTGGCGCTCGTCGCCTCGACCTCCGTGATGCTCTTCGTCCCGATGACCGTCCGAATGGTCATCGACGAAGGCTTCTCCACGGAAAACGCGGCCGTGATCGACCGCTATTTCCTGGGCCTGATCGGGGTCGCGCTGCTGATGGGCGTGACGAGTTCTCTCCGCTTTTTCCTGGTCTCTTGGATCGGCGAGCGGGTCGTGGCCGATCTACGCGCGGCGGTCTTCGACCACGTCGTGGGACAGAGCCCGGCCTTCTTCGAGAAGAGCCATACCGGGGAGATCCAGTCCCGCCTGACCGCAGACACGACGCTGATCAAGAGCGTCGTCGGCTCGACCGCGTCGATCGCGCTGCGCAACGCATTCACCCTGGTCGGCGCCGTCTCCCTGCTCGTCTACACCAGCCCCCGACTCTCGGCACTCGTGCTGGTCGCGATCCCCGCGATCGCGCTGCCGCTGCTGCTCTTCGGCCGACTGGTGCGGCAGCTCTCGCGCAAGAGCCAGGACACGCTCGCCGACACCAACGTCTTCGCGGGCGAAGCGCTCTCCTTCGTGCAGACGGTCCAGGCCTTCACCCACGAAGACGCGGACCGGACTCGCTACCGCCAGGTCGTCGACGTCGCCTTTCAGGCCGCGCGCCAACGGCTCCAGGCCCGCGCGATCCTCACGGCGCTGGTCATTTTCCTGGTCTTCGGGTTCATCGCGGGCATTCTGTGGGTCGGGGCCCAGGGCGTGCTCGAGGGCACCATGAGCGGCGGCTTGCTCAGCCAGTTCGTGCTCTACGCGCTCTTCTGCGCGATGAGCATGGCGGCTTTGACCGAGGTCTGGGGAGAACTCCAACTCGCCGCGGGCGCCGCCGAGCGCCTCTTCGAGCTGCTCTCGGTCGAGCCCGAGATCGCGGCTCCCGCCGAGCCCATCGAGCTGCCGATCCCCGCCGAGGGGCGCGTCGCGTTCGAAGGCGTCCGGTTCGCCTACCCCACCCGCTCTGAAATCGTCGCGCTCGACGCGTTTTCCTTCGTCGCCGAGCCCGGAGAGACCATCGCCATCGTAGGCCCCTCCGGCGCGGGCAAGAGCACCGTCTTGCGGCTCCTGCTTCGCTTCTACGATCCGGTCGCGGGTTCGGTCCGCGTGGACGGCGTCGACCTCCGCGAGGCCGACCCGCGCTCCGTACGACAGCGCATGGCAATCGTGCCCCAGGAGAGCGCGATCTTCACCGAGAGCCTGCGGGACAACATCCGCTACGGGCGCCCCGACGCCACCGACGCCGAAGTCGAGCAGGCGGCCGCCGTTGCGCGAGTCGACGAGTTTGCACTCGCTCTGCCCCAGGGCTACGACACTCTGCTAGGCGAGAACGGAATGACGCTCTCGGGCGGGCAGCGCCAACGCGTCGCGATCGCCCGAGCCGTGCTCAAGGATGCGCCGATCCTGCTCCTGGACGAGGCGACGAGCTCTCTCGACTCCCATAGCGAACGCCTTGTCCAGCAGGCGCTCGAGCGACTCGAAGAGGGTCGCACGACGATCGTGATCGCTCACCGCCTCGCCACCGTTCGCGGCGCCGACCGGATCCTCGTCGTCGACGAAGGGCGCATCGTCGAAACCGGAACCCACGAGGCGCTCGTGGCACGCGGGGGGCTCTACGCTGACCTGGCGAAGATGCAGATCGACGGAAACCTCGGGGCGGCCGTCGACGAACCGGTCCGGTACGCTCGGGCCGAGGGGGGGCTCGCGTGAAGGAAGATCCGGCTCGGTTCGTGTGTCTGAACTGCTCGGGACCCATGGACGGACTGAAGTGCAAAATCCGCTGTCCCCGATGCGGTTATTTCGAGTCGTGCTCGGACCTGGAGCCCGCCCCCCCGCTCTCCGCCGACTCCTCACGAAAAACGAAGCACTCGGGGCCCTAGAAAATCCAACCCGGCGCACCATCCTCCGGCACTTCGTGGACCCAGTGGAACTCGAAGCCGTGCCGAACGGCGTAAAGATGGTCCGCTTGTCCGTCCCCGATGTGGATCCAGCGGGTCGCCTGGGGAAAGCGAGCCCTGATCTCGTCGAGCTTGTGCTTGTGGCCGATGAAATCCATCTCGACCCCGTGTCGCTCCCAGAGGCGCCGCTGGTCGCTTTTCACCCGGTCCGAGGCGCTGCCCACGATATAGCCGAGCGCATGGGCCCGCCGAATCCAATCGAGCGGGATCCAGCCAGGGGGATCCCCAACTTCGAGCGTCCCGTCGATATCCAGGCTGAGAAGGACCATGAGGCCCAACGATACCAGCCTGCACCCGGCGTCGAGCGCTGATATCTTGAAGTCCCCAGGAACCACATCGAGGTCCCGCCGTGTCCACTACCGAACGCCTGATTTCCTCCGACGACCACGTGGATCTCGCCCATGACGCCATCAAGGCCAATCTGGCCGCGAAATTCCACCCCCCCTACGACGCCGCGCTAATGGAGTTCGGGGCGGGCATGGCCAAGACCATGAGTGCGGAGGCCAACGGGCTCTGGCGCCAACAGCAGGGGGTATCCGGGGGCGAGGTCGCCGACATGACCTCCCTCGCCGGTCGCAAGCACGCCGCCGCAGGGCGCGCAGGGCATACCGACCCCCACGCCCGACTCGCAGACCTCGACGCCGATGGGGTCGACGCCTCCGTCATGTACTGCGAGGTCAGCGCCTTCCGGTATCTCTACCTGCTCAAAGAGGGCAACCGCGAGGCCACGCGCGCCTTCAACCAGACGATGTCGGATTTTTCCTCGGTCGACCCGAACCGGATGATCGTCTCCTACCAGATCCCGATCCATGACATCGATGGGGCCGTCGAAGAAGTCGAGTGGGTCGCGAAGCATGGCGGGAAGTCGCTCCAGCTCCCGGTCTTCCCCGCCGAACTCGGCCTGCCCGACTATTGGGATACCCGCTACGACCCGCTCTGGGCCGTGATCCAGGAGACGGGACTCCCGATCTGCCTGCATATCGGCCTGAACACCCAGCTCGAAAGCCTGGCCCAGCGAGACCCCACGCCCCAGAAGGGCATCTTCGTCGGCGCCGTCGCGCTCTCGACGGCCGAGCCTCTCGGCATGTTCATCATGGGCGGCGTCTTCGAACGCTTCCCCAAGCTCAAGGTCGTCTTTGTCGAGCCCGGCCTGGGTTGGGTCAGCTGGTGGCTCTATATCGTCGATGACCTGACCACACGACAGGGATACGACTTCCCGGCCATCACGGAACTGCCCAGCCATTATTTCCATCGCAACGTGTCGCTCACCTTCATCGACGAGCCGGACGCCTACCGACAGGCGACCGAGCGACTCGGCGTCGAGAACATCATGTGGTCCTCGGACTATCCCCACCCCGTCTCGAGCTGGCCGCGCTCCCAAACGATCGTCAACGAGATGTTCGACGACATCCCGGCCGAGGATCGCCGAAAGATCGTCTCCGGGAATGCCACGCGCGTCTGGAACCTCGGCGGATGAACGCCGTCATCGCACCGACCCCCGACGCGGACGACGCCTATTTCTGGGAGGGCGTCGCCCGAAAGAAGCTCCTGCTCCAGCGCTGTGCCGCCTGCGGCCAGCTCCGCCAACCGCCGTCGCCCATGTGCTCGGCCTGCAACGCGCTCGAGTGGGAGACCCTCGAAGCCTGCGGGCGCGCACGGGTCTACAGCTGGATCGCCTCCCAGCACCCGACCGAGGCCGACGCGGCGCCCCGGATCGTCGTGCTGCTGGACCTCGAGG
>Ga0315332_10001623_pt1 | contig 12106 bp, 8 predicted proteins | sample M110034915metaG_FD_203455 | JGI IMG/M metagenome (GOLD analysis project Ga0315332, IMG submission 203455) | Ammonia-oxidizing marine archaeal communities from Monterey Bay, California, United States - M1 100m 34915 | ecosystem: Environmental > Aquatic > Marine > Intertidal zone | place: USA...
TTCGGGTCAGAGGTCGGGAAAAATACAACAGGAACGCCCGAGACCTGACGTCCTGAGAAATCATGGACGGAACAAGCAGGCCAACGACGATGACCATGCCAATGGTCTGTGATCTCTGAAGCTGCAGCATGACCGCCTTCCAGAGCAGCGGGCGTGCGGCCGCCAGCATCTGCTCGCGATCAACGCCGTCAAGTCCGGCCAGCGTCGTCTGCGCGACCGGAGCCATTTCTGCGGGAAGCAGCAGGTCCACCAGTGCCTGCATTCCCCGGCCGCTTCCCTGGATGTTATTCGTCAGCACCTGTTCGAACACAAAGATAAGGACGCCGTAGGCCAGGGGAGGCGCCCACACAACAAAGGCGATTCTGCGCAACCATGCACTCTGCCAGGCGCGCCGAATGCCGACCCCCGCGACGACAGTCCACCGACTCGCGCCCGACTCGCGAGTGCCTTCCCATTCACGATATCCAAGGTTATGAATCGGCATCGTGATTGTCCCGTACAGACTTCAGAAAGACTTCCTCCAGCGAGGATTGAGACGGTGACATGTTCTGTACAGCGACGTCGCAGCCGTCGACGGACTTCCAGAGCTGTTTGGTGACGTCGGCGGCTTCACCGGAAATCTGCAGTATGCCGTCCCGTCGCAGTTCCGCACTTAATCCGCACGATTGCAGAGCAGCCAACAGCTTCTGACCGTCTCCGGTGAGTTCAACATTCACCGCCGGGTTGGGAGATTTCAGCAGTTCTTTAAGCGGCGCAGAAAGGCGAACCCGACCTGCCGCAAGGATTGTCACTGCATCGCATACGACCTTCACATCGGGCAGAATGTGTGTGCAGAGAATGACGGACTTGCCGAAATTGTGCGACAGAATGCTGATCCGGTTCAGCATGGCTTCCCGTTCTTCAGGGTCCAGACCCGAGGTTGGTTCATCCAGAATCAGTAGTTCCGGATCGTGTACGATTGACATGGCGAAGCGAAGTTTCTGACGCATGCCGGTGGAATAAGTTTCAACCTTGCGGTATCGCTCCTGTTCGATGCCGCAGAAGTCCATGATTTCGTGGCCGCGCCGCAGGGCTTCTGTTCGTGGCAGACAGGACAGGCGTGCCGCCACCTGAACGGATTCAATGCCGGACAGGCCGTGCATATAGCAGTCGTCCTCCGGCATGTAGCCGACTTTGGCGCGAATAGCCGCCGATTGGGTTGCGACGTTGTGCCCCAGAACTCGGCCTTCCCCCGAGGTCACTTTCACCAGCCCCAGCAGCACTTTGATCAGGGTGCTCTTTCCTGCACCGTTCGGACCGAGCAATCCCGTTACTCCGCTGTCGATGTCCAGACTGACACCGGCAAGTGCGCGAAATGTTCCGTAGTCTTTGGTGAGGTTTCGTAGTTCAATCAATGAGGTCATGCGTACTGAATACACCTCGTATCATACACAGGTCAGTCACGACTCTTCAGGCGACTTAACGAAAACTTCCCGCCCAGGGAGCTGTGTGCACAAGACTTCGCATGCGCCATTCACGAAGCTCCGTCAGCATGTCCTGTTTCCGGCCGGCATGGTCAGGGCTGCTCCACAGGTTCCTGACTTCGTCAGGATCATTAACCAGATCGAACAACTGACCTTCGTCTTCATCGATGAAGTGAACCAGTTTCCATTCGTTGTCACGGACCATGGTCATGAAGTCTGTTCCATCCAGGATGCCGTCCTTGCCATGCTCTGCGTAGACGTAGTCTCGTGCCTCCCAGTCTTTTCCTTCCAGAGCAGGCAGCAGTGACCGTGCTTCCATCGTCTCTGGCACGTCGACTTCGGCAAGGTCGAGAATTGCGGGTCCGATGTCCATCTGCTGGCAAAGACCGTCGATCCGTTTGTTCGCCTCAAAGCGTTCCGGAGACCAGACAATCATGGGCATCTTTGTGATGATGTCGTACATCGTCCACTTTTGACTGTGGCCGTGATCTGTCAGACAGTCACCGTGATCGCTGGTGAAGATGACTACGCTGTTCTCAAGGTAGCCCTTCTTTTCCAGCGATTCCATGATTTCACCGACCTTGGTATCGATCATGGTGACGTTGGCAAGGTAGTAGGCTCGCTGCCGGTGCCGTTCTTCCTGCGTCGGATTGTCTTTGTGAACAACACTGTCGTGATCGATGTCAAAGTTGTGTTCGCGCAGCACCTTGAAGGCTCGTGGCTGACTCTCTTTCTCCTCATCGGTCACTTCCATGAGCGGTAAATCCCTGCTCATATACTTCTCGGCCTCTTCCGGAGTCGGATCGTAAGGTGGATGGGGCCCGGGAAATCCGATTTGCAGAAACAGCGGCTGGTCCGGCCTGGGTTTGGTGTCAATCCACCAGGTTGCCATGTCGCCTACAAAGTTGTCGGACTGCATGTCCGCGTCCTGTTCCCACAGGAACGCACCAAGGCAATCCTTGTAGTCCTCACGCTGGCGATACAGTTCGCGCTGTTGTTTGACCTGTCCGCGAGCATGCAGGGCTTTGTCCCATTCATCAAAATAGTAACGTTCTTCCAGGTAGCGGTCCTTGTTTTCCACCACGTAGCGTTCGTGAAATCCCATCGGTGTGTGGTAGGGGTACGTGTGCATCTTGCCGATGTTGACACACCGATAGCCACTGTCGGCCAGAGACTCGATCCAGCCGTGCTGCCACGGATCGGCGTTCTTCAGGATTCCTGTCGTGTGCGGGTAATACCCGGTGAACAGGCTTGCACGCGACGGTGCACAACTGGGTGCGGAAATATGGCAATTGGTAAACGTCGTCCCTCCTCGCACAAGGCGATCCAGGTTCGGCGTATCCATATAGTCAAAACCAAGTTCGCGAATCGTGTCGAAACGCTGCTGATCGGTAATGATAAAAATAATATTCGGACGTTCGTCGGACATATTGTCGTTCGGCTTCAAACGGGGAAGAATTCACGCGGTCAGGTTGGGCAGCATCTTCAAAGATGCTGGAACCGGTTGCAAGGCTGCTGTCTGTCGCCAACCGCAGTTTGAACTGATATGCCCCAGGATCGTCTGCTTTTGCAGATGTAAAGCCTCATGGGGTTGAGTCCTTACCTCCGCGAGACGGCACCCAGGTATTTGAACTGGTCACCTGGATATCGTGCACTTCGTCAGCGGTAATGGGTTTATTAGGATTCACAGACTCCATTTCCTGAACATTCTCAGCTTTTTGTGGACGATACTGTGCGGCCAGGCCCTCTTCACGGTGATTGCGGGCAACGGCGTTCCAGAATCCCAGACTCGGATCCTCGTTACGAAAGTATCGATACGTCGTGACTCCACCCAGAATCAGCAGAGCTGCAACAAGAACGGCCAGAACGATCCAGTCAAAGCTGCTTGAAGTGCCTGCCAGAGCGAGAAAAGAGCAGAGTCCAGCTCCCAGGCCGATGACGATAACCGTTGCCAGCATGCTGCCAGCGTCGTCCCGGCGATGGAACCATTTTTTTGACATAACGCCGGCCCCTTCCACAGCTTGATTGCTCAACGGCCTTCAGTGCTTAACGAAACGGACGCCGTACCTCTGTCGTCGCATGGGTTTCCTGAATCCCGATGTCGCGATGAATTCATTTCGGTAAACCGGACTGGGGCATGACCCCGGCCATGACGGAAAAGTTTAACAGAAAGCGACAGATCGTCGATCCTGGCCTTAGCAGGCCTGTACGAAGAATTGACAACCGTAGACCGTTGGGAAATGCAGCGTACGGTCCGGGCGAACGATTCAGTCGGCGGAAAAAAGTCGCAGGACCTCCTGTTCTGAGGTCCGAGGGACCATCAGGACTACGGTGTCGCCGGCCTGCAGCTGGTCATCGGCATGAGGGACTGACACATAATGTTTACGCTCAATGGCCGCGACCAGGCAGTTTGGTAACTGCAATTCGCGCAGTGTCGATTTGGTCGCCGGGGCGTTCTTACGCACTTCCACCTCCCAGACTTCGGCAAATCCCCCGGCAATGGGAGATCGTTCCAGGACGGGACCTTTCGCAACCAGGCCCACAATCTGTCTGGCCATGGCTTCTCGAGGACTGACGGCCACATCGATCCCGATTCGTTCCAGAACGTTGGCATAATCGGGGCTGCGAACAATCGTCAGCAGACGCCGACAGCCAAGTTCTTTGGCCTCAACACCGCAGACAATGTTCTCTTCATCACGGCCCGTGCAGGCGACAAAGACATCACTCTTCCCAACGCGCGCTTCTTCCAGGTCAGCCTTGCTTTTTACATCGGCGTGCAGCACTGAACAGTTCGGCAGCCGCTCTGCGATAAAGTCACATCGCGCGACGTCACTTTCCAGCACGGTGACGCGACACCGAGTCCTTCCCAGCAGGCGAGCAAGGTTCAGGCCGATTTCACCGCCACCAGCTATCACAACTCGCTGTCGTTCGCCGGTTCGGTCCGCGAACTGCCCGACAACCTTATCCAGTTCTCCCTGAGTACCGATCAACGTGACGTGGTCACCACCCTGCACAGCATCGTCAGCGCCGGGAATAATAGAACGCCCCTTACCGCTGATCAGGCCCATACGCACGGTGATGGGCAGTTTCAGCTGATTCAAGGGAATTCCGATTGCACGAGCCTTTGGCCCCACAAGAATGCCGTGGACCTCAACGCCGCCGCGAATGAAATTTTCCACAGCCAGCACCGATGAACTGCGAATATGTCTGGCAAGCTCCAGGGCAGTCAAATGTTCAAGGCTGATCAGGCGGTCGACGTTAAAGTGCCGTTGATAGTCAAATGTGCTGTTGTCGCGGAAGATGGGATTGAACACTCGGGCCACGCTCCGCGACGCTCCCATTTCCCGAGCAATGCTGGCGCTCACCAGATTTACCTCGTCGCGACTGGTGACTGCCAGACACAGATCGGCGACCTGAATCCCCGCCTGAAACAGTTTTGCGACGTCGAATGCCGCTCCGCAGACTGTCTGGACGTCCAGCTGTTCTTCCACTCGGCGGAGGACAGAAGCCTGTTCGTCCACCACACAGACGTTAACACCGCTGTTGCAAAGCAGCTCGGCCACTGTGCGGCCGACCGTTCCGGCTCCCAGGACAACCACGTTCATGCTGCAGGCCCCGCAGATTTCAGCAGTTCCGCTGCTTCCACTGCAAAATAGGTCAGGATTCCGTCCGCCCCAGCCCGCTTGAATGCCAGCAGGCTTTCAAGGATGGTTTTCTCACGATCAAGCCAGCCGTTCTGAATGGCGGCAGACAGCATCGCGAACTCGCCACTTACCTGATACGCAAATGTGGGAATGGCGAAGGTGGATTTCACTCTGTACACGATGTCAAGATATGGCATGCCGGGTTTGACCATCACCATGTCAGCACCTTCTGCAATATCCAGACGGACTTCACGAAGTGCTTCGTCTGTGTTGGCCGGATCCATCTGGTACGTACGCTTGTCACCCCCGCCCAGGTTGCCGGCGGAGCCAACTGCGTCTCGAAACGGCCCATAGAATGCAGACGCGTACTTGGCCGCATAAGACATGATCTGAACGCTTGAGTGTCCGGCGTTATCGAGGGCATGTCGAATAACGCCCACACGACCGTCCATCATGTCGGACGGTGCAATGATGTCGCATCCGGCTTCGGCCTGAACAATTGCCTGCTTAACCAGGACGTCAAGACTCTTGTCGTTGTCCACATAGCCATCCCGGACAACACCATCCTGACCGTGCAGTGTGTATGGATCGAGAGCCACGTCGGCAATCAGACCCACATCGTGGCCAGCCGACCTGATTGCTTTCATCGTCCGGCAGATCAGATTTTCGGGATTGAAAGCTTCGTCGCCATCCTGAGTCTTCTTTTCGACAGGCGTGACGGGAAAAATGGCAATTGCCGGAATCCCCAGAGCCGCGGCCTTTCCCACAAAGTTAACCAGCAGATCAATGCTGTATCGATTCACGTCGGGCATGGATGGTACCGCTTCAACGACGCCTGCGCCTTCTGTCACGAACACCGGCAGAATCAGATCGTCGACGGACAGATCGTTTTCACTAACCAGACGACGAACCCAGTTGGTTCTGCGGTTGCGACGCATTCGAACAGACGGGAATCCCCCGTACGCGGAAGCGGAATTGTTCATGCTGAAAAAACCCAATCCTATTTTCTGGCGAACAATCTAATCGACGTTTCGTGCGGAGCGAATGCTCCGTGCAGTTTAATACTGATTTTCGGTAGTACAGGTTGCTGCCATTTTACCAGATTAAGTGGCTGTACAGCACACAGGGAACAAAGATCGCAGTGCGTTGGAAAAATGACGATGGTGAACAGAATTCCGGGGAAACATCCTACTGGTTCACGTCCCCGGTGCACGTGAACCCGTTACGGTGACATGGGGGTGGCGACGAATGCTGGTCCACGTGGAGAAGCCATTTTCCACGACCTGCTGCGGGCTACATCGTCACGAAGGCCGCTGTCAGCGCGATCAGACGTGAAGATGTTCAACTCATGTGCAGCGTGCTACTTCCCTTGTTTGGTGTCGAAGATCGGGAGGCCGGTATTGGTCGCGCTCGGGCGTGATGTCACAATAATCTTTTTGGCGGCCTCGTCGATACTCATCACCATCATGTCCCGATAGTCGGGATTCGTAATGATTGCATCCAGCGTCTTCAACACAGTCGCCTCGCCAAAGTTATAACTCTGCTTCATGTTCTGCGTCAGTGCCGCCTTCTTGAGTCCGTCACCGTCGATTTCGATCGGCGTCTTGATTTCCTCTGAGATATAGGCCAGAGCTTCCTGGAGTGGCATGTTACGGAAATCAACATAGATCATCATCTGCAGACGGTCCACGATTTTTTCAGGCAGAGCTTTCGCGGTGGAGACTTTCGGCGCCGGACCGCTGAAGTCGGTGATCACGGATTGATTCCAGGTAAACAACGAAGCCGCCGCAAGATTGGCTGCCGCTTTGTCCGGCAGCAGAGTGATCATCCGCACATACGATGGTCCTATGTGAGTTGATGTACCCAGCACCACGCCCTGTATCATGGCGGGGAAGCGGCCGATCATTTCACGATAACCCTTTGTTGGCGGATTCATGAAACGAGCGGTTGTCTGAAGTAGTTCCGGTAACTTTGACATCTGCACTTTGACGTGGCGCTGCGCCCGCAACGCTGAACTTTCGTTGTTGGGGTGCAGCAGTGTCTCCATGAACAATTCAGAACCAAGATGGAGGCTCCAGCCAACGGTCTGTACGTCTTTACCAAACCACAGGACGAACTCATCGGCAAATTCCTGCATCTGCTCTCGAAAAATATATTCACGGTGAGTGTCAATATTGAGCAGGTCAAATATAAGAGTCATCTGGCGATTTCGATCCGACTCGCGTACCAGAACGTCCATGTCAACGGGCGCCTGGGGCGGGTACTTCCTGGCGTCGGCCAACGAATCCGACATTGTGACGGGCGCCACGGCAAATGTCTTCCTGTCGATCAGCAGATAGCTGAACGGATCGGATTCGTACAGCTCTCCCTCAAGGTCGGAGCGGCGCGATCCGCGAAAACGATTCAGCTGCAGGTCAGATAGTGTCTGTTCACTGCGAAGTCGCACTACAGCGGCCACTTCAGGCGGTGACGTGCGCGGTCCGAAATTGACGGCGAGCGTCAGTTCCTCAATTTCCTGCGGTTCAAACCGTGTGATATCGCGAATCTGTTCCTCCAGCCATTGGCCCAGATCTCCGAGCGTGGCCACAAACTCACGGTTCTTCCTGTCCGCACTCCAGACATCCGATGGACGCAGATGAAAGATCAGATGAGGCGTAAAAGGCAGGTAGTCCAGCGGAATCGCATCACCGGTCGTCGGGCTGAGTTTCTGAACGTCTTCATTGGCGTCCGCCAGGACTTGTTTTTCTTCCTGCCATGCCTCATTCACCTTTGGCTTCTGTGCGTCTGCGGCCAGTTCAGCAGCCAGCTTTGCGTTTGAGTTCTGCTGCCACCACAGAGCGACCATACAAGCCACAAACAGTCCTGTGCCAAGCAGGGCAATCACAGGACCTTTGCGTTTGTTGCGTTTCCGGCGGTCTCGTACGCGACTCGCGGCATTGCCCGTAACGGGTGCGGCATCCGCTGTATCTGAGTCCGGGGGGGTGATGTCTGCGGACGGTACAGCACTGGCCGGTGTGGAAAGAAAGTCAAAGGCCCCTGACGACTCAGCATCCGTTGGCAATGGGGACGTCGGCAAGGCAGCGCACGCCGCCGGTGCATCCGGCACCCATTTTGCAGACGTACCGACCATCGGGGCGGCAGGCGTTTCGGGAACGTCGTCCTCCAGCAAGGTCAGCTCAACTTCGTCTGGTTCGGTCAGGATGAAGCGATGCTCACACCGCGGACACTTGCCCTTGCGTCCCAGCAGCTTGCGGTCCGGCAGCTTGAGATCGGCAGAACACTCTGGACAGGAAATTGTCACCGTTGCCATCGCAGCACCTGCAGGGTCAGAACGCGGAAAACTGTCTTGTTTGATCTTAAACTCTGGTTATCTGAGTCAGAAACTCCAGACGTGCCCCATCGGCACATGACCGCATCGCCCCGTGAGCGAGATGGGGTTGGAACCGCTTCTATGCGGCACCACCGATGGTACTACTGCGCGGCACGTCTGTATTCTGATTTTAGCGTGTCACGGGGTTATCGGAAATGATCATCTGAAAATGGGTGCAGATCCTTCACTCTGCTGTCGGCCGACACGGTGTCGAGCAGTGCTTCTGCCAGATGAAAGTCTTGTGCAGTCGTGATTTTAATGTTTGTCAGACTGCCGGGATGGACGTGAACCGGCTGTCCATAGGCTTCAACAATTGAGGCATCGTCGGTGAAACGGCTCAGATCACCAGCTGCATCAAAAGCCTGCTGCAGAAGCGTTCTGCGAAAAACCTGCGGAGTCTGGGCTAAAACAAGATTACGGCGATCAACCGTGCGTTGAATGAGATTCTCGTCAACGGCTTTCACAGTGCTGCTGACCGGGACACCTGGAATGACCGCGTCGTGGACTGCGGCTGCTGCAAACAGTTCTGTTAGCCACTTCGCGGTCAGCAGTGGCCGCGCCGCGTCATGGATTGCGATAAACTCTGCTTCTTCTGTCAGACTGCTGATTCCATTCCGCACACTCTCAGCACGACACGCACCACCCTTCACGATCGTGATGTCCATGAAGGCCAGGTTGGGGCGGAATCGTTCCTTGAATTCGTCGATGTCGTCTGAGGACAGAACCAGCATGACTTCTGACACGTCATCCCGGCTCAGAAAATGTTCTGCGGTCCGCAGCCAGACAGCACGCCCTTTCAGTTCCACAAAAGGTTTTTTGCGCGGGAATCCGGTGAATCGACGACTTTCGCCGGCTGCGGGAAGAATGACGGCGAATTTTGACATGTCAATCAATCAGAACCACCACATGTTGCGTTGGACGAATTCCACAACGTCGCCAAACAGCCAGAACGCGAGAGTACAGTCGCTGCAGTAGATGCGGACGGAAACTTCAGTTCCGATCTGACTAAGTGATCCACTCTCGCGAAGCTCTCTGGCTGTCTTGTTATCCAGCTCGGCAATCAGTTCAAATGCAGTGCCGAGTTCAGAGTCAGTGGTCGAACGCGTCGCGATGGTTGCAAGTGTGCAGTTGAATTTTGATTCCGGTCGGCTGACCATCGTAAATTCACATGGCAGCGAACCATTCTCACCGTTCTGAAGTTTTCTGTCGTTTTTTTCTTTCTCCATGATCGCGTGCAGCAGATGCCCCATTCGCTTTTCCTCGACCAGTAGTTCCATGTGCCATGGGCCATGATCATTCATCACATCAAACAAATGATCGCCCTGACGAACAGGCCGGTCCTGCAGCATTTCCATCCGTTTGAAGTCTGGTATCACACCGGTCGCCGGGGCGCGAACCTTAAGCTTTGCGTCCTTTCGCGCCTTCAGCGTGTCCAGTTTGTTTTGAGCAATGATCTGGTCGGCAGCAATGGTTTCCAGTTCAATCTGCAGCCGATGAACCTCTTCTCTGTTTCTGAGCTGTTCTGCAGATTTCCGTGCATTGCTGGCTATCTTTTCGAGCTCTTTCTGCTTTGCGATTTCCGTTTCCGCGTTGCTGATCTCTTCCTCAATTTCATCGTTGTAGAGAATCATCAGGACCTCCCCCTGCTTCACACGCAGCTCTCCGCTGTTATCCGGAATCACTATGATTTTCTCGTCGATTTCCCCGTCCCACAATGCGAAAACAGCATCCTGCTGAACGGGCATCAGCTTGCCGTCCGCATCCACAGGGTAGGGCAGTCTGATCAGTGTCATGGCGGCCACAAGACCGCCGACCACAGCAAGGATCAGGGACGTGATCGCCAGCTTCCGCCCCTGGAACCATTCCCTCACGCGTCCGATAAGTTTGAAGAACGATCGCCCGAAAATTCGTCCGTGCAGCCGTGAGTTCCACAGGGCGGCACCAATATGATCGGCCAGCAGTTCCGCTCGCTGTTCCAGTTGGGGTACGGGTTCAGATTCCGCGACCTGTTCCACCACGATACAACCGATGGCCTTTGTTCGTTTCATTTTTCGCTTTTGTTCAGCCTCTTCTCCCTGCTCCCGAACCAGCACATCGTTCTCGAACATCGGGACGATCATGATCATCCGCGAGCCACTTTCCTGAACGAAGTTTGCCAGCGGCTTTTCGATTTGTGTCGGCAGGTTCTCAATCTTACCCGCATATGTCAGCGTTTCGCCCATGTCGATTACCCGCTGTGCGAGCCGTTTCATCGACGTAATCAGATTTGCTCGTTGATTGACCGTCGACTGCCCACTGACAGCTCGGATTTTCACGCTGCGTCCCCTGCGTGTCACAACGCTCAGCCGGTCGCAACTCAGCAGTGGGCGACCGTCGCTGGCAGAAGCGTCGGCCACTTCCTGCTCTTCAAGGGAACGCTGAATTCGAAGAGTGAACTGTTCAAAATCCGTCCAGAACTCGCTCTTCAAATCATCGCTCATTGTCGAATTGCGGCGTTTGCCTTCGATATACCGTGAGGCGTAGCCGCACATCTGTTCCAGAAACTGCATGTAACCCGAACGAGCTTTCTCGGGGACATCCGCTCTCTGAAACAGTTGTACAACCCCGACGCAGTCTTTCTCTTTATGTAAGGCTGAAAGCACCATCACGTGCTCAGTGGGGAGATCGACTCCCTGTCCGTGCACCAGCGTTTTTGCTTCGCCGGTTTGCAGCACATCAATCAGTAATTTTTCATTGACCTGCATCGCCCCGGGAATCTGTTTCAACCCGGTCTGTTCTAAATCCGCTTCCGCTACCAGGCTCAGCTGGGCGCCATCCTGCAGCAGCCAGACGGCGCCGCCTTTAGCGCCGATGGCCGTGACAACTCGATTCAGGAACTCCTGAAAGAAGATATTGGGCGGAATTTCTTCGCCCGACATTTTCTCGATTTCGCGGGCAAGGTTCATCACCTTCTCACGCACTCGCTTCAGATTCTCGTCCGATGATGCGTTTGGTTCTGTCATTTCTGTTCCGAAGCGGCCGAATTTTGAGTTAATACTTAAATGAACGTCCCGGGCCCGTGAAATTTCCGGCCGCCGGTATCCGTCGATCAGACGAATAATAGCGTCCGACCCAACGGAAGTGTCGTGAAAACCTGACGTTACGTCGCCCCGGTCAGCTTTCGAAGTGTGACAAAGAATAATCGGCAGAGCAACATGGACCGGTGCTCCCCACGGGCAATTTCACGTCCGTCCAAAGAATCTGAGGACAACGTTCTCACTGCCTTGCCTGGTTTCCCCAAACCGAAGGGCAAGGGATGAATCACGTCTGCTCTGCGGCGGGGGTCAGTTTCTCGTGGTTGCTCCATTGACCACGCCGAGGAAGGTCCGACGGGCAGATGCGGGGCAAGGTGAGCGTAGTGGCCGGTTTTCGGGCGGACGAGCTGCGAAATATCACGAAAGTAGCAACTGAACGGGGGCCGATCCGTGGTCGGCCAGAGGGACCGGACGGCCAACATTGCTGTAATTTGTCATTTCGTGGTCCAGGTCCAGTGCCCGACATACCGTCGCCATCAAGTTCTGCACTGTCATCGGATCATTGGTCACTTCCGTTCCATCGTCGGAGGTGCTGCCGTAGGTCTGTCCCATTTT
>Ga0315332_10001627_pt1 | contig 12095 bp, 8 predicted proteins | sample M110034915metaG_FD_203455 | JGI IMG/M metagenome (GOLD analysis project Ga0315332, IMG submission 203455) | Ammonia-oxidizing marine archaeal communities from Monterey Bay, California, United States - M1 100m 34915 | ecosystem: Environmental > Aquatic > Marine > Intertidal zone | place: USA...
GCCATTACTAATCGCTGATAATCAGCTAGCTTGTAATGCGTTGGGGTGGCAGCCGCAGCATTCTAGTCTTGAAGAGATTATGTCGACCGCTTGGCGATGGCATCAATTGCATCCGCAGGGTTACCCACGAACCAATAATATGGCGATAGGACAATAAATGCAGGATCTCATCATTGAAAAGCCATATCGATTTGTACCACCGATTAAATGTAAGTTTATGTTGTGGCTGACATGTAAATTTAATTTGTTTCATTTTTGGCTGCGCCGCGCTGAAGGCATTTGTGAGTTTGAAGTGGTCAATGCCGAGAAGATTTCGGATTCTATTCGAGCCCAACATGGAATTGTGCTGGCTGGAAATCACTGTCGCAATGCGGATCCGATGGCGATTGGTGAAGTTGCCAAAGCGGCGGATTGTTTTATCTACAGTATGGCGAGTTGGCATTTGTTTAATCAAGACTGGTTCATGCGGTGGGCAATTCCACAATTAGGTGGTTTTAGTATTAACCGAGAGGGTGTGGATCGAACGGCACTTGAGTTCGCTATTAATGTGCTCGCCACGGCTGAGCGACCTTTAGTGATCTTTCCTGAAGGCTCGGTTTCACGGAGCAATGATTATTTGCATCCGTTCCTAGGGGGCACTGGTTTTATTGCACGATCAGCAGCTCGTCGGCGTAAAAAACAAGATGTTAATTTAAAGGTCGTCATTCATCCGATTGCATTTCGTTATCAGTTTATTGGCGATTTCGAAGAAGCGACAGAGCATTCTTTGACTTTACTTGAGTCTCATCTGGAAGTACCCGTCAAGACAGATTTGCCACTGCTTGAACGTATTCACTATGTGGCGAGTGGCTTGCTTGCAAAACGAGAGCGCTCGTATCTTGGACATGTGCAAGAGGGAGAATATTATGACCGCATCAGGAAGCTTGCCCAAAACATTCTCGAAACGCAGGAACAAAAATGGAAAGGCGAGGTTCAGGAGGGCGGGTTCGTTGCGCGGGCCAAAGCTCTACGACCATTGATGGTTCCTGATTTGGCTAATGGGCTGCTTGGAGACGAAGAAGCAAAAGAACGTCGTCAAGATTTGTTTGATATCAATACCGTACAACAGCTTAGTTATTACCCCGTAAACTATATCGCACCCTCTGATGGACATTTACCACGTGAACGAATTTTGGAAATGTTAGAGCGATTGGAGGAAGATTTGTTGGACAAGGTGACCATTCCCCGCCGGTATAAATTAGTATTGGATGTGTTGGATGCGATCGAAGTGCCTGCTGAAAAGGCTCCTCGCACTGAAGATGATCCGTTGATGAAGGAAGTCGCATCCGCATTGCAAGTTAGCTTGAATGGGTATTCACAAGCCGCCGAGTCGTATGTTGCGCAGCCGGCTTAGTGAGTTTGTTAGGTGACGCAGTCGTAGATGACTTCAACGATGAATTTATAGAAATTTACACCAAATTGAAAATTCGGTGACTTGTGATAAATCTCAGATAGGTCCAAAATTAAGAGCTCCAGTTCCTGTTTGGTTCTTGTCGATATCTGGATAGGTGTTTATATTTAGTTGTTTCACATTGCATAAAATAAAAACGAAGGTTTAGAAGTATTATGAAAGACGGCATTCACCCCGATTATATTGAAACTGCAGTCAAATGCGGGTGTGGCAATAGCTTTACCACTCGCAGTACACGCAGTGAATTGAAAATCGACATTTGCTCTAGTTGCCATCCTTTTTACACCGGCAAACTGAAGTTTATAGACGCTGCGGGTCGCATCGAAAAATTCCAAAACAAATTTGCCGCTGGAACTTATGCCAGTTTGCAAACGCCCAAAAAAGGCAAGAAGAAAAAATAGCTTCCTGAATCTAAAATCAGTCCAGAGTGATCGAGCAGCGGCTCCTGTCACCGGACTGTCGCATCTCGCAGTGATCGGTCTTGCCGGTTACTGCGTTTGTCACTTAGGCTTTGAAGTAGCTATTGTGATTAGATATTAAGATGGAGGCCAGAATTGCTCCTCCAAAACAAGGGAACGATGCTTTGCGTGAAATGCTTGACGAGAAGCTCACTCGATATGAAGAGTTAGAGCAAATGATGACTGACCCAGAGGTGCTTACTAATTCGAGTAAGTTGGCGGCGGTTGCCCGCGAGCATGGTCGCCTGGCAAAACTAGCGACACTCTATCGCTCATTCAAACTAATGCTCGATGAGATTGCTGAACTCAACGAAATGGCTGGTAGTGATGACCCCGATGAAAAAGAACTAGCCGCCATTGAGTTGCCAGAAATCAAAGAACGGCGAGAAGCAGCTTGGAACGATTTGCTAGAAATGACAATCGGCGGTGACGACGCATCACGTAATCGGTGCGTTATGGAAATCCGTGCTGGAACAGGTGGCGATGAGGCCGCGTTGTTCGCACGTGACTTATATGAAATGTATAAAAAGCATAGTGAAAATAAACGTTGGAAAGTTGAAGTAATCGAAGCTAGCCCAACGGAACTCGGCGGCTTTAAAGAAATCATGCTGTCTTTTGACGGAGAAGGTGCTTTTCGAGAACTCGCTTATGAAAGTGGTGGACACCGCGTGCAACGTGTTCCCGATACTGAAACCAAAGGTCGGATTCATACCTCTGCAGCAACCGTCGCTGTGTTGCCTGAACCAGAGGAATTGGAAATAGATATCAAGTCAGATGACTATCGGAAAGATATTTTTCATGCGAGTGGCCCCGGCGGACAGCATGTAAATAAAACTGCATCTGCGGTGCGGTTGACTCATTTTGAAACAGGTATCGTGGTTTCCATGCAGGACGAAACGAGTCAGCATAAGAACTTGGCTAAGGCGTTGAGGATTTTGCAGGCACGAGTCTACGAATTATTTCGTCAGCAAGAGCATGAAAAGCGAGCGAGCGAGCGGCAGTCCCTTATTGGTTCAGGGGATCGTAGTCAACGAATTCGCACCTATAACTTTGCTGAAAATCGCGTGACGGATCATCGTATCAACGCCACGCTTTATAAGCTCGACCAAGTTCTTGCGGGTAATCTGCAAATGTTGACCGATTTGCTGATTGATCATGATCGCAATCAACTACGAGAATCGATGGGTGCCCTAGATGACTGATCAAGGAAGTCGGGCAAATCAGGTGGGCCAAGAAACACAATGGACCGTACTAGCCTTGCTAGATTGGACTAAAGACTACCTTGAGAAAAACGATTCGCAGTCGCCTCGGCTTGATGCAGAAATACTGCTCGCCCATAGCATGCAGTGCGAACGAATTATGTTGTACACTCGATTCGATGAAATTGTCAGCGAAGCCGACCGTTTGCAATTTCGAGAATTGGTAAAACAACGAGCCAGTGGCTGCCCAGTTGCCTACCTTGTTGGCTTCAAGGAGTTTTACTCGCTTCGCTTTGAGGTGTCCGAGCACGTATTGATTCCCAGACCGGAAACGGAATTTGCTGTTATCGCTGTCCTTGATATTGCAAAGAAATATTTCAACGGCGAATCCACCGAAGGGTCATTGCCATGTCATGTTGTCGATGTGGGCACTGGCAGTGGAGCCATTGCTATTACGTTGGCTACGGAGATGTCACAAATTCATGTTACTGCCGTTGAGCTTTCAACGGCCGCATTAGAGGTTGCCCGGAAAAACGCTACTCGCCATCAAGTTAACGACCGAATTGAATTTGCAGAACAGGATTTATTGGCGGGGTCGAGTGACAACAAATTTGACATTGTTGTCAGCAATCCACCGTATGTTACCAGTGCAGAATACGAGGCGTTAAGTCGAAATGTGCGAGAGTATGAGCCGCAATTGGCATTAGAGTCTGGACCGACAGGTATGGAGTGTTATCAGCGACTAGTGCCTCAGGCTGCAGCGCGACTCAACGATGGAGGCTGGCTTGTACTGGAAACTAGCCCAATGTTGATGGAACAGCTGAAAATGCTAGTTGCTGAACATGGGTTTGACGAGATTTCGACAATATCGGATCTCGCCGGTCATTCAAGAATTGTTACGGCTCGCCGAATCCATGGTTAGCGTTGTTGGGCCATTTGTTGAAACAGCTCATAGCGAGCTTTCATTTCGCTAATACTGTCATTCCCAAATTTTTCGCAAAAGGCCACCGCGACTTCAAATGCCACGACGTTTTCGATGATAATCGCTGCCGCTGAAACGGCACACACATCGGACCGTTCGTAGCTCGCCGTATCAGCTTGCTTAGTGTCCATGTTGATGCTCTCTAGTGGTTGCCTCAACGTACTGATGGGTTTCTTTGCTGCTCGGACAACTAAGCTCTGACCATTGGTCATACCCGCTTCAAGGCCACCCGCGTTATTTGTGGGGCGTTGAAAGCCGAGGCTAGGAGTATCTTTTTTATTAACATCATAAGTAATAGGGTCGTGGACTTGGGAGCCGGGACGACGAGCGGCTTCGAATCCGAGTCCGATTTCTACGCCTTTGATCGCCTGCACGGCCATCACAGCTTGAGCGATACGACCATCTAGTTTGCGATCCCATTGTGCATGCGTTCCGAGTCCAAAAGGTAAACCTGTAATGTGCACTTCAAGGATTCCGCCCAGCGTATCGCCCTGCTCTGCGGCTTGGTCGATTAACTGTTTGATTTTTGGGTCTTGCTCGGGGTTTAACGAATAGACTTCGCTTTGCTCGCGCAGTGTTCTCCATTGTTGAATATCACCCTCTTGCCTGTCGATCTGTTGTCCTCCGAGTTCATCAACAAACCCAATGCACTGGATTTGGAACTCCGATAAGATTTGCTTGGCGAGTGCACCGGCAGCCACACGAACAGCCGTTTCTCGTGCACTGGATCGTTCCAGTACATTTCGTATAGACCCGAGAAATTTTACGGCGCCTGTTAAATCGCCATGACCGGGACGGGGGCGTTCAAGTTCTTTGAGTTTCTCAAGCTTATAGTCACGATTGATGACTTGTAGTGTAACGGGGCTCCCCATGGAAATGTTTTTCCAGACACCTGTTAGCAACTCGACCTTATCGGTTTCAATTTTTTGGCGTCCACCACGTCCATAGCCACCTTGCCGCATCCGTAAATCGTAATCGATTGAATCGGTATTGATTTCAATTCCCGCAGGAAATCCATCGACGACTGCTAATAATGTCTTGCCGTGAGATTCTCCGGCTGTCCAGTAACGCAACATGCTATTCTTTTCTATGACGCATTGAGTAAATCAATAAAGGGAATCATAAGTGCAAGCCGATTAATGCACTTGCTGCTTTCCCTACAGTTTAACTAGCGTAGTAAAAATCGCATAGGTCGTTTAAAGTAGTCGGACAGGCGAAATGTTTGGGATTTATTGATTGGATTTAAAGATTTGAAAGAGTAACGGGCAATTCATTGAAAGAATTTTTAGCGAAGCGATGGTTCTTGTTGTCTTTAGTTGTAGTGTTTGCACTGGGATTAATGGTTCATAAAGAATGCGCAACTTGGGCTGACCATGAACTGTTTCGAAATGGCGTCGTCTTTACGGTTTTGTTCTTAATGGCTGCGTCGTTGAGTCTAAAGTCGCTCAGTTCAGGTATTCGCCGCCCCGGTGGGACGCTGCTGGCCGTCCTCATGAATTATGGGGCGTTGCCATTGATCTTGTGGGCGGTGACAAGCTTACTTAGAAATCCTGAGTTTGAGGGATTGCGTGGTGGATTGTTGGTGGTTGCGGTAACGCCCTGCACTTTAGTATCTGCTGCGGTTTGGACTCGCCGAGCGGGAGGCAACGATAGTATCGCTATTATGGTTACCTTAACCACTAACCTTCTTTGTTTTGTGATCGCGCCCTTATGGCTATTATTGTTCTTTGGTACGAATGTTGAATTGAAAACATCTTTTAGCGAGATGGTGTTAAAATTGGGGCTGCTCGTTGTATTACCGATGGTCTTAGCACAGTTCACTCGGACATATCGCAGATGGGCAAACTGGGCGACAGACAATAAATCAAAATTGGGAATCGCAGCCCAGTGCGGTATTTTGACGATGGTGTTTTTGGGTTCTATCAAAGTTGGGCCGGAGATGGTGGGGGAAAATGCAGGACATGGAATTGCCTTACTTGGGATCGCTTTGACCATGGTGTTGTTCGTGCATATCGTTGTTTTTTGGCTAGGTATTGCCATCGGCCACTGGCTTAAGCTCTCGCGCGAAGATGCGGTGGCTGTCGGATTCGCTGGTAGTCAGAAAACGTTAATGATTGGCTTGCTGATTTGTTTGGATCTAGAAGTTTTGGTCATTCCGATTGTGCTGTATCATGCTTCCCAGTTGATTGTTGATACTCTGTTCGCCGATTATTTGAGAACTAGGAATGATCCCGAATTGGATTGCAATTGAGTTGTTGAGTTGAAATCTGCTATCTTATCTCAACAAAATTGTCTTTTTGATTTGGATTGTTTCACGGATGAAGCATCGAACCCAGCGTTGGTTGAATCGACTCCTGTTCTGCAGTTGTGTGTTTATTCCTACACTGCTGATCGGCGGAACGATGTTGTTGCGTCATAGCGATGCCGGTCAACAACTGATGGTGTCGTGGTGGACAGATTCGCTCGAAATAGCGACTGATAGTAAGGTGGAGATCGGGCGAGTTTATTTCGTCAGTCCGGGTTGCTATGTGTTAGAAGACGTATTGCTTAATGACGGCGAAACTGGGCGTAATATTTTGCAGTGCGATCATCTGCGAATAACTCGTGTAAAGGATCAATGGGAACTGAATCTGCATTTCGCACAAACGGAATATCAAAATCTCTATAATTGGTTGCAATGGTGCAACAGCCATGTTCTACCCATTAGTGTGGGAGAAAACACGACAGTCAAGATCCAATCACTAACGTTTGCGAAACAGACTGAACCACCTATCGTAAATTTTGTGGCTCAGATTAATCCCGGCAGCCAATCTTCTAATGCATTGGTTAATTTTGGCAACAATTTAACCAAGCCAATCGCGATCGAAATGAAACGCTTTCATGAGTTTCCCGTTAAAACAAAGATCTTATTAGAAACTAATGGGCATCCTGTTTCCGCTAAATTGTTGGGAAATTTGCTGCTCAAGGAATTTAGTTTCGGGGAATCGGCAACGTTTATTGGGGCACTCGCTTTAGACAACGTCGTTGGTGTGCAGCAGCACATGCAATTTGATATGCAGGGAACACTGCACAATGTTGAATTGCAATCGCTGTTAGGTGGTTTGCATGAATCGCCATTGAGTGGTCTTGTATCCGTTGAGGTATCCCGTGCTATATTTCAAAATGATCGCTGGCTGCAACTCCAAGGCACGCTGCAGGGTCGCGCTGGACAAGTATCACGTGCATGGCTACCAACGGCCGCTAGACGACTACAGCTACGTTGGCTTGGTGATCTAGAACAACCTCAGATCCCTTTTCAATCGATATATTGCGCATTCAGTTGGAATCAGTCGAGTTTGTCATTAAGGGGCAAACCTGAGGGTGAGCAGGCAGGCGCCATTCTCCGACACGCAAACGGAATTATCCTCGCCGAAGATCCTCAGGTGCTACAAGCGTCAGCGTTACAGGAAGTGTTGCCTCGCTAAGGATTGTTCCTAGATGTGCGACTCATGCTTTGCTTACCCCTGGACAATGCCTATTTTGTAACGCACCCAAGCGATGACCATCAAAGCCCAGTTTAAGCCGACGATTGATATGACGCCAATAATTGCACTAGCGGCGTTATCACCGGATCCGTAGGAGTGCAATCCGACGGAGCCGGTATCCGAGAGCAGAGGCAATCCAAAATTAACGCCAACCCAGCTCATCATGATCATGGTAAATCCGAAAATAGTACCCGCGACCATACCAAAGCTGTTGAGCCAACCCGCAAAACGGGCATGCAAGAATGCCAAGTAGATGAGTAGCGAGATCAGGGCCCAGACTTCCTTGGGGTCCCAACCCCAGAAGCGTCCCCATGACACATCAGCCCATAGTCCGCCTAGAATCGTCCCTACCGCTAACAATAGTACGGCGACCTGAATACACCGGTAACAATATTGAGCGAGGGTAGCGCATTGTGCTGGCGGTCGATGGGTCGAACTAGTCTCCCCATTCTTTTCGCTTGCAAGAATTTCAGCGGGTACGTTGGCTGCTGCCGCGGGACGATATTTACCAAAGATGTAATAACACAAGGCAATATTTCCGAGACCCAATGCTAACCCCCCTGCACCGTAACTGGCAACGATTGTCAGGACATGAATCGTTAGCCAGAAGTTTGAACGTAGTACTGGTTGCAACGGCGAGAAATTATCGCTAATAATTTGTGCATCTGCCGGTAAACTGTTTCCCAACAACAATACGAGCCCACCAACACCAGCCATGATTGTTCCGCCCATACCAAAAAACCGGCGTTTATGCATTTCTGTAAACGCTGTCTCAGAGGCTTCCGCATTGCCACGACGCTGCAGGAAATCGCTGACAATAAAAAATGGACTAATGGCAGTGCTTAGCAGGAACCGCGGGATAATCAATAAGATCAAGAGGAGACAGATCAAACCAATAGCCCATACGCCGACCTTGTTCAACGAAGTCCAGTCGTCTGGTAGCAACGTAAAATAACTCGTTCCACCGTCGCCATAGGTGGTTTGTGTGAGGAAGTAAAATAGCCCTAGTACTAATGCGATACGAAATGCGGTATTGAGATACCCAATTTTATTCCAGGTGGTTTCAGCCAGACGATCGGATTGGTTTTTTGTAAGTTCCCGCGCTTCGTTTAAGAATCGGATATTCTTCAAAAATGGTGCCGCCGTCGCCCGCCAGGCATCTTTGAGGGCCTGGCTAATGACCGGTTGCATCAAAAACCACGCGGCTAGAAGTGAAACGATAAACGGTACGAATACCACCGTTTCGTACATATTTGTAACGGGAGCCCAGTTCGTGATGGCAATCCGTAAATAGAAACCATAAATAGTCCAGCCAAGGCCAATGAACAAGAATGTAATCCCAGTGTACAGTCCAAGTTTTTTGGTGGATGTTTTGCCAAATGAGAGTGCGAACCCAAATAATGCCAGTAGATTGAAAATGGCAGTGTATTGAAAGGGTTTACCGTCATTGTACTTGATTTCTGCTGTTATTCTTTCCGCCGCCTGCTCGACGGGGTAAGCGGTATAGGACAGCATGTCTGGGTCTCGTTGTGAAATTGGCAGGTTCGATCGGACCGTCTTATCACGTGCACTTGTTGCCCGCACTCCTAACTTGCTCAATGAGTTTAACAACGTTGTTTGAATTTCTAAGAAATCGGATATCCGGTTACTATTATCACGGTTGCGGTAAGTGCTTGCCAATGTCTCCCAATCGCGGCGGACTTGAAGGATTTCTTTGCGTGATGAAAGCCCTGACAGAATCCCGCCAGTGGGTTGTTGTGTGTCGACTCCCTGCCCGTGTAAGACAGCTTGTAAACTTATCCAAGGCTGGATAATGGTGCCTTCGTCACGGTTTTTAGCGACAGCATACGGATTGGAGGTGGGAATTACTAATACCGCTTCTCGTCCTGCATAGAGCGTCGATTGTAATTCGAGGCATAGTACATTTAACTTCAATGACTGCGACTGCATTTCACGAAACATCGACTGGAAATCTTTAAGTTGTGTTGCATTTAAGCCTTGAGGAGATTTTGAGAATTCGTCTTGGACTTGTCGGAAACTCTGTTGCATTGCTTGGATGTTAGCGCGAAACAAGAAAACAAGTTCTGCAATCTTCTCCGTTGTCATCTCTTCCACAGCGACGACTGCTTGGCTGCCTTCATCCGTTGGGACTTCAAATCCAAGTATGACAGCTGATTTCAGTTGCAGATGGTAGGCATAGGTAATGGAATTATTGATAGAAGCTGCTAAGCGTTGCCCCGTTGCGAGCGGCCCTTCGGGACTCGCAGCAGCTTTGCCAAAAACGTTAGCTAGGTTTCTGAGTCGTTCTGAGAGTGAGCCACGCTGTCCGGGGGTGTCAAGTAAGCGCACAATTTTTTGTACCGAAGAGCAAAATTGTTTGCGGTCACCAATATCAGCGATGCGAATGTTACCTGTTAACGGATCATCTGCCTGTAGTGAAACACTGCGAAAGAGGTCGAGTCGTCCCAGTAATGTTTCGATGCGTTTGAAAAATTCGTCGTCAGGATCGGTTCCTGAGCGTTGCTGTTCGGCAGATTCAGTTAGCCAATTTTGTAATGATGAGGAATTTTTGATTTGAGCGGGTGAAACGTATTTGCGGACGCCATTTTCGATTTCTACATCGAGTTTGCTGCGCACCTCTTCACGGGTGGCATAGATAAATGGCACATGTTCCCATTTTTCTGGTTCAACTAACCAACTCAGCACTAGTTCCGTGGCAGTCCATTTGCGTTTGAATTCATGTTCGCCAGTTTTAGGAAAGAGGATTTTGACATCCTGTAATTCGTCAGATGCCAATTCTTCAGGGGAGAAATAATCGCCCATATCCAGCGTAATTGATCCACGAGTCGTGTTGGCAATGACTTCAAGAATTTCGTTGGCATAGGAGTCCAGTGGTTTAATCCGCCCTTTGTGAAACACCGGTATGTACCGGAATTCATAAAGTTGAATTTCCTGAGCAGACACAGTCGTTAGTGGCGTGATGGTTGCCATACCAGTCACAAGCAGTGTTAGTATCGATATCCACAGTTGAGTGTTCTTAAGGATTATCATGTTTCGTATCGCCATTATATATTTATTTCGACGGTATGGATTTACCGTAATCGTTTGGAAAGTGTAATTAGTTCATGTGCTAAATTGAATTAGGTTGACGTTGATTTCTCCATTGCGTCGTTGCGTTTAGGGAGTTTGTTGGAAGAGTTCGACTTAAAAAAGTATGCCTTCATATAGAACATAATTGCGATACCAAGGCAAACAATCAAGCAGCCAAAATTACGAATAGCTCGCCCAGGGTCACGGTTAACCGTAAGCACGGATAAATACAAATCAGTTTTTAGTGAATCCGCCGGAATGACTCGTTCATATTCCGCTTCACCGGGCTTCCATGGCCCACTAAAACTTTCTTGAAACAAGCGATAGCTATGTCCATTTGTGGGGCTATCAAATTGGACAGGGGCGTTCATGGTGATGAATACGTCATGTCCAAAAGAAGCGGATTGATCCCAATAAATGGATTCGTCAAAAACATGTAGATGATCGGCCAAGTCGAGATTGGAAATATCGAAAACGCGTTGATTGCTGCCGGATATATTTATTGATTTTAAGAAATGGGTTGAATGTAATTCAGCACTATGTTGCCCAATATATTCTTTGGTTGGTTGGGGGGCTTCGATAAAATACAAAGTGTCGTGTTGTTGGTCGAGCGTCAGTGAAACACAGTAATTGTCAACTTCAAGCCGGGCAATGACTGCGGGTGGTCGACTGGAATCAACACCGCGAGAAACAATGGTGCCGACGCTCGACGTTCCATCGGCAGTAACATCTGTTTGTCCCCAGTATAATGTGCCAGATTGTTGCGCTATAGCCAAGCCGGTTGGTTTAGCAATATCGTTAACGATTATGGAGGGCGCTGCACTCCCGTCGAGTGGACCGCTCATGATCTGGTTGTTGAGGGAATCAATCCAATAGATTGTGTCATGCAACGGGTCAAGAGCGATGTTACTAATAACACCGGAGGAGAAGACGATTCGTTGTGGAGGTTCGCCATCAAGAATACTCAACGATTGGATTGCTGTGTTGCCACCAATGGTATCGATCCAATAGATGCGATCATGTTTTGCATCAAACGCTAAACTGTGTGGTTGATTGAGCCCCGCGCTACTGCCTTGGCCTTGGTTGCGCTGTCGTAATATTTGATCGTTTAATAGTGGTTTTGTTTCACCCGAATCGAGTTGTGTTATATTAATTTCGCGTTGTTGTGAATCTATCCAGTAAACATCCGTCCCATGTTTTGCTGGCACCATCGCAAAGCCGGAAACGCTGTGCGCATTGTTAGCGTCACTAAGTTGATTGCTTTTCGTCCGTGCGGGTACCGCTATTGGGCGAGCAGCTGATTCGGTGATGTTAACTTTCCAAATCTCTCGGGTATTATTTAGATCAACGAAATCGACCCAACTGGAAAAATGCGAAGCTTGCCTTGTACCA
>Ga0315332_10001629_pt1 | contig 12093 bp, 7 predicted proteins | sample M110034915metaG_FD_203455 | JGI IMG/M metagenome (GOLD analysis project Ga0315332, IMG submission 203455) | Ammonia-oxidizing marine archaeal communities from Monterey Bay, California, United States - M1 100m 34915 | ecosystem: Environmental > Aquatic > Marine > Intertidal zone | place: USA...
GGCGAGTGCTCTGACGTTGCTGCTCTGCTTGATCAGGATGTGGCGGAGAATGAGAGACGCTTGCTGGCGATCGTTTCTGCTGCTGATGGAAGGCAGGTAGGGGGAGATTCGTTACGAGTACAGCGTCATCAATCCAACGTGCTTTTCAATGTCATGCGTGGGGGAATCCCAAGGCATCAGTACTTCGTTTCTGCTGATGACTTTCGCCAACACCTGTCACACTTCAACCGTCAGGCCGCGGAACGCAATCCTGAATTTCTGAACAGCCTTGCTGCAGATCCGGAACTTGATCTAGATAGTCTGTTGGCAAAAGCAATTCAGACCAATGATGATGATGTGCGACGCATCGCTTTAGAGTACCTACCGCTGACGTACAGTCGTCGCCATGGGGATCCCACGCGCCCCTGGAACAGCTTTTCCATCGACTTTTTTGGTGCCGATGGTACTGAGTCGCTGTGCTACGAAGGTAATTGGCGAGATATCTTTCAGAATTGGGAAGCATTGGCATGGTCATTCCCAAACTTTTCCCGGAGCATGGTTTTCCGGTTTTTAAATGCTTCCACTGCAGATGGTTATAACCCTTATCGGGTCAATAAAGATGGGTTTGAATGGGAGGTTATCGATCCGAAAGATCCCTGGGCAAATATCGGCTACTGGGGAGATCATCAAATCGTTTATCTGCTGAAACTCTTGGAGAGTTCACAGCAGTTTTACCCTGCCGAACTGGACCAGTGGTTGACCACCGAGTGTTGTGCCTATGCTCAGGTTCCCTATCGGATTCGGGACTACGAAGCGATTCAACGAGATCCTCAGAAAACGATTGATTTTGATCATGAGTTGGCTGAGGCGATTCAACAGCGCGTATCTCGTTTGGGCGCTGATGGTAAGTTGTTGGCCGGAGCAGATGGGACGCCTCACCATGTCACCATGTTGGAAAAGCTTCTGATCCCTGCTCTTGTGAAGGTCACGAATTTCGTCCCTGGTGGCGGTGTTTGGTTGAATACGCAACGACCTGAATGGAACGATGCCAACAATGCCTTGGTTGGGAGCGGGTTGTCTGTTGTAACGGCTTGTTATCTGCGTCGATATTGTGAATTCATGATGCGGTGGCTGTCCCGGGATGAATTGCCAGAGTTCATTCTGGTGTCGCGCGAGATTACTTCTCTGGTGAGTAACATCGCCAAAACGTTGGAATCAAACTGTGATCTGTTTTCTGGTGATTTGAGCGATGCTCAACGCAAAAAGGTTGTTGATGCTCTTTCACAAGCAGGGTCAGACTACCGTCAACAGCTTTATGATGCAGGATTGTCTGGTGAGAAAGTTGCGTTGCCGGTGGGTGATTGTGTGAGTTTGCTACAGCAGTGTGTGCATATGATTGATCATACGATCCACGTGAATCGTCGTTCAGATGGTCTCTATCACTCGTACAACCTGATTGACATGGGCTCCGATGGCTACGCCGTCACAACGCTGCAGGAAATGCTCGAGGGGCAGGTTGCTGTGCTTAATAGCGGTCTGTTATCTGCGGAGGAAGCAGTTCAGATCATGGATGCCCTCCATGAGAGTGCCATTTATCGGGAAGATCAGCAGAGTTTTATGTTGTATCCGGATCGGCAACTCGCAAGGTTCTTGAATAAGAACAATATCGCTGCTGAGTGTTGGGGAAAATCAACGTTGCTGCAGCAACTCATCGCAGACGGAAATGGTTCGATCGTGCGACAGGATAACGAGGGGGGAGTTCATTTCAGTGGTGATTTCCGCAATGCTGCGGATTTGAGTGATGCGTTGAATTCGCTTGCTGCGAATCCAGAATATGAAAAGGGGGTTGCCGCTGATGCTGATCTTATTTGCGATCTTTTTGAGAGTACGTTTTGTCACAAAAGTTTCACTGGACGTAGTGGGACCTTCTTTGCTTATGAAGGATTAGGATCAATCTATTGGCACATGGTTTCGAAATTAGCGTTGACTGCGATCGAGAATTGTATGTGGTCGCAACACAGTGGCGTGCCGTCGCAGTGGACTGAAAAGTTGCAGAAACACTACCGGACTATTCGTGATGGGATTGGTTTGGCGAAGTCACCGGCTCAGTATGGCGCGTTTCCGGCAGATCCATACTCTCACACGCCACAACATTCTGGTGTGCAGCAACCGGGTATGACTGGTCAGGTCAAAGAAGATATTCTCTCGCGTTTTGCTGAAATAGGAGTTCGGATTCAGAATGGTCAACTCGGATTCGATCCGTGCATGCTTGAGGTTTGCGAGTTGTTGGATGATGACTCGAAAATCCAGTTTGTGAATCGTCAGGATGAATTTGTCGAAATCGTTTTGCCGGCAGGCAGCTTTGCCTTCACTCTCTGCCAAACTCCAGTTGTATATCATCAGGCAACGGAAGCTAAACTCGTCGTGTCAGCGATGGGTGAGGAGCCAGTAGGACGCTGCGATTTGCTGCTGACGCAGAATGAAACGAAAAATATTTTCTCCCGCACCGGTGCGATAAGTCGTGTCGATGTCTTCTACAACTTCAAAAAAGGTTGTTGACTTGGTGGCTGGTCTGGAAGAGCACTTAATTGAACGTCGCACGTTTTCCGTGCGCAAATCCAAGTTCCCAAACGCACACATTGTGCAATCGATAACACAGCAAAAGGAAGTTTTTATGCATGCACCCCTTTTTTTACGCATCGTTTTTGCCGGCACCTGTGTCGCTTTATTAAGTGTTTCATCGATGGCCCAGAAGCCATCGGTAAACACGGGACGCAAGTTGGTTTGGGAAGATAACTTTGATGGAGATTCACTTGATTACTCAAAGTGGGGTGTCGAGGTGAATGCGTTCGGAGGTGGCAATGGAGAGTTGCAAATTTTCACTGATCGAAAAGATAATATTCGTGTTGAAGGTGGGAATCTGATTTTGGAGGCTCGTCGCGATAACGCGAACATCATGGGTACCACCCGTGAATATTCTTCCGGACGTGTACGCACCAAGAATCGTGGCGACTGGAAATACGGACGTATTGAAGTCAGAGCCAAATTACCTGCCGGGGCAGGGCTCTGGCCTGCTATCTGGATGCTTCCAACCGGTGACAAATATGGTGGATGGGCGAAGAGTGGTGAAATCGACATCATGGAGTTTCGTGGGCAGAATACCAATGAAGTGCTGGGAACACTGCACTACGGTGACGCATGGCCGAAAAATACATCATCAGGAAAAGAATACAAACTTCCGGAAGGAAATTTTACTGATGGCTTCCATACCTTTGCCATTGAGTGGCAGGCGGGGAAAATGCAGTGGTTCGTCGACGGCAAGCTGGTTCAAACTCAAACCAAGTGGAGCACCACGGGCGGAGCATTTCCTGCTCCCTTCGACCAGAAGTTCCATCTGCTACTGAATCTATCGGTCGGGGGAGGGTTTGTTGGACCTGTGGGGGCAAACACCAAGTTCCCGGCTCAGTACATGATCGATTACGTGCGGGTTTACCAGTAGCCAGGACTCTTGTTCGGTGGCATCGGGGGTGGTTTCCACGCAAGCCGACTCCGGGCAGCCCCTCGCAACACAGCCCCTCGCAACACAGCCCCTCGCAACACAGCCCCTCGCAACACAGCCCCTCGCAACACAGCGATTCGCAACAGTTGCGGAGGCGGTTGATGTGCTTTTCCCGAGGAGAGGGCAGATTGCTGTCGTCGTCGGTACGCATGATCGACGGGGCGCCCTCGGGTTTACTCACAACCAAGGATCTGAAGATGTTTAGCTTTGGGATTTTTGGTTGGGTGCGTGCTGTTGCTGACTTCGGATCCGCATCGCCGTTTCTGTTTAGGATGCGTCCTTTGCTGATGCTCCGTTGCACCAGATGTTGAGAGTGACTGAATTGGTTTGCAGGTCGATGTTCTGAACTTGGATTCGCGTGATGGGCATGCCAGTTCTCTGGATGAGATCGGCCTGCAATTCATCTGCTTTTTCAGGTGCCAAGAGGTCAAGGCGATCATACTCAACGACATGCTTCTTGGCTTTCTTTGAAACCCCGTCTTGAAGCTGCGTGTTCGATTTGCCGTTGGCGACAAACTTTTCTTTGAGAAACGCCGCGACGAGGATCAAGCCGTTAGCGGCCATCAACTCGGCGTAACTGGTTTTTTTGTTTGACAATGAATTGATCACAGCAATGCCAATGACGATGAACAGATACGTCATTTCCTTGATTGGCAGTGCATTTGTCCGATATCGTAATACACCAAAAATTGCGAACAGACCAAGAGCCATGCCAATACCGAGGTCAAGCTTTTTCAGTGAAAAGCAGATGAAGAACACTGTGATGTTCAGCATGCTAACGGTGAATGCAAACTCTCGATCCTGTTGGTTGGGCAGGATCGCGAAACGCACGATCAGGGCAAGAATCAGCAGGTTGAAAGCAAACCTGATGAGCATTTTGAAAACGTCATCATCAAATAACGGGACTTCCAAAAATTCCATTGATCGTTTGCTCCAGGACCTGATTGTTTGCTTGGCGTGTGTTATCGCTGTTCTGGCGATTTTGCAGATTGTGATGAGCAGCGTTGGGTCAAGCGGAATCAGTTTTTCTCTGATTCATGTGAGGCGCGAACCGAGACGCACCTTGGTCGCTGCGTAAATCTAACACACTATCACACTGCAGTAATGTAACGTTCGGTAGAACACCAAAAGCAAGGTTAGGTTTCGCCGGTACTGAAGCACAGGATCTCGGAATTGAGGGTGATCAGGTTTTGGGGGCTTGTCATGTTCACTAAATGCCCGAATTTATGGTTGCCTGCGGATGAGGGCGATCTTGATCTGGGTTACCGTTTCACAGGTTTGGATGGCATGGGATCGACTTTCCAGTTGCGATTCTTGCGTACTCCGTAGTACGGATAGTAGTCCCACAGGACTTCACCACCCGTTTGTCGTGGATCATCTGTCTCTTTCAAGCGTTTGGCAAGACGAGTGCGTAGACGATTTAGATCCGCAGAGTATTTCGGGTTGCTCGCGACATTTTTCATTTGCCAAGGGTCAGATGTAAGATCGTAAAGTTCTTCTGCTGGTCGTAACCCGAATGCAAGCTGATGCAATTGTTGAAGATGCTTGTTGGTGGTGGCCTTCATCATCAGGGCTTTGGTGGGTGAGGAATCGATCTCACCATAGGGAATCGCTCGGGCGCAGACCGAAGCATCCGGGCTTCCTGAAGGCCAGCGATTTGGGGCATGATTCAGGATGAACAGGAACTTGGATGTGCGGATGGCGCGACACGGATAGCCCTTCCCGCCCTCGCGGCATCCATCATGGCGTTCCATGGCGATCAACGCGTGATCTCGGGCAGGTAGCAGCTTGGAAGTTTCATTTTGCAGGATGTCAGAAAGGCTGCGTCCGGTCATTTCCGTCGGTGGGGTAAGGCCGGCAACTTCGATGAACGTTGGAGCCAAGTCACTGAGGTTAACAAAAGCATTCGAGATTCGTCCCCGATTTTGGATCCCGTTTCCCCATCGGATAGCCAGCGGCACTTGCGTTCCTGTGTCGTAGAGACTTGCTTTTGCTCGTGGGAACGGCATGCCGTGGTCGCTAGTCACCACAACAATTGTATTGGCCAACTCACCTGCTTGCTCAAGCAGATTGAGAGCACGCTCGACCATCTGATCGAAATGTTCTACTTCGGTGTAGTAGTCAAGGATGTCACTGCGCACCAATGGCGTGTCGGGAAGGGACTGTGGCACAACGACATTGGCTGGATCTTTGCCTGCAGCCAAGCCTGCGCCCTGCTGATAGTGGCGGTGGGGTTCATGTGTCCCAAGCCAAAAGCAGAAGGGTGCGTTTTCTGGACATTGATCGAGAAAATCTGAAAAGTTGGAGGCATAATCCTTGTTTGAAATTCCACCTTGGGGTGTTTGCAATCGGTTGCGGCTATATTCTTTCCCAGCTGGATTTTCTGTTCTTCCACCCGCTTCCAGGCGGCCGGGGCTCCAGCCTTTCCCGGTAAAACCAGTAACGTAACCCTGTTTTTCCAGCATCGCAGGGTAGGTCGCAAAATGAGCGGGCAGTGTACTGTGGATGTTTCCTGCTTCTTCAAGACGCCAAATATGTTGTCCTGTCAGGATGGCACTACGCGAAGGCCCGCACGTGGGAGCATCACAAAAGGCATTTGTGAATCGGATGCCTTCTTTGGCAACCCGATCAAACGCTGGGGTCTTGATTACCTGATCACCATTTGCGCCGGTGTGCCAATAGCTTTGGTCATCTGAAATGCAGAACAGGATGTTTGGTAGTTCTGCCCGAACAAGAGATGTCATGCAGCTAAGCAGGTAGATTGCAGCGGCTGTTTTCAATAGGAGTGTTTTCATTTTTTCTCTTGCATCGTTGTCGTTTTTTCACCGGGATGATAAGACCGGAGCGATGCCTTTTTGACATCGTCTTCGTAGTACCATGCTTGTTTGAACTCCTGGTTGCCCAGCAAGTTTGCCTGGTCGCGAAAGTGCGGTGATCTTGGGCTGCCACAAGTTCCGAAGGGTACTAACGATACCGCACGTACTTTGTCCTTGCCAAATGCGATGGCTGACATGTACGAGCATCCAACCACGGCAAAGCGTTGTGGGCGTAGCAAAGGCACGCTGGGCGTCGAGTAAATCGTGAATACGACTCCCAGTGGACCAGGGGCACCCGCACATGCTTGACTGGCAGCGAACGGTAGTAAAGAAACACCCGCCTCCATGGTGTCAGCGCTGTAAGCGGTTCTTTGCAGGCGATGAACTTCACCCCATGGTAATCTCCAGTCGCCATGGAGTTCCTCGAGTCGTTTCGCAACTCTCCCCAACGCGATCAACTGTTTTCGCGGGTCACCCCTGTATTCACTTTTGATCCTCTCGGCCTGTGAAGTGCCATAAAGCTCTTCGTACCAGCTTATGCACAGCAGTGCGACTTTCGATTTCTTGTCGGCTTTCCCATCCCACTTGATGAGTGCATCAAGGTAAGGTTCCAATTTGGCAGCGAGTTTGGGCTCTGTCTGTTGCATAAGTGCGAATTGACGTTGCCAATTCGACTTTTCGGTTTTGGGCCAATAGAGAGTTGAATCAAAGCACAGTTGCTGATACCAGTCGAAACTGACTTCGTTTGCATTGGACAATAGTTCTCTTGCAAGTTTACTGCGACGCTTGTCTACGTCCCAATCACGAACCATGTACTTCGGGAAATTCTCACGCTTTGGATTTCCAGAATCGGTCGTGACATAAGGCGAGCCGTTGCAGTTTTGCACATAACCCGACTTGGGGTTCAGACCCTGTGGTAAGTCCTTGAAGGGGTGGATGCCTTTCCACTGCGTCGCCGGGTTGCTGCCATCAACAGTCCGTGTCCAATCAAAGCTTTCATCCCTGATGGGAATTGCGCCGTTATAAGCATAGAAAATATTGCCATCTCGGTCAGCGTACGTCACGTTGAACATCGGAATGGCACATCGGGAAAAGGCCTTTTTCCATTCTTGAAAATTTGTCGCACGGACCATCTCCACTGCCTGGTCCAGGCGTCCGACATCAAACAGACGGGCGACTCTTGCAACGACAGCCTCTTTGCCGTTCAATGACATGACTGGTCCTGTTTCGGTCTTGCGAAACGTGACCGTCTTGGTTTCGACAACGTTGTTTTCTTTGATCGAAATAGATTCTTGCCACTCTTCTGCTTCACGATAACTATCACCGAAGCGATACTTGAGCGGATCTGTCGGGTGGCTGAATTCGATTTTCCATGAATCAGCGACATCGGGCTGATTCACCGTGTAAGCCCATCCCAGGTATTCGTTGTGACCGAGTACAGGGATAGGGTTTCCAAAGAAGCATGCACCGGAAAAGCGGAGCGTTTCCTTGCTGTGCAAATGCATCTCGTAGAATTGGCCGATTCCGTACCACGGTTGGTGTGGATTGATGAACAGCATCGCCTCACCTGACTGGGTTTTTTGCGGAGCGATGGCCCATGAATTCGAGCCTACTGCCTCGCGTACATCTGACTCAAACTGGTTCGGTGGATCGAACCAGTTCCAACTGTAACGCGGTAGTTGTTGATGTCGAAGACTGAGCTTTGCGTCCTCAGGACGAGGCTTTCTCGCTCCGCTTCCGCCGTAGGTCATGGTAAGCATCAGATAACGGTCAATTGCCAACACGTGCCATGCTTCAAACTGGTCAAGCAGACGTGGTTTGACTGAGGGGGCCGTTGCCAGCAGGTGATTCACGCCGGCGGCAAACGCTTCGAGAAGCTTCTGGCTTTCGGGGGGCAGTTTGGCGAAATCGGCTTCCGAGCGTCTCGCAAGCTCAAAGCTGCGTACCAGTAAGTCCGTTTTTAGTCCATCTTTGCCGCGTACCTCGGCGTACCGTCCAATGGCTTGGATCGTGGTGTCCTCAAGTTGCCAAAAATAATCCTCTGCTTGCGCATAGCCAGCGCCGAACAGTGTGCTCTCATCTGTGTCGCCAAAAAGGTGTGCGACTCCCCATTCGTCGCGATGAATCGTGACATGTTGAGCCAGCTCTTTACTGGTAAGTCGTTGTCCGTCTTTTGTGCTGCCATCTGCCGCTAACGTGGGAATTGTTTCAAGACACGACACGAAAGTCCAGGTTATCAAGAACGCAGTGGTTAGAAGTCGGATTTCTATCATTTGTTATTTGTCAAAACGAAAGTGTCGCTTGCCAGATTTTTAAATAGCAAGATGGTGTGAATGTTCTTGGTTTGGGCCGCTGTTAATAGAGGATCCCAATACGTCGGTAGAGATCTGCAAGAATCCAAAGGGGACCAATTAACAGAAACTGCAGATCACTTGCGAATGCAGGTCGCTTTCCCTCAATATGGTGCCCAATGAATTGGCCTGTCCACGCAAGAATGAACAACGGCACCGCCCATTGCCATGCGTTTAAGCCGGTCCACTGCTCGATCTGGCTGAGAATGAAGAGCGAAATTGACGCCATGGAGACCATCCCAATGGCAAGACTCGGAGAGAGGCGTGTGTAATAGATTGTGGAAAGAATCGCGACGGCTGTTGCAGTATTGAACCATGGTCCCCACTGGGCGACTTGCGTCGGCACTGGGATCGACCAAAGAAGTCCAAGAATGCTAAAGACAATTAGTGGAACGCAGATGAAATGTATCTTCTTGTTCAATTTGTTTTGGTGATAGAGCGAATACTGATTCAGCCATTGGTCGATGGTTCGGTGTGTTTCCGAACAACTTGGTGTTGCAGTCGCTTGCCCGCTCATGAGAATTTCTGCGATGTCAGATTGGTCGTGCAATGAGACTGTTGCGGGACTGCCACTCGAGTCACCTTGAGTAGGCTCCCTTGTTTGGGTGGGATCACCGCTGTCTTGCGCAGTCATGTCAACGTTGCTTTGGGGGGACTGGTGAGATGCGATCTTAAGGTGAATTGCATCCTGCGTATGTTACACCATTTTGTGTAACAGGAAGTATTCAGTGATGAATGCAACTCAGCCGGTGACTGCATGCCAGAGCAATTTGGGAAGTCGTAGGGCGGAGCTGTCAAGATACAGATCCAGTAAGTCCCAAGAGACTTTCTCGGGTTGCCGATGTGTCGAGTACCAAATTGGTTTCGGATGCATGCGTAACGGCGCGGTGAGGATTGTTTTCTCGGGGTGATTTAGCAGGAAGGTGTTGTGGACAAAGCCAATACCACTTTGGATGTTTCGTAAATTTGCTCCTGGGAAACCACCCCACGGTGGCGACATCAGCGCAAAGGAAATAGCCGTCCACTGGTTGATCCCGATTGTGCCGTACTGCAAGTTCCGCAGTGTCTCATCAAGGAGTCCTGAATGTTTGCGGCGAAACGCAGTGGGGATGGTAAGGCTGGCTGCCAGAGTGCCCCAGATGTCTTGATTGAAAATGTCCTGGACCTGTCCGAGAAAATTCTGTTCATTGTCCGAATCCAATGCCAATTCACCACACACGCATGTAAATGATTCTTCGCTAACCAAGTGCGGCGTTGCCCGGGGGGCTATGTCGCGTTTTATGGTCCATGGCAGGAAGTCACCATCCGCTGCTGGCTTGCCATTGAAGCGTTCAAAGCGACCCGCTGCACCGGGGTAGTAGGCGTATCGAGGTGGGGTGGCCGCAAGAACCGAATCAAGTAGGTCAAGAAACTGTTTTCTCTGTGACCACTGGCGGCAGGTGACAATGACTTTCGTTGCAATGCAATTGAAGGATGCGTTGTTGATGATCGAAGAAGCAATGGTTTCTGCTTGAGCACGAAGTTCTGAAGTTGAGTAGTGGCCCGGGATAACTGCCCACGGACTGACGTTTCCCAGTTCACTTGTGATCGTTTTTTGAAGGAGTGGGCTGTTGTTCTGCTTGCGTTTTTCACCCTCGTCACCCTGCCCCCACACGATGCAGTCATGGGTCTGGTCTGAGCCTGTGACGTGAATGGACTGGGCGAACGGATGATGAATCAGTTGCTGACCCGTTTCACTACCACCGCGGACAATCCTGAGTACGTTTGCGTCTATCAGAGGTTTGAATGCGGTTTCGAAGTGACTGGTCAGGTAGTCATTGACCGGATTCATTTTTAAGACAACAGCAAGATTCTCGGTCAGCACTTTGCTGAGCATGTCCGTCGCGGCAATCGAAGACACATTTCCGGCGCCCAATACCACGGCGATGGATGATTCCGCAGTGCCTGTACGAAACTGTTCGGTTGCATCAGAAAAAATATCGTGTTCTGGAACCGATGGGGCGAGCCATGTTTCAGCTTTCATGGGCCAGAAAAGTAGCGAGTCATGCAACTGTTTTGTTGGGAACACCGGGACACGACATTGGCCGTGTCGCCGCGTTACCTGCCCGGGTAAGTGTGGGGTTCCACTGTCAGCGATATCCCGGAGTGATTTTGCCAGTAGTCGCAGGAATCGTACGGTTGCGATTGGGCCGCCAGTGATTTCCTCTGCTCTTGCCGGTGAGTCACTGGGGATTTGTTTCGCGCTGCATGCTGATTCAACCCACTGACGGGCAACGTCTCTCACGCCAGTGGCGCAGCGATCAATCAAGCTGATTCGTTCTTCAAGCGATAGAGTGCGCAGGAGTTTCGAACCCAGCTGAAGCTGTTCAAATAACTTTCCAATCTCTGCATCAGCCAATCCGGCTGAAGCTTGTGTGTTCATCACATCTCACGTGTAATTGCTTCTGTCAATCAAGTTCTTCGATCCATGCACGTATCAGTGCCGCAGCCTCGACTGGTACTAGGCTTTTGCCGACGCTGGGCATCGCAATGCCCGGGTCTTCCGACTCAATGCGGTACAGCAAAATGGATTCATCTGGTTTGCCCGGCACAATGTCAAACGATCGACCTCCTGAGCCATGCCCTGCTGCAACAGGGGTTTTGTTAACGCCAAACTTTGCCGGGTTCATTTGGGTCAAACGCAAATCGAGGCCAGATGTGCGAGCAGATCCACGCGGGTTGTGGCAGTGTGCACAATTCACGTGTAGCCAGGAGCGGGCTCGATCAGAGATGGATCGCTGCGGGGTGCCGCCGAAGACAGGCCACGTATCAATGGACTCGGGAGCCGGTGCCTCTATCAGCAGTTCCTGCTCTGTCCATGCGGCGATTTGATTTCGTGAACCATGGCCATGATCCCAGCTTCCATTCAGGTTCGCCGCAACTGGTCCAATGGGAACGAATTGGTCCCCCTGCTGGTGACAATTCAAGCATTGGTTGGCGTTGGGAACTTGGTAGCGATTGCTCCGTTGTTTTCCATCCGTGTGAACCCAACTTACGTCAATTTCACTTCCACCAAGGGCAAGTGTGGCTTCGGTTTGCTGTTCATTCCAGAGATACGAAAAACCAAACCAACCGTTGGTTTGGCGAAGTTCAATCCGTGTTTCGAGCAGTCGCTCGCCTAGGGCGGGGTCAGTCATGTCGATCGGATAAGCGAATGTTTTTGAAATTACAGTTCCGATCGGAAATTGAATTGTCCCCTGTTCGGAGTAACGAATCTGCTTGCCTTGGGGGATCTGAAAGAAGCGGTACTTGCTGGTGTAGTCGCTGAACAGCGGCGTGTTGAGTTCATAGGGAAAGACGTGTTCGGCTGGCACATGATCTGCGATGTTGCCCCTGAACAATTGATATT
>Ga0315332_10001632_pt1 | contig 12089 bp, 9 predicted proteins | sample M110034915metaG_FD_203455 | JGI IMG/M metagenome (GOLD analysis project Ga0315332, IMG submission 203455) | Ammonia-oxidizing marine archaeal communities from Monterey Bay, California, United States - M1 100m 34915 | ecosystem: Environmental > Aquatic > Marine > Intertidal zone | place: USA...
AAACAGTGGCCGGACATACAAGAGCGAATTCCCGACGGGAATCAGAAGAAGGTTGCCCGGCACGACCGTGGAGCCGTTTTGGTTTAGGAGGGTGAGCCGTTCTGAGATTTCTTCCTCGGTTTGGATGTTGGAGTTGAACAATGCAGGTCCATCGACGGGAGTCGAGGATCTGATCTCATATACCTCTATCTGGCCGTAACGTTGCGGGTCGTTGTGGACGACCATGAAACCTTTGAGGTTTTTTCGTGAGTCGTCATCAGAGAAGGGTACGAAGGGTCTGAAGATAACGAATGATTCCTCTTCGTCGCCCGGCAAACGCATGAGTAAATATTGCGGAGCTACCCGAACCTCTGAGCTACTGATGACATTGCCAGCAGCATCTATCACTGATTCAACCGCGGTCAGCCCAATCGAATTTCCTGGATCCTGGGCAATGCTCCAGGCTCCAGCGGCATCATAAAACTCTGCTGCATCGCTAATGCGGTAGCGGCCCCACATGTCAGTTTGCATCCGGAATAGATCTTCCGGGTACCGGAAATGTTCAGCCAATTCCGGTGGGGGTGGTGTTTCGCTGAACAAGTCAGGGAATTGAAGACGATAGGACTCCGCCAGTGGGTCGTTGTCGTCGACTATGTAGAACGTTGGTGATCCCTCGTATGCGTCAATCACCACCTTGATTGAGTTACGCACGTAATTGAGCGACGACCGTAAATCGCCTGTTCGTACGGCTCGAGGATTGACTTTCTGCGCGTACGGGAACATGTCGGTGGAGGTATAGGCATCAAGGATCCACATGACCTGCCCGTCAACAACGGCAGGGTAAGGATCTTGATCGAATTTCAAGAATGGGGCGATGGTCTTGGCTCGGTCAAGAATGTCGCGTTTGAACAGGATGCGGCTTTCGGGGCCAACTTCGCCCGAAACCACCAGGTTGGGCTCCGCGAATCGGAGGGCAAAAGCGAGCTTTCTCGCCAAAGATCCAATTCCGACACCATCAGCGCCGTCGTATCTTGTGTTTTCTGTCCGGTCGTCATTGTCTTGAAAGTCCACTTCGTCGCGCATCGCACCAATGATTGCGTAGCCCTTTAGACCTTCACCTACGTAAAGTCCCGGTGAGTCAACTTCCAAAGACGCAGCACCATCGTTCGCCGTGACGGGGATGTCTGCCAATGCGTAGGCTGGACGGCCATTTGCATCGATGGCGTTCGCGGGAGCAGCGGCGAGACCGTAGCCATGGGTGAAGGCAATATGTTCCGATTCCCATGAATTGTTCGGCAGATCGGTTTGTTTTAGTTCTCGTGCAGCGAGGACAACCTGTGTTGTTCGACCGTCAATCTCGTATCGGTCGACATCAATATCTCGAAAGTCGTAAAAGCTTTTTATTCCCTGGGTCTGCTGGAAGGTGTCACGCATCACTGCCGGGTCGAGGAGCCTGACATTTCGAACGGTGGCAAGATTTTCTTCTATGTCCTTCGGAGTCAGGGTGGACTCATAGTCGAAATCTTGCGCGGCTACTTTGTCCATTCCCATAGCGATGCGCGTCATCTCGATATTCCGCTCGATGTACAGAGCTTCTTTCGTTGATTCCGCTGGTTCCACTTGAAAGCGTTGCACCAACGCTGGGTAAATAGTGCCTGCGAGGCTGGCGACAAGCGCCCATAGTCCAACAGCAATTATTGGATAGGTGAATCCTCGACGCCAAATGTTGAATACCAGCAATCCGAAACAAAAGACGCTGACGATCATTAATAGCTGCAAGGCAGGCAGTTGAGCTTTGACATCTGTGTACGTTGCGCCGTTAACAAACCCACGTCCCGAGAGCGTCAATTCGTAGCGGTCTAGGTAATAGCCGAGTCCCTTGGCGAGAGCCAGAAGTCCCAATAGCAGCGACAGGTGCGCTTTCACTTGAGGCGTGACTCTCGATCCAGCCTGACCTTGGACGCGGATACCTCCATTTAAGTAATGCTGAACTGTCGTTACGACGAAGATCACAAGGATGGCAGCGAACGCCCAACTGACAACAAACGTCAGGAACGGAAGTTGGAAAACGTAAAACCCAACGTCTCGACCGAATTGTGGGTCGAGGATTCCGAAGTCAACGCGGTTTGTAAAAAACAACCAACTTTGCCATTGCGAGGAAACTCCGGCACCGACGAGTAACGCGAAAACGAGCGAAATTAGACTTCGTATGAGGAACGCTCGTCTTCCCATGAGCTGTTGCCATCTTCGGGTCAGTTCGTCTTCAGGGCCCGGCGGTCGACTCTTCGGGGCCAGTCGATCAGCTAGAAAAAGGTTCACCCACAGTGCAACAAAAAATACCACCGTGAACAAAAGCCCCAGCCCGATCTTTGCCCAGAGCACCGAAGTCCACACCGAAGACAACTTGAGGCTGTCGAACCAAAGGTAATCAGTCCAAAAACCCGCGAGACCGCGGACAGAAGTGAAGAACAGAAAAACCGCAAGGGCGCCAAAGCCCAGCAGTATCCGACCACGATTAGTGCGTCGACGACGCGGCTTCATTTGCTCAGGTGGTTGCATATGTCTCAAATGTTACTGGTCGGCGAGCACGACCAGACTGCGGCATCCCTGACCAACCGGCGGAAATTGGTGGCCAGAGGGAAACTCTTGGTCTTTAGATCGAGTTCCAGCTAATGCGTTGTCATGACAAACAGTCCCACAGCACCCTTCTGGCGGGGTTTGCCACCTCACGCGTGCGTCCGGAGGAATGGTCGCGTATAGGCCAAATGCGAACGCTGCGGCTATTGCGTCGGTGGCTATTAGATCTACTGCTGTTTTCTTCCATTCGCGGTAAACAGCTCGAAGCCGAACTTCGATCGCTACGTCGTCATCAAGGTGAGCGACAAGGCGTTCTCGTAACCAATCACCCACGCACCTAGCCATCTTTTCCGATAGGCCGGCGACGTTTACTTTCGTTCCGCCCGCCCCATATTTTGCTGCTGCAGCAACAAATGGAACCAAACCTTCGACAAGTTCGTCGTCCATGGCGCTGGGTACAAGATGGGACATTTCAAATTTGTTCACCGAAGAAAGTTTCAGCTCTGGAAGAAGCAATTCCAGTCGGGCGGCCATATTTTGCTTTAGCTGGACCACAGCAGGGCGCGCTAATTCGCCTACGGTGCTTCGTAACCGATCATGATGGTCGACAATCGTCTCTGCGTCGCCGTGCAGCGAGGCATAGGGCGACTGGGAAATAACTGGAATTTCACCCGTACGGATGAGGACTTCTCTCGCCCACTCCACATCGTTGGGTTGTGGTTCGCCTAACCGGGCGAAGAGTTCATCAATGACCGCTCTGCGTTGCGGTGATCTCGGGCTCTGGAAGGAAACGACGTCATCGTTATCACTGTCTTGAGTAAAGGTCTGTTGCCGTTCTGCCCGTCGACGAACATCAATTTCGTCACCTAGCGGGATTTCTGGATCTTGATCAGTCCGCAAGTCGTCTCTTTCGAGGGTAAGTCGGTGTGACTGAAGATCGATGACGGTGCCGGGGCGAGCGTCTGTTGGTCGATCCGTCGGCGACTCGTGAGGGATCAATGAAGATTCGTTTCCCAGGTGCGTTGCTGCCTTGACGGAACGGGCGGCAGATAGCTCACTGTGGAGGCGATGCAACTCTGCACTCACGTCGTCTAAGAACTCTCGTACTTCCTCGATCGAATAGCCGCGAAAAACGTGACTGAATTCAGCTTTTGTAACCGAATCTGGATCAATTTCGGACGCCCCTCGGGCGTGCTGAACCATGATGTTCGAGGGTACCGATCGTTCCTCCTGGCATGGGGATGGTCTACTGAAAACATTTGGGTCTTTATTGAGTCCCTGAACGTATCCCCGAAAGATTTCCGCCACGGGAACGAAGTACCTGGAGGGCATCGTCCAAAGTATCGACCGCCGCGACGTCAACCATTTCTCCCAGGACTGATCGTGCTTCTTCGACTTGGCTAGAAGGAACAACAAAAAGGTCAGCTCCGCTGCGCATCACGGCATGACTCTTTTGTTCCATCCCACCCACGGGGCCGACATTTCCCAGTGGGTCGACGGTACCGGTGGCAACTATTCGAAGCCCTGCCAGCAATTCGCCCGGGAGCAGCGTCTCTAACAACGCCAACGTCAGACCAAGGCCTGCTGACGGACCACCGACCCGTTCAATTGCAAAGTTGATCTCAAACGGTAATTCGTCCATTTCGACGTAGGTGCTGATGCTGACCCCAAGGAAAGCGTTCCCATTTTTTTCCGAGAGCGTCACTGTCTCGTGGCGCGTTGTTTCATCTAGCTGAAGTACTGAGAAGGAGAACTCGTCGCCTGGGGATCGACTCCGCACGGCCTCGCCCAGATCTGTGGCGTTTTGGATTACTTGGCCGTCGGCTTCGATAATGACATCACCACGATCTAAGGCATTTGAGGCCGGGGTATTGGGCAAAATCTGCATCACAAGAGCCCCCGCTTGAAAAATGACTTCATATCCGAGCCGTTCAAGAGCAACCCGAGCGGCGACGTCGAGGCTTCGCGCCATTTGTTCTTGCCCGAGCGTTCTGTTCTGCTCAATCGTGCGATCTCCTAGCACCTCGTGACGATCCGAAATTTCTATGGAATCGTCAAGCCATCCTCCAAGCATTTCAAGTAGTGAGGGTTCGAGGTTGGCCTGGACTGTCACCATGCGAATTTCGCCGTTAGAGCTGTAAGTCATGGTGTCGTCTAAGACCAGCATCGGTGGTATATCGCGGGTGCTCCCTGGACTAGTGAGCACTTTTGAGGTGACGGTCACCCGATCAAGGACAAGTGCCCCAACCAATCCAAGACAGATAATCGCTAACGCTGTCATGGCCCACGTGGGCAATCGCCGAACGTTGAGTGACCCGTTCACAGGGCTAGAACTATCCTCGTTCGTTGGTGGTTCGGACATCGGGTATAAGCGTGCCACGCTGGACCCCAACGACCACACGCGGCCCGGATGAAATTGATGAACCACCCCGAAGACGACTTTGATTCCACGGCACCGCTCGAACCAGTGCCTTATTACCGAATTTCGCCCGACGTTCATGCGGAAGCACACGATGAACCCGAGGTAGGTTCGTCGACTGGACGCAAACCCAGTTTGAATGATCCGCGTCGAATTCTTCCCCTACGGCTTTACCGGGGCACATCGCTGTGGAGAAAATTTGTGGCGTTACTTGGTCTTGGGGCCTTCTCGATTTTAGGCGGGGTCGCTATAACGCTCATTGTCGGTGTGATGGCAATAGTTGCCGCTCTAGTTTTGCAGGCAGCGATCAGTTGACTGAAGACGATCTTCGTAGTCGCCGAATCAGTGCCGCTTTAGCAGGTCATCGCGGCGAAATATCACAAGCAAGGGCGTTTTTGGTTGATCCTGATGCGACCACGCGCCGCATCGCGTTGGGTGCTTTAGAACGGCTCAACGAGTTGACGACCGACGAGTTGCGTGTGGCCCTTGATGACTCAAATGTCTCAGTTCGCAGACGCGCGTTAGAAATTTCCGCACGGCGGTCGGACGTGGAAATTGAGTCTTACCTCGGCGATCCCGACGCATCTGTCGCTGACATGGCCGCGTTCTCTCTCGGTGAACGCGAAGAGGTCGGTGCCGTCGAGGAACTTACGAAAATGGCGCGAGGGCATTCAGACGAGTTGTGCAGGGAAACTGCTGTGGCTGCGCTGGGTGCTCTTGCCACAACAGCGGGGGCTGACAGATCGGCGATTCTTGTTTGCCTCCTTGACGCTATGGATGACCGCGCTCAAATCCGACGGCGCGCAGTGCTCGGACTTTTCCAATTTGAGGAACCCGAAGCTCAGCTAGCAGTCGAATCCGCGTTGAACGACAAGGACCGCCAAGTTCGGGCGGTGGTAAGTGAACTTCTTGGCGTCGTAAGCGACTAATTATTTTCTTAACTCGGAAGCTAACGTCAGAAATTTCTCGGGGCGCAACAGCTTTTCCAGACTCCAACCCCGCCCATCAACGTCAACCTGGTCGTCGTTTTCAGTCCACACAATCGCTGAACGCGGGAAGGCCTGTTGATCAGTCGACATGTCTGTGTCTTCGGCTAGTCCCAACATGTCGATGAGTTGGTGAGATTGGCTTAACGAAAACAAGTTAGAGCGTCGCAAATCACCCAGGCTTACGGCTTGCTCAAGGAGTGCGTGTAACCGAAGTTGGGACACATACCCCTCTCGGATCCTCGTATCGGGTTCCGTGTCCGGTGCGTGTCGCAATACCGCGGCGAGAAACCTACGCATTCCAGTTGATGCGTCGACGTTCCAGGGTGGGCCTGAATCGATGTACGAAAGCTCAATATCGTCGCGATTCTTCAATGGGGGCATTAGCGCCGCCCGTCGATACACGGTCCTGTTGGCCGGAAGAGATGCCAAAACTGTTTCTTGGAATCCGTCGACAGCTTCAACAAGAACCTGGTCACATGCAGCGGCAGAGACTGCAGCCCTTAAATCCTCTGACACGTCCATCAAGGTGATGCGTTGCACTCCGGCCAAGCGAGCGGCTTCGAAAGCTGCCGCTTCGACGCTGACGCCCAACGGGGACCCATCGGTGACCACGCACCATCTCGCTGATGGCGCGCTTTCGAACAACGCAAGCACTATGGCTTCCACTGGAGGTGAGTGTGTCAAGAACCTCGAGTCAGATTCCCAGTCGAGTGTGGAGGTGGGGGCTACTCCTAACACCTCATCAGCAACCAAGAACGGATACACCGCTCCCATCGCGGTTTCATTCACGAAGGCAAGAGCGACAACTTGCTCGAGGAGTTCGGGAATCGCTGCTGCCGCGATTTGAGGATCACCACGGTGATCGATAATCGCTAGTTCGACCGCGTAACGCCCCCTAAGTCCGCCAGCCATGTTGACATCGGACCAATATGCGGACACGCCAGTCAGACGAGCCCTGTCCAGAGTCGCGTCGGACCCGGTGAGGTTCGCAATGACCCCGAGTCGCACAATGTCACCGTCGAAACCTATCGATCGTTCAACCGATGGTGTTTGTGGAGTGTTCACGTTGGAGACGGTTTCTCCTTCCGCTGAGCACCCCCCGAAAAGCATCAAAGCTAAAACGGCGGCTACGACATTCTTGCTTGCATTCCCCATGTGGGGAATGTGGCGTTTACCAACGGGGGCCATGGGTATTGAATGTTGATGAAAGTGTTTCAAAGTTGTCCAGGGCTCGTCCTGCACCGAGGACTACCGCTTCCATTGGCGTGGGTACGATCCGCACCGGCACCCGCGCGTCATGTTCGATGCGCTTATCGAGTCCTCTTAGCAAGCCGCCTCCACCTACCAAATGAACGCCATGGACCAGCAAATCCTGTGACAGTTCGGGCGGCGCCTGGCTCAGACAGTCGATGACAGAGTCCACGACCGCTTGAATTGGCTCCTCGAAAGCAGATCTCACTTGATCCGGGGTCAAGATAAAGGTTCTCGGCAAACCGGTCGTAAGGTCTCGTCCTTTAACTTCGGCATCAAATTCGTCTCCGCCTGACCATGCGGACCCGATTTGTACTTTGATTTCTTCCGCGGTCCTTTCACCGATTGCAACGCCGTGTACCCGACGGACATACAACTGCAGCGCTGAGTCGAAATCGAACGATCCCACTCTGATGGCTTTGAGCGAAACAATTCCTCCCATCGACACCATCGCTGTTTCCGCGGTGCCTCCCCCGATGTCAATGATCATGTTCCCGATGGGTTCGTGAATCGGCAAACCCGATCCGATAGCAGCTGCCATTGGCTGATCGATGAGTCGAACATCACTAGCACCTGCTCGGCGCGCGGCGTCGGTCACAGCGCGACGCTCAACTGGGGTAATGACTGATGGCACACATACCACGACTCGAGTTTTGCCAAATCGGCCGACGCCCACTTGTTGAAGGATCAGCCGAATCATTCGCTGAGTTGTGTCGAAATCAGTGATAGCTCCTTTTCGGAGGGGGCGAACCGCGACGATGTATGAAGGGGTCCGACCAATCATCTGCCAGGCTTCTCGGCCAACGGCAAGAACATCACCCGTTCTCTCGTTCATCGCAATGACCGACGGCTCGTTGAGGACAATGCCGCGCCCACGTTCGTACACCAAAGTGTTTGCGGTGCCGAGGTCAATCGCTAGATCACGTGCCAGCGGAAGTCCTCCCCTCGCCCCGCGACCCATCGCTATCCGCCGCGCGTACAGCGTCACTCGTTGGAGGAGCAAGGGCGTCTAGGCGTTGACGGAAATCATCGATGCTCGCGTGCCAGGGGGTGCGCTTCCGCCCGCTAAGGGCAAGGAGTAGTGCCCCAACTAACGCGATCAGAGCGGCCAGAGCAAGAAATGCCAACGGAGTCACAACTAGTCCTTACCTACCGGATCTGTTGACCTGACGTCAGTAATGTCTTGGGAGGAGAGAGCCCAATCTTCGCCATCTTTCCAAACTTCACGCTTCCAGATGGGGACCGTTGCCTTGAGGGTGTCTATGCCAAAACGCGCGGCCTCAAATGCGTCGGGCCGATGTGGTGAAGACACAGCTACTACGACCGAACTTTCACCGACTGTGAGCGCCCCGGTTCGGTGAGCTAATACCACTCGGGATAAATCCGGCCATTGGTTGCGCATCTCAGCGACGATGGCTTCTAAGCGCGGCTCGACGTGTTCCTCATAGGCCTCATATTCGAGAAGGGAAACCTCTTGTCGGCCTTCGGCGTGATCACGAACCGTTCCCGAGAACACCACCACTGCGCCGCACGACGGTTGCACACACCACTCGTAGAACTCACCCACGGAGAGCTCCTCAGGTGTGAGAACAAGCCAAGCGTCGGAATTCTGCAGAGCGCGCACATGGTCATGGTACGCCGCGAAGGGCTCTCCTCCCTGTCGAGCCAGCGGGGGCGCGGACAACACGAGCGCATCCGTGGGTACGTTTTGGGGTGTGGACCGAACCGATGACCCGGGACAAGACCCGGCGGAACCCTCTGATGAAGAAAGTCCAGGGGGGGCTTCTGATGTGTTCGGCTCATCAGATCTCGGGTCGATGGGCTCGCTTGACTGGTCACAAATCCCCGATGACCCAGACACCAGCGTTGAGCAAAATCCCACCAGCAGGTATCCGTTGCATCCCGATGATCGCATCTGGATGCACCCAAGTGAAGTTCAGTACCTCGCGCCGGACGCTGCATCGAAACGCCGATCCTCGAATAATCGGCGTCTTGTGGGAGCGGGATTGGTTGGTGCTTTCGTCGGCGCCGTAGTGACTGCTCTGGTGGTTGGTCTCATCTTTCAGCCTACGACTCAAGTAGTGGAGCGAGTTATCGAGCGGGAAATAACATCAGCAACGGTTTCCGCGATTACGCCCGCAGCCGAGAAGGGGTCTTGGAGCGTCGCCGACATTGCGGCCGAGGTGACGCCCAGCGTCGTGCGAGTCGAGGTTTTGCGGTACAACCGCGTGATCGGTTCGGGTTCGGGAGTCATATTTCGCGACGACGGCCACCTCATAACTAACGCCCACGTCGTGAAGGACGGCGACAGTTTTCGCGTTATTTTGGCGGAGGGAAAAATGTTAGATGTTGCTTTGGTGGGCGCCGATCCCCGGACTGACATCGCAGTTCTTCTACCAGCGACCGAGACCGGTACCCGATTTACCCCGGCAATTCTTGGGAATACTGGTCAGCTTCGAGCCGGCGAAACAGCAATCGCTATTGGTTCGCCTCTTAGTTTGCTCGGAGGACCTACGGTGACGGTCGGAGTTATCAGCGCGACCAATCGTCGGTTGCAGTCGCCGCAAGGTGACTGGTTGTACGAACTCGTACAAACGGACGCTCCAATTTCTCCGGGATCATCGGGCGGAGCGCTCGTTGATGCTCGAGGGGCAGTGGTGGGGATAACGACCGTTATTGCTGTCAGCGATGTGGGGGCTGAGGGTTTGGGATTCGCGACACCAATCGAGATTGCCCGCGAAGTGGCCAACGACATCATCCAGTGGGGACGTCCACGGCATGGACGTTTAGGTATCCGAGGTCAAGATGCTCTCGAGAAATCTTTGCCCCCGACTCACTCTGCAGGTGTTGTCGTGAAGTCTGTCGATCCTGCGGGCCCCTCTAACATCGGCGGGGTGGAGCCCGGAGATGTCATTGTTGAACTCGACGGGCAGCCTGTGCCGGATATGGGGGCGTTAGTTGTAAGTGCTCGGATGCTTGAACCGGGCGAACTGGCGGCCTTAAGGGTCTGGCGGGACAACCAACTCATCACTGTGATGGTTGAGGTCGGAGAGTTGCGTTAAACGTCATCTCGTAACGCGACTCGCCGTATCCAAGAAATAACTCCGATTATCAGCCCGATGAGTGATGCACCGCCAACAAGCAGCGACACGGATTGCCGCTGCTTGGCATTCATTGAATCCCATGGCATTCCAGCGTCCGTTGCGACAAAGACTTGGTCGTTGCCGTAACGCGGAACCCAACCCGTGGCCCGTAGGCGATCGTTCGCAACCACCCAGGAGTATCGGGTATAGGGAAGCAACCCTTTGGGGGCTTGATGGCCCACTCGGCGCGCTATGTATCGATCAAGTCGTCCTGGCAGGGGAATGGGGAGGCGAATGATCGGACGCGCACCGAGAAGTTCTTGAACTTCACGAGCGGTGAGCCACCCGTCTGGAGCGACGTTGAACACCCCGGACTCATCGAGTTGCACCACGGTTGCTACCGCGGTCGCTAAATCATCGAGGTGAACGAATTGTTGCGGTGGATCATCTCGTCGGGTTCTTATCGGCGCGGCCGCAACTAAAGCTTCGCCCATCAGCCCACTCGCGCTAGGGGAAGCCACTGCTGTTGGTCGCAAGATGGTCACCCGTCGCTCCGGGTCTCTGTCAGCCCAATCGAGCGCCGTGCGCTCTGCATCGGCCTGGTGGACGGCGAACGCTGATTCGGGATTAGGACGCACTGCTGCATCTTCAGACAACGGAACCGCGTTGTTGGGCCAGGCGCCGTAGACCATCGCGCTAGACACGAGAACTAAACGCGCGACGTCGCGTTCACCGGCAATGTCGAGTAACCCAATCAACTCCCGTTGGTCTGAGTCGTCCGAGAACGCTAGATGGACAATCCACTCCACCTCATCGAGGGAAACCTGGTCAAGATCGAAGGTGACGTTGACAACTTCGTCAAAAACTTGTTCTAACGCTTCAGATATTCGAGTTCTCAGCGCTCCTTCTGCCCCAGAGACAGCCACGACCGTCATGTACTAATTCCTACTTCTCTCGAATGCTTGTTGGGTGGGCTGGGGTGAAGCTGCACAAGCACCGGCCTACCATGCAGACGTGGCTAGTGACGATCCTTTTGACAAAGACGACCCTTTCGGGGGGCTCCCGTTCTTGGGTGATCTTGGCAAGCTCTTCAAAGGGCAGGGCCCGATCGCGTGGGACGTGGCTCGCCAGTTCGCCCAACAAATCGCTACGGAGGGCGTTTCCGAACCCAACGTCGATCCCGTTCAAAGAGTGAAGCTTGTTGAGCTGGCACGCGTTGCCGAATTACATGTTGCCAACGTCACATCGCTTGAGCCCGGGGTTTCGGGCCAACCCGCCACGGTGGTACCTGCAACTCGGGCACAGTGGGCGTGGGCAGCTTTAGAGGCATATCGGCCGTTAATGGAACGTCTAGCCGAACGTCTCGCGGCAGGAACCCTCCCAGGCGAATTGGCCGCTGCTGAGGCCCAAATTCTTGACGGTTTAATGCGGGCGCTTAATCCCATGATGATGGCAATGAGTGCTGGTTCGATGGCTGGCCATCTGGCTACGCGAGCGTTCGGCAATTACGTGCTTCCAATACCTCGGCCTGATCACCAAATTTTAATCCTTGTAGGCAACGTCGAAGAATTTTCTGCCGAGTGGTCACTTCCCATTGAAGACGTGCAACTTTGGGTATGCATCTACGAAATAGCTATGCATTCCGTTCTTTCAGTTCCTCACGTAAGGGGAACATTTGAACGTTTGTTGAACAAATATATTGATGGTTTCCAAACCGACAGTCGCGCTTTCGAAGACCGGTTCGCTGATTTAGATTTTGGGAGTGGGGATCCTGCGGAGTTGCAGCAGACC
>Ga0315332_10001633_pt1 | contig 12086 bp, 11 predicted proteins | sample M110034915metaG_FD_203455 | JGI IMG/M metagenome (GOLD analysis project Ga0315332, IMG submission 203455) | Ammonia-oxidizing marine archaeal communities from Monterey Bay, California, United States - M1 100m 34915 | ecosystem: Environmental > Aquatic > Marine > Intertidal zone | place: USA...
TCAGCCTGCTGTCTTTGAAGTTCCGCATCCCGGAAGCGGGCATTCGCCACGACTTCGTCCGCACGGGGGGCAACGCGGCACTCAGGCTCACGGTTCGCAATCGCGAATCGATCGGTACCAGCCTAAGCCTGGCATGGACCATCGCCTGCGTAATTGCGGCAATCATACTGCTCAGAAGCCTCAGACTCGGCATGTCGGTGCTGATAAATCGTCTCTTGATACTGGCCGCTCTGGCTGGTCTGTGTGGCTGGTTGTGCCTGACTGACGACCTGCAGTTACAGTCACTGTTCATCTGTGTAACGGCTGCCTTCTGCTTCAGTATCGGCCAGATTCTGGTCAGCTTCCGAACGCCAAGGACAGACGGGCAGTCAACGTAATACAACACACACAATCGTCGCTGTGATCTGACTGCGAACTGTGAATTCCCGCATATTCAGTGCACACCGTTACGCTTTCGGTTTTCTTTTTGAACCAGCTGACCGCAGGCAGCGGCAATGTCGTTGCCGAGCGAATAACGAATGGTTGTCTTCAAACCGGATCCCTTCAGTTGAACAGCGAATCTGTCAATGGTGTCGCGGTCGCTGCCCAGCAGATGAGGAGCATCCTCAATCGGGTTGTAAGGAATCAGATTCACGTGAACATTCACGCCGTCCAGCCAGCGAATGAGATCGTCGGCGTCGTCTATAGAATCATTTTGCCCTGCCAGCATCAGGTATTCGATCATCAACTCGTGCTGCTGCACACGATTAATCTCCCTAATCGCGTGACGAAGATCACCCAGCGAATGTCGTTGTGTCAGCGGAATAAGTTTCAACCGTGTTTCTGCTTTAACGCTGTGCAAACTGAGAGCCAGGTTGACGCTTGGAAAGCGCTCCGCACACCGAACCATCGCGTCAGGTACACCTACGGTGGAAACCAGAATACTTTTCGGAGAACGTGCGAACAACTGCGGCGAGGTCAGAACAGTCAGTGCGTCGTTCAAATTATCTTCGTTGTGGAACGGTTCTCCCATGCCCATGAACACAATGTTGTCCAGTCTCCGTTCTTCACGCGCGAGTAACTGTCCGACCTGCAGGACCTGATCAAGAATCTCGGCAGACGACAGATTCTGAGCGATGCCCATTTTTCCGGTTGCACAGAACTCACAGGACGCAGCACAACCCACCTGACTGGAAACACACAACGTCGTACGCCCGCTGGCAATCCGCAGAATGACGGCCTCAATCAGCATTCCCGTCGCCGTCTTCAGCAGCAACTTAGAGGCACCGTCGATGCTGGAATCGACGCGACGAAACTGTTCCAGTACATGCAACTGAAGCTGATCACGCCCCGGAAAACCCAACAGACCGTCATCGTCCGATTCAAACTTCTTCAGCAGACGATTTCGCAGTACACGAACCCGTTCAGGATCCAGCCGCAATGAGCGGCGCAGCCGTTCGACAGCTGTGGTGTCAAAAATGCTGATAACTGCCGGCAATGCGTTGACGCCCTTATGTTCGGACAGGAAGACAACCAACTGACGTCGGCTGTCAGGCAGCACCCCGGTGCGTCTGTGCCCGAGTCAGTTTTTGACGCAGCCGCTGCATACCTCGAATCCACTGATCGTGATCATTAGTCTTCATTGCAAAGAAGTCTGAGACATCCGGATGTGGCAGAATCAGGAAACGCTTTTCACGCATTGCCTGCACAACACATTCGGCAACTTCTTCGGGCGTAATAACATGAAAATGCAAATACCGATGAATGGGATCCTCGTCATCCAGCATGTCCGTGGCTACTCCCAACGGACAAATGCAGGACACGTCGATACCCTGACGACCATAACGCACTGACAGCCATTCTGCCAAAGCGACGTCGGCGTGCTTGGTGGCAGAATACGACGCTGAACCGATTTCGGTCAGAACACCCGCAGCGGACGCGGTATGTACCAGATACCCGCCCCCCTGCTTCAGCATCTGTGGAACAACAGCTCGAGCGGCATACAACCGCGACATCACATTGACGTCCCACATCTTCTGCCAGTCCTCGTTGGGGCAATCAAGGCCGCCTTTCACCGTGATGCCGGCATTCGAAATGAAGACATCGATCCGGCCGCAACAGTCAATGACTGTGGCCACCAGAGATTTCACCTCAGCCTCGTCCGCCACATTGCACGCGACAGCAAGACCACCGATTTCGTCAGCCACGACCCGGGCCAGTGTAAGGTCAATGTCCGCAACAACGACCTTTGCCGCACCCTCCGCCGCGAATCTTCGGCATAAGGCAGCTCCGATACCTTTACCGCCCCCCGTGACCACAATGACTTTGTCGACTGACTCCATGGCAATTCTTCCTTGAAATGCTGAATACCTGCCTCCTGAGATCACGACGGCACGAAGGACACAGTGCAGATAACGTCAACCACCGGTTCGTCGATGAGCGACCGTAGGCTTGTTCGTCTGTACCTGCCCATGCTGCTTGACCCCCGCCGTGATTACCTTTCTGCCCCGAGCAGCGTTGGTACTTCCGTCATCCGTCTTCTTCGCGATCTCACGCCGACGAGCTGCATTAGCAAGCTTCTGTTTCGCGACTCGCTTTTCGCGTTCTTTTTTCTTCTGTTCTTTGCTCTTGGCCACTGATTCTTCTTCCCCTGATGAATAATTCTGAGGGGAGAAGTGTATCGACAATTTCAGATAATGCGAGAGGAATCCTCAATCAGTACAAACTCTGAGCCACGTCTCTCATCTCCTCATGGGTACAGACCCGAGCGGAAGAAACGCCAGTGCCGACGTTTCCGGATCGGGAAAACTTCCGGCACCGGAGTCGGGCATCATCCTCGCTGAACCGGGGTCCTGTACGGGCGTGAACCTCAGGACAGGATGAGCGAATGTACTCGCTAACCACGTTCGGAAGGCAATGAGTGATTACCCCGCCGCGAACAGGCGTAGCCTGCAACCCTGCAGGCAAACCGAAGGGCGGATTCCCGGCTCCACTCCTGTGTCATGGCGTGCAGGATGCAGCCGGAAAAGATATCGCCGGCTCCATTGGTATCTACGGGGTGAATGTCAACAGCCGGTTCGTGATGACGACCATCTGCACTAAGCCAGGTGGCGCCGTTCGCTCCGTCGGTCAGGATGATCTGCTCGGGGCCCAGAGACAGCATCCTGGCATCGTCTACGTCTTCGGCTCCGAAATAACTGCGGCGGAACAGACGTGACGCTATCAACACATCGACAAGAGGCAGCAACTGGTCCATGCCCGGCTTTCCGGAACCGGCATCAAGCACAACCTTGCCACTCCCTGCGTTCACTGTGGCCGCTGCTTTGATCGCGACTTCGGACGCCCAGCCGTCCAGATGCAGAATGCCGATACCGGACAAGCGCTCCTGTTCAATGTCGTCAGCAACCGGAATCGGAAACTGTCCGCGTGAATAGGCGATTGTTCGAGATCCGGTGACACCGTCGACCCAGACGTGAGCGAAGCCGGTGGACCAGTGGTCACCGGCGGCACACCCGAACGTTTCGACTCCTCTGTCCTTCAGCGTTTCGGTAATAAATCTCCCACGTTCATCGTTTCCCCAGCGGCCGAGAAACGAAGTCATGGATCCGTAGAATGCTGCCGTGGAAAGAGCCACAGGTACCGGGCCACCCACCTGTCTCCAGTCGTTCGCAACTGCCACCTTGGTGTCGGCCGCCGGGAATGCCGGCAGTTCCACGACGTGGTCCACAACCACGGTTCCAATTCCCAGGATGGTCATCATTTCTTCTTCCGACGGGTCCGGCAGCCAGCAGCCACGATGTCAGCATGAGCGGCATAGGACACAAGTACACCAGACGTCCGCTTTATGCCTCCCTGTCAGACGGCTCCGGCAGACTCACTGATGGCGGAGGATTCAGCCAGTTGCCTTGCAGTGTTGACCAGCCCCGACGCGTCAAGTCCCAGGTCCGTAAGCAGTTCGCTGCGGTCTCCGTGTTCAATAAATTCGTCGGGAATACCAAGAACGCGCACACGGTCAGTTGAAAGCCCCAGCCGACTGGCAGCTTCCAGCACGGCACTGCCGAAGCCTCCATTGACGGCGTTCTCTTCGATCGTGATCACAAAACCGTTCTCAATGGCGCGTCGAACGATGTCCTCATCAACCGGTTTCACGAACCGAGCATTTACCACGCCGATGTCGATTCCATTTTGTTTCAGTTGTTCCGCGGCCTCGACCGCTCGCGGCAACAGAGCTCCGCAGGCCAGAACATTGCCGTCTGTCCCCCATGACAGCACTTCCGATTTTCCGAGCTCCAGTGGAGCGACGCTGCGGTTGATTTTCTCAATGTCTGTTTTGGGATAGCGAAGTGAAGACGGAGCATCAAGTGTCAACGCGAAATCCAGCATGGGCTGAATATCAAGTTCATCGCCGGGCGCCATCACCACCATGTTCGGAAAGATTCGCATGAAAGAATTATCGAATACACCGTGATGCGTAGGCCCGTCCGGACCGCACAATCCAGCCCTGTCCATGCAGAACACAACCGGCAGTTTCTGCAACGCGACTTCCTGAAAAATCTGATCAAAACTTCGCTGCAGAAACGTGCTGTAGATGCTGACAATGGGTCGAGCGCCGGATTTCGCCATGCCGCCGGCGAAGGCGACAGCATGACTTTCGCAGATTCCTGTATCGAAGAAGCGTTCCGGAAAGTCATCACGAATTCGGTTCAACTTGTTTCCCGCACACATCGCGGCCGTCAGGACACACACCGATTCATTTTGCTGCATTACACTGTGAACAGCGTCAGCGACGACGTTTGTATAGGCGATACTCCTGTCGCTGTTCACAGGAACGATTTCGTTATTTTCGTCGCGACAGAACGGGGCGGGCGTATGAAACTTCACCGGATCCTTCTGAGCCGGTTCAAAACCGTGTCCCTTATCCGTAAACACATGCAGCAGGACGGGACCTTTCACATCTTTGATCATCGTCAGATATCGCCGCAGCAACTGGATATCGTGTCCGTCAACGGGGCCTATGTAGCGGAAGCCCATCTCCTCGAACAACATGCCTCCGTGAAAGAAAGTCTTCAACGCGTCCTTGAACTGCCCCAGCATATGCTCAACCGGCTCACCGACCACCGGAACCTTGTTCAACAGCCACGAGACATCTCGCTTCAGTCCGTTGTAGAAAGGAGCCACGCGAGCCTTGTCCAGGTAACTCGCCACTCCACCCACTCGAGGACAAATGCCCATCTTATTATCGTTCAATACAACCAGCAGATCCTTATTCAGCCCTGCAGCGTTGTTCATCGCTTCAAACACGATCCCGGAGGGCAGGGCACCGTCTCCGATGACAGCAACAGACTTACGTTCTTCGCTACTCACCAGAAGATCGTCTGCAGTCTTCATCCCCAGAACCGTGGACACGCTGCTGCCCGCGTGGCCGGTCATGAACAGGTCGTAGTCACTTTCAACAGGATTTGGATATCCCATCAATCCGCCACGGCGCCGAATCGACTGAAATTCTGAGAAACGACCGGTCACCAGTTTATGCGGGTAGACCTGATGTCCCGTGTCCCAGATCAGTCGGTCCTCAGAAAAATCGAACACGGAATGCAGAGCAATGCACAGTTCGACAACACCAAGATTACTTGCAAAGTGCGCAGCCCGGTCCGAGACAACCGTCAACAGCGCTTCGCGAATTTCATCAGCCAGCTGGTTCTGCTGCTTCGCATCAAGATCACGAAGCTGCACCGGCGATTTCAATTCACTGAGAATCTCAAATGACATCAGTGATCTCTCTCCACTATAAATTGTGCCAGCTGTACAAGGTGGTCAGCCTTCGCTCCAAACAACGCCAAAGCGTCACTCGCACCGGTCACCAGAGCCGCTGCTTTCTGACGACTGGCTTCAATGCCAATCAGTGATGGATATGTCACCTTGCCCAATTCCCGGTCCCGACCGGTTTCCTTACCGAGTCTGTCATTGCTGCCGGTCACATCCAGCAGGTCATCCGCAATCTGAAACGCCAGGCCAATCCGTGAACCGTAGTCCTGCAGGCATTCCCGGTGCTCAGGGGGTGCTTCTGCGAGGACGGCACCAAGTTGCAGTGCGGCGTTGATAAGCGCACCTGTCTTCATTCTATGTATCTGACTGAGTTGTTCTACGTGAATCAGGTTTCCGCCGCTGGAGGGAATTGAGAAATCCGGCTGTCCGGCGTTGTTGCGACCCTCAGCTTGAGCCGTATTTGCACCGGAAATCCCATTGGACTGGCTGTCGGCTGAGTCATTCGTCCCCTGAAACGCACCTCTTTCTGCTTCCAGATCCAACACCTGTCCGCCAACCATACCGGCCCCCCCCGCCGCTGATCCCAGCAGCCGCAGGCAATCAGCAGTCACTGCAGCAGAACTCGATCCGGTTGCCAGCGTCTCAAACGCCAGAGTCAGCAGCGCGTCACCAGCCAGAATCGCCAGCGCTTCCCCAAAAACAACATGACTTGTCGGCCGACCACGACGAAGATCATCGTCGTCCATTGACGGCAGGTCGTCGTGGATCAGAGAATAGGTATGGATCATTTCGATGGCACAGGCGGCAGGCAGGGCGACAGCAACCGTACCTGAACAGACCTCGTTACTCATCAGCACCAACACCGGACGAAGACGTTTGCCTGCCGCCATCAGACTGTACTCGACGGCCTTCATCAGCGGAGCCGGCCAGTCCTGAGCATCCAGCTGCTGCCGCAGCGCATCGTCAACCTGCGTCTTCAGCCGAACGTAATATTCCTGAAATAACTGGGCAGGCATGGCGCGGCTGGTTGCCGGAGGTGCTTTTAGGTCGGGGCTGTGGTAAGTGCCGTGTACGTTGCCGAGAATGGTGACAACGTTGAGTCTGAAAATCCACCGTGACGTCCGCAATTCCGGTTGATTGTCTTCACGTGAACAGACAACGCCGACGACGTCAGTCTGAAGATCGTAACCAGCGTACCGCATCTGTCGCCCGGGGCACGCCGCAGCACAGGAGCAGGACCATTTATCAGGTGAACACTGACGTCCGATTTCCGTCGTCTGGCACTGGACAGGTCTCGACACCTGGTTGTGGCCTGACAGACTGTCAAATACAAAGATGCTGCTGACCAGCGCCAAAACAGTCACCAGCCAGTGACGGTCAATCCAATTCAGCAGCACAGTCCTGACTGAATCGCGGCTGACCACGCATAACGCCGCACTGACCGCCGCTGTTGGCGGTTCCGACCTGTACCGAGAAGTCGGAGCTGCCGTCGTGCAACGTTCGCTACCTTCGATGGCAATCACTTCCTGTGGTCCGAGTCGCTTACCCGCCAGTTCCGATGCAAGCATGTGTATCACCAACTTGTAAAGACGCTCGACCGCGAACTCTGACAAGTCAGGGGTTGTGTGAGCGTTTCCGACGCCTGAATGATCGGTCAGAAACCGATACTGCCCCATCGTCAGCAGCGAAGCGGTCCGCATGACAATCTGCGCCGTCGTTTCCACACCACTGGCGCCGATCGGAAACAGACGCACGCCATTTCTACGCAGCCGCTGCACAGCCGACATAGTGGCGCCAAGGTTCGCTGGTGTGGCGGGGCATCGCCGACAAGAAACAGCACACGCGCCGTATTCGCGGGGCTCCAGCTAAGGTTTCCGGCACAGTTAAGAGCCACGTCCATCGCTTCAGGAAAATCACCGCCGTCATCGGCGGTCTGGCGGTCCAGTCGCCGCCGAAACTCGTCCGGGGAATCAGTGAAGCCGTGCGTCCGACAAACGTAAGCATCACCGTTGTCGCGCTAGGTGACCGGGGAATACCGCTGGTCAACTTTGGGAAACATACCGTAGACGGAGGCGACAATGCTGTCGATTTCCGACTTGAGGTACTCAAGTTCACCCCCATGCTGCCGGTGGTGTCAATGACCAGCGCCAGATCCAGCTGCGTCGGCAGGTGAGATTCCGCATGGCGAACAGACACATCCCAAACGCCACCCACTTCTCGATACTCATCAATCACCGGCATCCGGTTCTGATCAGTAGAGACCTGAAGATGCAGGCGTCTGCTCTGCTGGTGTGGATCACTAATAAAAAAATTGCTTAGCAGCAGCACTCGACCATCCGTTACCGTACGCATGTCCAGCAGCACTCGTTCACTCTGCTGACCGGCCAGCGACTCTTTCACGACACAGCGAGCATCGCCCAGTGGTTGACCTCGCCCATCCACGACTGAGATCACTGTCTGCTGCAGATCTGCATTCAGCGGTAACTGGGACGCTGTTGCCTGATGACGGTACCTTTTAATAAACGCCGTGCATTCAAAGTAATTCGCCACATCGTCAACATTGCCATCCGTCAGAATACCGGACTGACGGCCCGACTGTTGAATAAACCGGTCCTTCACTGAAAGTCTTCCTGACATATACGATTCTGTTTCCGCCACAGCCCCGAACTCAGAGGCTGAATCTGACAGTACTGCACTCTCGGACGCTGCTGGTGCCCGACAGACATCAGCAGCGTCCGAGAACGTAAACTCAACCGGCGCAGTCCCAGTCGGCGGACCGCTGCTGCCACACCCCGTGACCAGACAAAGCATACGCCTTCCGGTAATGGCAAGAGCCAGTTTGAATCTAAGCATGACGGTTTTCCATCTGCAGTAAGTCGAATACTCATGAAGATAGTTTTGGATTCAGGATCGTGACCACCAGCGTCACCGCAGTCGCATCAGCAGCGCTGTGTGAAACCGGCGCCGGACAATTCCGGCAGAAGTTGCAAGGGGCCTGAACGATGATGTTGTCGCATCTGTGGTCAACACTGCTTCAGTGAAAAACCAGGAGCTGTCGATCGAAGAGATTCGGGAATTCCGGAGCAGTATTTTCAGAGCGTTTGCAGAAACAGCTGCAGCTACGGCATCACCAGATCTGCCAGCGTTCTGATGGATCGAATACGTTCTTCGGTCAGATTGGTGGGAACGGTGTCGGGTAGCACAGACACGTGTTCGTGGAGCAATTGTTGCGTCTGTTCCGTCTTTCCGTCCTGAAGCCGCAATCTGGCCAGTCGAACAATGAATCGCCAACGACGGTATCACGAAACGTCAACTACATGCCGGCATTCTGTAATTCATAATAGTCGTCCGGGTCTGACGGAAGACAGGACAGCATGGCTTCACCGTAGACACTGAGATTCTGTGCATCCGCATCTCCCATGCGATGCCGGGGCCAGCAGTGCAACCGTGCCAGCAGTCGAGCGTAGCGAGCTTTGACTCGCGCAGGGGCCCGCTCAACAACGGACATCTGCAGCAGCAGAACCTCTGCGGCTGAGATCGGAAATCTGGGGGTCATCCGCCTGTAACGGCCGAAGCCAAAGCCGTTGGAACGAGTCAGGTAGTCAGCCGTTAGGCTGACACTCAGCAACCGGGGGCGTCGCTGTGATACGCCGCCAGCGACGGGGAATACCGGGAACGATCCATCTCCCAGCCGAATTCGGTTGCCGTAACATGATAATACGGTACGGCAAACGCCTGGATCGGGCGGTCGCGAGGTCGTGTGTAGAGCGTCGTTTCAATCTCAATCCAGAAGGGAATAAACCGAAGACGTCCACATAAGTCAACCAGAGTCAGCATCATTGGGTCTGCGGGCCTTGGTTCCATCAGCTGAGATCGTCGCCTGAACCGTGAGATCTGCCCCTCCGGAGTCCATCTTCGTTATGGTCAATTCGACATCCGGTTCGTCCACGGTTCCGGCAAAAGCCTCGCGAAAAACATGGTCACCTGCCCGGCATATTCCCGATCATTCGTTTCCAGAGATTCCGGTGCGTGCCTGGTGTCAGGAATCAGCCAGATCCGTTTTGGCACTGTCGCATTTGCGGCGACTCGAAGAGTTCCCGACGGACGCAGCAACCGATCTCTTTCTCCGTGCAGAAAGAACACCGGGCACGAGAGCCGGGTTACATTCTGCAGTGGGTCCACACGTCCCAGCAGAAACGACTTGATCGCCTGAAGAGTGATCCGCGCAATCGCGCTGTCACCCGTGACCCGGACAGAAAATCGGTCAAGGGTTTCTTCCGGAATAAATGCGTCTTCCACCACGACCGCACCAACCTGTCTTTCGGCGGCGACGGTCAATGCCAGAAATAATTTAAGAGAGACACCGAACACTCCGATATCCTTACGTTCACGTTGAGTGTGCACCTGAAGAAAGTCAAATGCGGCCAGACAATCACTCAGCAGTGCCCCGACTGAGGGAACGCCTTCGCTCTCTCCGAAGCCCTGATAGTCGAAAAGCAAGACATCGAACCCACCCTGTTACAGAATTCCTGCATAAGGCAGCATCAGGGAAATATCTCCTGTGTTGTCCATACAAAACAGAATTGACTGCTGTGCATCCCGACCAGGAAAAAAACAGGCGCGAAGCTCCTGCCCGCTGGCATTCGCCAAGGTCATTTCGCCGGCAGTCAGCCCCACCTGATCCGGTCGCCGATAGTCGCCCTTCATTGGCCTCAGACAGACCTGACTGACAGCATCGACAATATTGACAGACTTTGGAAGTTCAGCCGTGCCGGCGGCCGGAATCCACGCGAGCACAAAACAGACAATGAAAGAGATACGCGGTATTGATGAACTCATTCGGTGTTCCGTGGGACCAAGAGGGTCGCTCCATTCTGTTGCCGCTTTGGTTCAGAGTTCAGATTGCTTAGAATTCTTTCATTCTCCGTTATACTGTCGTCGCTGACGAGGCCATTGCAAATGGTATTATTGAGCCTCGCCCTCCACGATAATGTCAGGCAGATCACACTATGCCGTCGGCTGAGTTCATAGAAAGCTACGGCAGGGCAGGTCGGCACACTGCCGATTGAGTAGCTGCCAGCATCGGTATAAGCAGTGACTGTTTGCCAGAGAGTCATCCTGTGCAGTTTCCTGTTCGTCAGAAAGTCGTTTTCATGAAGTCCTGCGTTCTTGCTCTGATTCTGCTGGGAGTGTCCACGGCGGCGAGCGATGAGAATACCGCTCAGAAAAAATACAATGTGTTGTTCATTATCTCCGACGACCTGACAGCAACCGCACTTTCATGTTACGGCAATACCGTCTGTCAGACGCCAAACATCGATGCGATCGCGGCAAAGGGAACTCGATTCACACGTGCCTTCTGCCAAGGAACTTACTGCGGACCGTCGCGTGCTTCGATGTTGTCCGGGTACTACCCTCATGCAACCGGAGTGCTGGGTTACAAGAGCCCTCGTCCGCAGATCGGCGACCGAGCCACCTGGCCCCAGCATTTCAGGAATAGCGGATACTATACGGCTCGCGTCAGTAAGATCTATCACATGGGCGTGCCGGGGGGAGTCCTGCTGGGCGGTGATGGCCGCAATCACAACAATTACAATGGCGCGGACGACGAAGTGTCGTGGACGGAGCGTTTCAACAGTCCGGGACCTGAATGGCAGGCACCGGGTGACGGTGAAACACTGGAAGGAAATCCAGACGGAAAGAAGCCCGTCGTGGGTGGCAATACGTTTGTCGTCGTTGAAGCGGACGGCGATGACATGGTCCATTCAGACGGAATGACAGCCGCCAAAGCCGTTCAACTGATCGAACGACACAAAGATGAAGCGTTCTGGCTGGGTGTTGGTTTTGTCAGGCCACACGTACCTTTTGTCGCGCCGAGATCGTACTACCCGCCGTTCCTGCCCTACGAAAAGATGGTGCTGCCTGAAAAGTTTCCGGACGACTGGAGCGACATCCCGAAACCGGGAATTAACTACAAGACCAGCCTGAATATGAAGATGGATCTCCGTCGCCAGAAGAAAGCAATGGGCGGCTACTATGCGTCTGTTGCCTTCATGGATGCTCAGGTGGGCAAAGTCATGGCTGCTCTCAGGAAGGCGGGAATAGAAGACAAAACAATCGTCATCTTTACCAGCGATCATGGCTACCACCTGGGCGAACACGACTTCTGGGCAAAGGTCAGCCTGCGAGACGAGTCGGCAGGCGTACCGCTTATCGTCAGCGTGCCTGGCAAGAAACCTGCCGTGTGCCACAGTCTTGTCGAGTTACTGGATCTGTACCCTACGGTGTCGAAACTCTGTGGGCTCGATGTCCCCGAGCGCATACAGGGAAAGGACATTTCG
>Ga0315332_10001641_pt1 | contig 12060 bp, 22 predicted proteins | sample M110034915metaG_FD_203455 | JGI IMG/M metagenome (GOLD analysis project Ga0315332, IMG submission 203455) | Ammonia-oxidizing marine archaeal communities from Monterey Bay, California, United States - M1 100m 34915 | ecosystem: Environmental > Aquatic > Marine > Intertidal zone | place: USA...
TTCCATTAATTCCAAGTGTAACATTACTTGTTGTTCCCTCAATATCGTATGCAAAGGCATCTTGTGATAATGCTATTGATGAAGCAGTTTCAGTTCCTGTTGATCCGTCTTTAGTTGCTAATGTTTTATAACTTGCAAGTGTTCCCTCTACCATAAACGCATGATGATCAGGATTAACAGATGTAGATGAACCCATTCCACCTTTAATTCCTACATTGTTATCACTTCCTTTTTTACAAACTGAAATGAACTTGAATCCATTAGCAACATATTGTCGCTTGTTGTTAAATGTCAAACTAGCACTTGGACTTCCTGAACCACTATCTGTTTGAAATAACATACCACCGTCAACTTCATCTGATATAGTTGCAGTACAGGTTGCAACAATTTGTGTCAATGTCCAATAACTAGGAATTTGCTTACCACTAAACCATTCTATGAAATGCTGTTTGTAAGCCATTATGGTGTTTCTCCTGACAACTGTTCATACCATGTGTCTTTTCTGTAGTTTACTGCATCTGCACCGTCTAGTTCCTTAAAGTCAACATCATCACGATAGTAAATTTTTCTTGTATCTGTTGATTCAAAACGACTTCCTACTTGGACATTTGTTGGTTTGGTATCTCCTGCAACTGAACCTGATGTGTATTCTATTGTTAATTTTGCCTGACTTGTTCCTGTTAAACCAAATCCATAGTAACCTGTGTTTCCTGATACATCTGTTGATTGGAATCCAAAAAATACATCATTTCCATTTGCTATTGCATTTGCAACATAAGTCACACCTGTTGAATTGAAAGTATCTGTAAACGGAACTGCTGTTCCACCATTACCTGTATAAGTTGAATCTGCAAATCCAGAATCAGCAACATACACAGTTGAACTGCCTTGAATATCACTAATAAAATTACTAACAGATGTATGAGACATTGGAGCAGTTGACATTCCGACTAATTTCGGATTTGATTGAGCTCCGTAATATCTTTGAGAACCACCTGAATATTTAACTCCTGTAATTGTTGCTCCACTAGGAATTGATGAGAATTGACTTGCTGTATATTGTTGAGCTCCTCTATAACCACTAGAATCACCAGAATAAGCATACCAATTACTTTGACCACCTGTTCCTGCATTTGAAAATGTATTATGAAGTGAAGAAGCTACTCTGTGAGAATCTGTTGTAAGTTCAAGTGTACCTGAAACTAAATCTCCATCTATTCCTTGAATCCTTCTACCTGCGTGATATGTTATTGCCATTGGTCAATCATTCCACCTATGCAATTTGCACATCCGTATATGCAGCGTTCTTTTTAATGCGTATGTATATGCCTTGGTTGTTGGTATCTATATCTTTGACCCATAATTGAATTGGAGTAGAAGCATCGTTTACAGTTCTTGATGTATATGTTGGAGTTGAATATCCAGTTGCTTGATATTTGAAATCTAATAATGTTGATGCTCCACCTGATGATGTGGCCCATTCTGGTGCTGTTGCTCCAGAGTTAATTGTAAGGACTTGGCCTGCTGTACCTTTTGCTAGTTTAGTTAAAGTTGTTCCACTTGCATAATAAAGTATATCTCCTGCTGTATATGATGTTAGGCCAGTACCACCACTTGTGGATATTAATGCTGTAGATAATCCTGCTGCTGTACCTGTTGTGTTTTGGTTTCCTGCTGCATTTACACCTGGCAAGTTAATGTTTGCTGTACCGTCAAATGATACACCACCTATTGTTCTTGCAGTTGCCAAGGCTGTTGCTGTTGCAGCGTTACCAGTTGTACTTCCTGATGATCCTGATGTGTTACCTGTAACGTTACCTGTTAAGTTTCCTGTGATAGTTCCACCTGCTGTAATAGCACCTGTTGCTACTGCACCAGTTGTTGTAAATGTACTTGAACCGATATTGATATTGCCAAAGCCTGAAGTAATAGAACCTGAGTCTAATGCACCAACTGTTACAATACTTGAACTTCCTGCTGATGGTGATTTAGCATCTAATTGAGTTTGTGCGTTGCTTGATAATGTATTGATATATTGGAACTCTGCACTTGTTACACTTCCGTCTGCTATTTTTGTTGCATCTATTGCTGCTGATGCTTTGATACTTGCGTTTGCAATATTAGTTATAGAGTTACCTGTGCCATCTTGGTCTATTGTTTTGTTTGTAAATGTTGTAGTAGAACTTGCAGTTACTCGGCCTGTCTCGTCTGCTGATTGATTTATCCATTTGGATGTCGTTGAGTCATAGGCCAATACATCTTCGTTGGCCACTGATGTAATTACAACATCCCCAATATCATTAAGTGAGTTTGTAATACCACCACCATACTCGTACCAAGCTGTTCCCTTTCTAATTAAAATAGTTGGCACTGTTGTGGATAGGTCTTTGTTTGCATTTGCTAATAGTTTAATATCTCCTGCTGATGATGGAGAAGAAGTATTGACTAATGTAACTGAGCCACTTGTAAAAACATAAAGCAAATCGTATTCTGCTGAGTTGCCTTGTGCGATTGTAGAAACGTTTGTTGAACCTGATAAAATGATAGTAGAATTTGTTGGTGTGATGGATGTTGCTGAAGCGATGGTTTCTCCTGTAAAACCTAACATTCCAGCCTTATTAGTATCTGCGTTCCAGGCATTTACGGAAACTTGGTCTCCTGAGTCTGAACCTGTTGCTACTGTAGAATGTCTACCCCAGCCTTGTCTTGCCATATAAATAAATACGTGTTATTGATATATAACTATTTTAACCTAATGTAACTGTCCATGTAACTTGGAGAGTATCTGATGATTGTAATGTAACTGCTGTAAAAGTATTCTCATGGGCCATATAGCCACTACTTGCTGCGTTAAATAAGGCTGCTTTTTGTACTGCTGTGTGAGTTCCTGAAGCTGTAAATGTGTGTTGGATAGTTGTAGAGTTTGTACCACCTGTATGGGTTTTTGTTGTTGCATCTGCTCTTGCTAGACCATTGGTTGTGATTTCTGATGCTAAAGTAGTATCTCCTGCTGCTGGTGCTGCTGTATTTGATGTTAATGCAATAAATCCTGCACCTCTAGTACCTGCTCCTGTATTGGTATAAACTTGTGCGTGCATCCAATCTCGGCCTGCGTTTGTAAGTAAGTTTGGTTTATTCATACAGATAATTTCTTCATTAGATTTACCTGCATTTTTAATAACTGTAACATAGCCACGAATATTCATATTGTCTTCCATACCTTTCACTTTAGTCAAATTACTATTTAAAGTTGAATTTGAGTGTAATTCTTCAATCATTTTAAATTACCTTTGCAATCCTCACATAAGCATGGTATTGTACCTGCTTTCTTTTTACCTGTAAATTCAAATTCTGTTGATATTCCACATAATGAACATGGTGCAATACCTACAGTGGTATGTGCAAATTCTTCTTGATGTTTATCCCAATCTTCTATATCATCACATTGGAAATCATGGCCATTACCTTCACACTTAAATGTCAATACCAATTATATTGTTTTATCGTATTTAAGGATTAATTTAAATAAATCTACTCTTGATTCTTGCCACTATTCTCTTTACCTGAGTATATCTGGCCCAATCAGACCAAACCCTGATACCGTATTTTGCTCTTATTCTCATGATGTCATAGTTGGACAGCTCTAGCTTGCCACTGTAATAAGCATCCATTACGTCTTTGGTGTCATTGTGTGCATCATGTCTTAGACCTAATGAATGTCCAAGTTCATGTATGAGTACATGGATTACGTTGTAGGTTTTTAATTGGTTGTTATCGTATGCGTTGACTACCCATCCTTGCTCTTTGGCCTTTTTACCTGATACTGGCTTGCCATTAGTTGACCAGATATAGTCATTGTTAAATACAACCTTGCCTGATACGTCTCCCTGTTCTGGGAAATAAGCGTATGCAAGAACTGATGGCCTGTCCTTAAAGTAATGGTCTTCATCGCTAGTCTTAAAGTCAATGGTAATATTGGATACAGGGTTACGGTAGTTATCCCAGTTTGATTTGAACTTTACTGGTATCTCTAGATCCCATGTTGTCATAGCCAGATTTAATGCCTTTCTTATTTTCTTTTCTGACAGTGTTCTGCATTGAGACAATACATCGTAATACATAACATCAAGATCCCATTTACCTCTCCATTCTGTTTGTGTGTCTTCTTGAAATGCTATTCTATCCATATTGGAATATATTACACATTTGTTGTCCATATAAGAAAAAGAGTAGTTAAGTTATTTAAGGCTTAAACTAGGGCCTATTTGTTCAATCTAGACAATGAATAATCAGCACCAAAGCCTGCCAATAAACCTAATGTAATGGTTTGAATTGGGCCACCTAGTGTTGACACATCGAAAATAGATACTGTTGCGAGTGCTGCTATTGTTGCAGCGATTGCTGCTCCTGATGCTTTTTTCATATTAAACTTTTCTTCGGATTGTGATACTCCTCTGATGACGTTTAATGCTGCACCTAGTAATGCACCTGCTACTAACAGACTTGGTATGTCGACCATAGTATTACCACTCCATAAAGTTATTTAAAGGTTGAAATGAATAGATAGTCAATGGAGAGTCAGAGGTCAGAACAGGACATTTCATGGCACGCGTTGGGTGAGCACAGCTCATGTAAACGATTCTACAGTTTTCTCAGGCGTTAATTAATACACTGACGACCTGAGACATTAAATAATACTTCTAATTAGCTCGTATGTAGCAAACAGTATACCCATGCCTGCAATAATTACATAATATTTTCTTTCCTTATTTGCTGACTTTTGCACCTTTTTGTTCTCTGCTACTTCTATGTCATCAAAGTGGTCTTTTACTGACATCTCCAGCTTGGTAAGCCTGTCACATATCTTGTCTATTTTGTCTTCAAAGGAGTCTAGTTTGTCAAATATTCGAGTCAAGATAAGGGATAGTTCTCCTTCCGTCACCATTATAATGCACTTTTATTCTTAGCTGATTGTAATGTTTTCCCTGCTCTAGACCATTCCAGTTCAGCAGGTGTAGGCCATCTGTCTATGATTTCCTGTGGTGTTCCTGTTGGCCATACGTCTGGTTTAGGCCATGCATCGTTCATTCTTGCGATTTCTTCTGGCCACATGTTTAATCCTGTTGGTTGTCTAAAGTCTGGATACCATTTATTGTTACCTGGAGTTCCCTGTCCTGCTTCTCCCTTGCTCATTGTTTCCTTATCCAAGTCTTCTAGTCCAAGTATGTCTCTGATACCACTCTCGTCTATTAAGTTCATCTGAGCCATTTGTGTCAATACTGCAAACATATCTGGAGTGATTAATGTTACGAGTCTTGGTTTGTTGAATTGGAATTTAATCTTGATTGGTATGTCTCTTGCATTGTCTGTATTAAACAAGCAAGATAGTATAGTGTCATAGAATTGTTTCTCTAGTGTTCTCTCTAGTATCTGTCTTTCTGGTCTAATCTCTTGGTTGAGGTATGAGTCTATTTCCTCTATGTTTGCATTACCACCAAGCTTGCCAATGTCTCCCTCTGCTAGCATAAATCCAGGCAGACCGTAAGCTGTAATGATTGCCTTGATCAAGCCAGTTCTTATAACCTCTAGTCCACCAATGTCTGAGTTTGGTGGTGTGTTTAATACTGTTACACCTGGGTCATCTGGGCCACTAGGGCCTGTAACTGCTATGCTCTGACCTTTGGAGTCGTTTGCTTTAAGCAAGAACTCGTTTAGTATTCCATCCTCGTTTCCATATTCTTGAGGTGGGATTGGCACAGAGAATATTGGTGGTTTATACCATGCTGATTCTGCTGCCCTTTCGTAATCTTGGTTAAGTATAATGTTTAATGTATTTGCTTCATCGCTGATTCTTGCTACCTTTGAATCACCGTAATAGTCTGAGAATAACTCGTTGTTAAATCCATGCATGATGTATATCATTCTGCTCTTTGGAAGTACGTTGTCTCTTGTTGGGGAACGTACACCGATAATTCTGACTCCCTCTAGTTCTGCTGTATTCTCATTGATAACTGGCCTTTCTGTAAATTCAGGTCTGATTAGTCTGATTTGTTCTGGCATACCAAACTTGCCTTCCTCGTCTGTCTCTAGTGGTGTAAGGGCCAATACGCATCGACCTTGCTCCAAGCTTGTAAAGTATGCGTTAAAGACATTAGATCCTAAATCCATATCTATTGCCATCTTGTCTATCTTATCTAAAATTTGTTCTGGTGTCATTTCCTTGTTCCAGTATGGCACATATATGCTGGTTGTTTTTTGCCAGTTGTCCAGTTGCTCATCTGGTATCTCTTCCTCTCCCCTTGGTACAATTTCAGTTGTATAGCCTTGGCCTGCACAGAATGTTGAATGTATTCTGCTTGCACGATAAACATAAGGATTATTCATGGCACTTCTAAATGCCTTTCTCTCAGTTGATTTGTAGGGGTCAACTGCTGCAAAGACCTGAATACCTTGATATTCGGATTGCTCCCCTTGTAATTTCTTCCAGGAATTATTCTTATTTATACTTCTGTTGGCACTGTAATTGTCAGTTGCCATTCGTGGAATAGGCTTATCTTTAGTCTTCTTGGCTGCCATATTTATATATTAAGTTATTCACACTAATTAAGGTTTATAATTGAGCAGCCATCACTCGTACAGGCTGAAATTGTAGTAGTAAATGCAACATTGTCTGTAAATGCGTGACAAGCACATTCACATGGTTCTTTTCTTGTACCGTTAGCTTGGGCCACATGGATGTCTTTACATCTATCACACATGATAATACTAATAAAATAAGGAATAAAAAGTTTTAAGATGGAAATTCAAAGTGACTTGCTATATATTGCACAACAGGCACAGTTACAGCATTACCACACATTTTATATCTTTGAGTGTCAGAAACTATGTTTCCGTCATCATCATACTTAGTCCAATCATCAGGGAATCCCTGTAGTCTTTCACATTCTTTTGGTGTTAGTTTTCTTATTTTTATACCATCATACACACCATGTCTATCCTGAGTGTTTAATGTAAATGCTGGTTCTCCATCTTCTTTTTCTAATCTATCTGGAGTTAATACTGCTTTGACCATAGTTCTTTGGCCATGATTATCCATTCCTTTGTGATAGTTAGCATCAATGCAAGTAGATTTGTCTACTTCTTTGAAAGTACCTTTGTCGTTTATTACTCCGATAAGTGGTTTGCTCATGGCGTTGCCTATTCCCAGTGTTGGCCCAATGCCATCTGTATCATATACTCTGTCTGCTTGAGAAGTGGCATTAATGTGATGTTTTATTTTTACTATACTGCCTGAACCCTCACTTGAAATTAAAGTAGGGGATATTCCTGAAATATCATAAAATGATGTACCGTTATGGGATGTCAGTTGTCCTGCTTTTTTGATCTTTCTATCAGTTTTTTGGTTGAAGTCTCCGAGAGGAAATACTTGTCTGGCACGTTGTCCTCTAAGATGTCCGACAATGAAGATACGTTCTCTGTTTTGTGGTACATGATATTTGCTGTTAAGCACTTGCCATTCTGCATCATACCCCATTTCATCAAGGGTGCTGATGATGGTTCTGAATGTTTCCCCTTTGTCGTGAGATAGTAGGCCTTTGACGTTCTCAAGGAGTAGAAGAGATGGCTTTTTTTCTTTAGCAATCCGAGCAATTTCAAAAAAGAGACTTCCTCTTGTGTCCTCAAATCCTCTTCGTTTTCCTGCAATCGAGAAAGCTTGACAAGGGAATCCTGCACAAAGCACATCAAACTGTGGGAGTGACTCTGCCTGCAAGCGTGTGGCATCATTGTGGATTGGTACTCCTGGGAATTGTCTTGCGTAGACTTTTCTTGCATACTTGTCAATTTCGCAAGCTCCTATTATTTCGTGGCCCAAGTTTCTCATGGCCAAGTCGAATCCCCCTATTCCTGAGAACATTGAAAATACTTTCATTAATCATCATCATGCCTGTCATCATACCTGTCATCATGGTCATCTCTTAAATCCCACCATGTTGTAACGTGTTTACCTTTTGCAGGTGGAAAGCATTTTTGGCAAGGTAATTCTTCTACGTCTTCTCCTCTGCCATAGTCTGCACTGCCTTCTCCTTCACATTCTTCACAGTTAGGGTCAATCATAATTCTTATAGTATTATTGATTATAAAAGTATTACTCAATTTTAAACTCCTTGTTTGAGCATAATCTCACAGCTACAGATTTACCAAATAGTTTTACGGTAGGATGTTGTATTACTAAATTATTGTATATTGACTTGGACACCCTTTTGCCTATTTCATGTTCATCTCTGTCTACGCATAAAATCCAATTTCCTTTTACATTTGGTAATATATGATTTAACAACATATCATAGTATTGTATTGGTGTTTTGTTACTAAATGGCTTTTCATTGTTTTTGTATATGTTTTTTCTCCAAGGTGGGTCAATTAAAAAGAATGTTTCTTCTGAATCCCATCTCAAAATACATTCTTTAAAATCTTCTTGAGTTATTATTACTGGAAATTCACAAGTTTCAGAATACTCTCCATATTCATTTTTTAAGTAATTTATTGCATAGTCACTCATATCATTAAGTATAATTTTATCATGTCTAAGTTCAACTGTTCTGCCTAAACCTGCAAATGGTTCAACATATACTTTTGATGTAGGAATATATGGCATAATATATTTGGCCATATTTGTTAGACCTGGATAACCTTTTATCAAATAAAAGGAACTATCTTTTTTATTCATATTAGCCATCCGTGTACTGGATGAGTCAGAATGGATGACTTGTAGCCTACCCCAATCACGGCTGGGATTCTACTACCTACTGAGGAATTTTGGATTCTAGTGCAGAAATTCACGGATTTCCTTTGAAGAATCTGTAGTACAGTGTACTTGTTTTTGTGACATTTTTGTGTCTTGTTTTGACATCTGTTACTCATGTACTACTAATAATACTTGATAATAATAAATGTTTACCAAAAATATTAAATACTCTTTAACTGTTTTTCTATTTCCATATCTGCAAGCATATCCAATGGCTGTCTCTTTATGTTCATCTTGGCCACTGTAGGTCTTGGTATTCCAGCCAGGGAGTATGATGCAACTGAGCAAGCATAGCATAAGGCCCAAAACCTATCGTCATGGAATCCTGTTGGGTGCTGGTATAAAATATTGCCTGCATCTGATATTTTCTTCTCCTGTTCAAGTATCTCTCTGAACAAGTCCTTGTCGTGCACTATAAGTTTCTCCTGTGTAAACAGACCCTTGACTAGGCCTATCATGGCAAGCTTGTTTGTCTGTGATGATATGATGTCTCTTAACGGTACTTCTTTGGAGAACAGTTGTCTTGCTCCGTCACCAATGCCAAGCCTATCGTATCCTACTGCCTTCATCTTTTCTATATGCTGTATTTTTAGCATGTCTGCTGCAACCTTGTCTAATGATATGTGTGGCCATACCTTTTGGCCCACCTGTTCCAATACACCGTCTTCTAGCTTTAGTACGATTAATGCAGAGTTGTCTACCCTCATGGCCATGTCCAGACCACCGAATTTGACTGTCATCCTATACCTGGAATATCCTGTGTCTTTTTGTCATTAAGCACTTCCTCTACTGTTTCCTTTATGACCTCTTCTTGCAGGGATGCCTTGACAGCTTCAAGTATGAATAATGATTCAAACCTGCTAAGCTTCTCAGCCACGAATGAATCTAGAATTGATTTGGTAAGCGTAAGTAATCTATGTTCTTCTTCCATGTTCTTTATATAAGCTCATGTTATTTATATTAGTCGAAGTCTCTTTTTTCTTTGATATTCCCTAGACTCGTCTCTGTGCTGCAATACCTTGCACTCGTTACAATATCGTCTGGTCATCTTACCTCGGCCTACTCCTATTGTTCCCTCATACTCAAAAATCTGCTTGCATCTGTGACAGGCTCTAGCTATCATGTTTTATTGATTCTATTTCCTCTTCATAAGTTTTTCCTTTGACCGTACACTCACACCAGTCTCCGTTACCTTCCATACAATATCCTACACCGTCTACGCATCCATGCAAGATCATGCCATGGCCACACTTACTGCAAACTGTCATTAAGTCTTTCCTTTGCAATATCGATATAATCTTGACTAACATCTATGCCTATATAGTTTCTGTTTAATTGCTTGGCCATCTTACAGGTTGTGCCACTACCTACAAATGGGTCTAAAACTACTTCATTTACATTACTCCATGACATTATATGGTCGTATGCTAATGATTCAGGAAATATAGCTGGGTGTTGAAATGCAATTTTATCACTACTAGATTTCATACTTCCCACAGCATATTTCCATATATTGAATCTATATCCATATTCAGGAGTAACTGTTGTATCTTTTCTATATACCATTTTACCTGTAGTTTTGTCTCTATATCTTCGGTTGTATGTGTATCCTGCTGTTTTATTCTTTTTATCTTTTATTTTATTAACTGTTTTTGGTGAACCTTTAGATAATATGAACATATATTCAAACTCTTGTGAATATCTATTAGGGTTAGGCATTGACGTACTGCCTATTTTTTGATATATCATTGTGTCATGCAATCTTAATCCTATCTCTTTAAAGTGTAGGGCCTGTCTGAATGATGTACCTGTCTCACTACCTTTGACTACTGCATCCCCGACTACCCATACTATTACACCACCTTCTTTGGTAACTCTAAGCAGTTGTTGTGCTACACCTTCAAAGTCAAAAGAGTATCCATTGTAATCCCTCAACCCATCATAAGGTGGACTTGTAACCGTAAGGTCTATGCAGTTGTCATCCAATCCCTTTAGTATTTCTATATTATCTCCACAAATTAAATCATTCATAAATAATAATGTAATGTTAATGATATAACTCTATTCATTTGATTCTGCTATCAGTATTTCCAGGTCTTTAATCATCCATTCCAATACTGATTTAATGTAAGGCTTGTCGGTCTTTTGTAGGAAATACTCATACTCTGTCTTATGCTTGATCAAGTCTTCCTTACTGCATGACCATGTATACATTAGATATGCTCCCTATATACAGATAAAAATAATATTAGTGCTACAGCTCCAACAGTTCCCCAGAACCCTATGGCCAGTTTAGCTTCAAGTATCATGTTTTAGTGTCCTCTGCATCTTTGCTAGCTAGATGGTTACCGTATGCTAGTTGACATACATCAAGCTTCTGTGACAGTAATTGGTTTTGTTGGGCCATCTTTGCGATAAACCTGCATAACTCGTTTTTAGACAAGTCACCCAGTTTGATTAGACCTTTCTTGTCATGGTGAAATGGTATGTCCTTAACGTTCATCCATGACCAATTCCTTCAATCAAGTCTCTGTGTTTCTCATATTCTGTTCTGGTTTTATTGCCTTTCTCAAACAACTCTATTACATATTCGTAATGGTCAGTTGGAAGTGAATCAAATAGAAAATCATAAAATTCCTGTTTGTTAAAATTTAGTGGTTTCACATAATCTATATGTATAAATAACATTTAACTTTTTATTATGGCCAAGTTTTTTGATGTTTCATAGGGAATACTTCCTTGCCACATTTGCACAGCCAGTGTCCATCTTTTAGCTTGTATGAATGAGAATAATGCTTTACTGGCATTTCCTACACTTGTCTTCCTTGATAAACTCTGGCCACTCTTTTTCATAACAACAAGAGCATTTGCGTAGCCTAGATGGCTCATTCAATATTATTTCCACGATAATATTATTACTACAGTATTATTAAACTTATTGATGGGTCAGTAAGTGGCAATAATAACATTCCGTATCACGATTATCACATTCACATTCGTTTTTGGTCATTGGCCTTTTGCATACATCACAGTATTTCTTTGGTAATGATGCTACCTCTTTTATCAGGGCTTTAGTGACTTCCTCATCGTATTGGGTCAAAGTAATCTTTAACCAGGTTTCGTAATCGTCTGCTTCATCCATGCGTATAATATTATTTTATACCTTATTAGTGTTAATAAAAAAAGGTGGATTACTCCACTACTACTAATTGACCAAATTTGCCTTTGGTTAGTGATACTTGGTCTTTGAATGT
>Ga0315332_10001644_pt1 | contig 12058 bp, 9 predicted proteins | sample M110034915metaG_FD_203455 | JGI IMG/M metagenome (GOLD analysis project Ga0315332, IMG submission 203455) | Ammonia-oxidizing marine archaeal communities from Monterey Bay, California, United States - M1 100m 34915 | ecosystem: Environmental > Aquatic > Marine > Intertidal zone | place: USA...
TCGCGATAAGTATTGAGTTTACCGCCGAAGTCTTTGTTGAATTCAGCGGCGTGCACATCATCCACATCACAGACGGCGACCATGGTGGCATGTTTCGCCGCCTCGCGAGCAATATTGCCACCACGATTGTATCGGCCACGACTGCCGCCCACGCCAATCGATGCCAGACGAAGCTTTTTCGAGTCATCTTGGGCAATCGCATCAGTTGATACTGCCAATGCAGAGCCTGCTGCGGTCGCCTTGAGAAATCCGCGACGTGATGAATCCATAAGAGAGTGTTCCTGAGGTGGGAGGTGGGGTTTGCGTAATCGAGGACTAGTCTAACTGAAACCTCCAATCATTGTGGGAATTCGGTCGACGCAATTACTATGCTTGAAATAACGAGAAGGCATGCATTCAGGACCGTTCCCAGGTCCTGCGAGGTAGTGGCTCTTTCAAAGGCCCTATTCCGCAGGCCCTATTTCGCAGGCCCTATTTCGCAGGCCCTATTTCGCAGGACCGATTTCGCAGGACCGATTTCGCAGGACCGATTTCGCAGGACCGATTTCGCAGGACCCTGCCTGCGTGCTGGTTGCCCGCCATCCGACGTGTGGGGGGGGTGGGGCGTCGTTGCTCGGGATGGGTTAGGCACTGAGACTTCATTCACCGAGTCGTGCAGCAGCATGTGCGGGACGGCAGCAGCATCTTGTAATGGTAGCGGGCCTTCGCGTCACGCGATGCGGAAGGCCTCATACTGCGATTTGTGCCGCAGGTACAGCAGCGGTTCGGCTCTGCTTTATCACGACGCCAACGGCAGAGGGCGACTAGCCAAACGCTGCCAGATCGCTTGCAGTTCCGAATCTGACGGCTCCTGCTGCGCCCGACAAATGAGAATCCAAGGCCGTGCCTTGCGGATCACGCCTTTCTCTAGAAACTCTCCAAAGAGTCTCAGTTGCAAGGATTCGGGCGTCGACAGTTCAGTAGTGAAAGGACTGTCATGCGGTCCGAGGAAAATGGCAGCGAACGTTGTGTCCGATTTTGCGATCGTCACTGCGGCTGCACCGGACTGACTCGCGGGGTGCTGGGGAGCACCGGACGGACTGGCGGGGTGCTCGGGCGCACCGGGCACGTTCAGCGTTTTCATTGCCCCGGCGTCAGACTGGATATCAATCTTTGGATGAGAATCGAGCAGATCCGTCTGGATCGAAACGGTGACCTCAAGCAGCATGCTATCCGTGGTTGTTTCAATCGGCTCGAACGCGATTCGCATAGCATGCCGATGGTCGGCCTGCGGGTAATTAACATTCCAGCAGCGTCCGCGCACAAATTGCTCGTCAGCTGCGGGCAGCTCGCTGTCGTCTACCGGTTTGAAACTTACTGCGGCTTCATTTGGCCACCCTAGGCAGATAGCTTGTCCGCCTCGAGCGTCAATTTCCCATTCGGTATCGGCATCGGTCCATCTTGCCACGCCGAGTTGGTTGGTGATCCACATGGTCCGTCCGGTAACGTCTGGGAAGCTCGAATTGAATTGCAGTGATCCGTCTGCAATCGCCTACGACGCGTTCGCTTGAACGTACATTTGGGTGGGCGATTGCATAAGATAACAGTTTTTAGATCAGTCGCTGTATTCAGCTGAAAAGAACTCTTTGCTCTGGTCGACGTCGGGTTTAATCGTGCGACTGCCTTCGTTCCAGTTCGCTGGGCATACTTCACCGTTCTTCTCGAAGTACTGCAGGGCTTGCACCATTCGGAAAGCTTCGTCGACGCTTCGCCCCAGTGGCAAATCGTTGACCACCTGATGGCGAACAACGCCAGCTTGGTCAATCAGGAATAGGCCGCGAAGGGCAACGCCACCATCAAGCAGTACGTCGTAGTCGCGCGAAATCTGCTTGTTCAGGTCGGCAATCAAAGGATAGTCAGTCTTACCGATCCCACCCTGATCACGAGCAGTGTTGGTCCACGCAAGGTGCGTGAAATGACTGTCGATCGAAACGCCCAAAATCTGGACGCCAAGATCGGCAAAATCTTTGGCGCGATCGCTGAATGCGATGATTTCTGTGGGACATACGAACGTGAAGTCCAATGGCCAGAAGAACAACAAGACGTATTGGTCTTTGTAGTCGCTGAGGGAGACTTCTTTGAACTGGCCATCAGGCATGACGGCTTGTGCGGTGAAATCAGGAGCTTGTTGGGTTACCAAAACACTCATCGCGAACTCTTTACTTCTAAAGATGGTATGGGCGGGACGAAAATCTTGTGCATCGAGTCAGAAACGCCAACTCGGTGGACAGGTACTATCGAAGGATTTTTACGATTCGGCAACCCGCCTAATTCTGTCAATGAATCGCCAGTGGCGGGGTTTGCTGCCAGATCTTGGCAGTATCAGGGATGCGGCTCGCATCATCTCAGGGTGACGGAGCACGTGAAAATCAGGCAAACCAACACTTTGGCGTGCTTTCATTTCGCAACGAGATTCAATCAACGAGGTCTTGAGGGACGATTTTCTTTTCCTGCCAGTAAAAACCATCGTCTCGCTTTTCCAGAATCCGTGCCCTGCTGCCTGGTGCCAAGGGAAGCTCCTGCTCAGGTAAATACTGAAGCAATCGGTCGACTGCCTCAGTTGTTTGGCGAGAAAGCTCGCCTTGATCTTTGTAGAAGGGATTGTCTTTGAGCAGATTGTTGTGCTCCCACGGATCACTTTTGCGGTCGTAAAGTTCCGATTGGCCATCGGCGTAGCGGATCAATCGCCAGCGTTGGTCGCAGATTGAGTGATTGCCCGCGTTGTGAGTGCACATCGCAGGTCTTTGGCGGTATCTGCCGGGATCATCGATTTGAGGCTCCAAGCTGATTCCTTCCGTCTGGATATTACCGGGCAGGCCGGCAAGGCCACTGAGGGTCGGGTAGAGATCCAACAGTTCAGCCGGTTGATCACATTTTTTATCGCTCGGGATCCCGGGGCCCGCGAAAATCAGGGGGACACGAGTTGAATGACGCCACAGCGAGTTCTTTCCTGAAATGGCTTTCTCGCCGAGGTGGTAACCATGGTCGCTCCAGAGAACAATGATCGTGTTATCAGCTTGCGGCGATCTTTCGACCGCGTCGAGCACTCTGCCTACTTGGCTGTCTACAAAGCTGACACAGGCTAGGTACGATCGCACCAAAGGACGCAACTGCTTAGTCTGCTCAAGCCAGCTCGTCCGTGGCTCGGGTAGATCCCAGTGGATGTACCAGGAACTGTTGGGAGTGTCGTCCCGATCACCCTTCAAGATAGGTGGCATCGTCAGAGTTTCATCTGGATATAGATCAAACCACTTTTGCGTTGCGTAGCAGGGAACATGCGGCAGGAAAAAACCAACCGATAGAAAGTATGGTTTGTCGGTTGGCATTTGGTCAATTTGTTCGACTGCCCATGACGCGACTTTCCAATCACCTTTGTCTTCGTCACGGTGTGGAAAGGTGCCCCAGTCCATAAGCCCATGATTGCCACCTGGAGTGGGTGGAATCAACTTGGCTTTGGGTCTTGCCCCAACGGAAGCGTTTGGCCCCCAAACGTCACATTCTTCATTCTTTTTTTGTCCCTTCATCTTTTTTCGACCGTTGCCACCGTGATAAATCTTTCCACCAATCAAGGTGTGGTAGCCATGCTCGGAAAAGTGCTGCGGTAGCGTTACCAGGTCCTTGAAGTCGGGGACGTTTCGAATCCACGGACTCAGCCCGTAAATTCCTGTGGATGTAGGGCGTTTCCCTGTCATCAATGATGTTCGACTCGGATTGCAAAGTGGTGCTTGGCAATGGGCGTTGGTGAAGGTTAGCCCTCGCTCTGCCAAACGTTTCATCGCTGGAGTCTTGACGTCAGGGTGCCCGCCCAAAGGTTCGACCCAGTCATTCAAGTCATCGATGGCAATCATCACAATATTGGGACGAGGTTTTGCATCCGTTTCTGCGCCGGTGGAAATTGAATCAGACGACGTTACCAAGGCAAACAGGACCAATATCACAGGCAGTACACAAAGCCGCTTGCAGATTGTTTCGTAATTCATTTGCACTGGAAGATCACATCGGTTGGAGAAACGTATCAGACGCATTTGAGTAGGGTTTCCGTGGGCGGGCTCAAGGTCGCGGGGCTGGGTTACACTGCCAGCGGGAGTGCCGTTGCGTCAGTCCAGTATATCCGCTGACAGCTTCGTTGGCTTGCCGTCGATTCGCTATGTGCGATTCTGCTTGATTCGCCCAAGTCCCCGTCTTGGTTCCAAGAACTGAATGCTTGACGAGAAGGGAGTATCAGTAGGAAGTCCAAGCCGTGCCCCGGCGCTCTCGGACGTGTGCGAAGGTTTTCGACACTGCACTTTAGACTCATCAATGGGGGAATCTGCCCCGAGCACTAGGCAGCTTGTTGAAACACTAGGCAGCTTGTTTGGATAGCTGCTCGGACGCATCAGGATTTCATTGCACGGGTTTGTTCATGTCGATCTGGCGAATGGTCGCTGTCTTGCCGAATCAGTTGCTACTGCAGCGGTGTGTGGCTGATAAGGATTGATCGTTTCCGCGTCAGGTTTTGAGTCAAGCTGAGTTACGCTTGTTCCTAGGCTGTCAACGTTCATTTGAGGGTCAAGGAAGCTGCTTGGGACACTGGGGTCGTGTACCACATTTGCGTCGGGTTTTGCCGGGCGTAATGCGTGGATGATCATGGTCACAATCCCAATTGATAGAAGCGACATGAAGCACAGCGAGGCAATGATCAAGGAGCTGGTTGTCATCTTTTTAATTCTGCTGGGGAAGCATGCTGCTTCCGGACTGGGCTACTTGAGTCTCGTTGGGCAGCACTCGCGCGGCCAACGAAATGAAAATCGGTCGAAAAGCTAAAGGGTTGGTGAGGCGACGTGTTGTAGCATTTTGAATTGCTTGAGAAGGTAATTCGCCATAGGTTGGGGATTCTTTATCGTGATGCCGATGTTATCCCAGATCGAATTGCCGGCTTTTGTATTAGGGATTCGCAAGCAGGGTGCGTTTGCAGTCAGACAAGAATGCGTCAATCTCAGTGATTGTCGTTTTCCATGAGCACATCAGACGCGGTGTTCCGATGCCATCGAATTCATAGAAAATCCAGCCAAGCTTTCGAATGGCAGTTGTTTGCTCGCTTGTCAGGTCAGCAAAAACCGCGTTGCTCTCTACTGGGGCTGCGATGCGGACGCCCAGTTGTTTGAGCCCTGTGGCGAGTTTTTGGGCCATCGCGTTCGCGTGCTGCGCGTTTCGTAGCCAGACACTGTCTGTCAGTAATCCTACCCACGGCGCTGACAGGAAACGCATTTTTGACGCAAGCTGTCCAGCTTGTTTGCAGCGGTATTCGAATTCCTGGCCGAGTTCACGATTGAAGAACACAACGCAGTCACCCACAGCCATTCCATTTTTGGTGCCTCCGAGACAAAGTACGTCGACTCCCCGCTTCCAAGTCACTTCGCTCGGTGCAACATCAAGGGTTGCAATGGCGTTTGCAAAGCGAGCTCCGTCCATATGGAAACTCAGGTTGCATCGACGCACGCTTTCTTCAATCTCTTGAAGCCTATTGAGATCGTAAACGGTTCCAACTTCGGTTGACTGGGTGATACTGAGTGCCTTTGCTTTTGGGAAGTGCACGTCGGTTCGACTTCCAGCGACTTCCGTGACGCGGTCACCAACGACACGTCCGTTTTCGCCCGGGACAAGCAGGATTTTACTGCCGTTGCAGAAAAACTCAGGTGCACCGCACTCATCGGTCTCAACGTGTGACCACCGATGCGCTAAAACACCATGGTGCGATTGGCACATGGCTGATAGAGCAAGCGCGTTGGCTGCAGTCCCATTGAAGGTGAAAAAAACATCGCAATCAACTTCGAAGACTTCACGAATCAGCGAGATCGCACGCTTGGTCCACGGATCTTCTCCGTAGGGTTTAGCAGCGTCCTGATTCGCCTCGGTCATTGCGGACATAGCTTCAGGGCAGATGCCAGCAGTATTGTCACTGGCAAACTGGCAGCCGGGTTGGATCGACATGGGGTGTGCGTTCTGCGGGACGGAGGTTAGTTCTTCGGAGCAGGTGACGGGTTAGGTGGCAGGTTGTCTAAAATGTATCTCGTCATCAGGTCCCGCAGATGTCGCGTCGTATTCTTGCCTTCCCGGATAGAGTGAGTTCGATTCGGATACGACATCATGCTGAATTGCTTGTTGTGTTTGATAAGCTCGTTGATTAGTAATTCCAGGGTCTGGTAGTGGCAGTTGTCATCACCAGTCCCGTGAATCAACATTAAGTTACCTTCGAGTTGTTTTGCAAAATTGATCGGTGACCCTTCAGTGAAGCCTTCTACGTTTGTGTCGGGCAGACCCATGTATCGTTCTTGATAGATCGTGTCGTAGTATCGCTGGTTTGGAACAGGCGCGACAGCGACAGCAGTCGAGTAAAGCTCTGGATGCTTGAAGATGGCATGCAAGCTTGAGGAACCACCACCGCTCCAACCCCAAATCCCAACACGCTCAGGGTCGAGGTAGGTTCGATCCTTCAAGACGGCTTGTGCGGCTGCCGCTTGGTCTGCCGGTGGAATGATGCCAATCTTACGGTAGATGCTTTTTCGCCATGCTCTGCCCCGTGGCGACTTCGTGCCTCGGTTGTCAAAGCTCATCACCACGTAACCCTGTTGTGCCATCAGTTGATGCCACAAGTAGGACTTGCTGCTCCAGCGATTCACCACGGTCGTTCCCGCAGGCTCACCGTAAACATAAATCAGCAGAGGATATTTTTTGGTTTTGTCAAAGTTGGGTGGAAGCATGCACCATGCCTCTAGTTCCAAGGGTTCCGAATCTTGCCCATCCGCAGATGCATCTGGGGGCAGGGTAACTCGAAAAAACTCAGTTGCGGTTCTGGCTAGGCCGCTGATCGTTTTCCGGAGAGCCTCATTCGACTCCAGAGAACGCACCGATTTGTGGTCAGGTAAGGTCACTAAGTCCCATGCTGGTGGCTCATCAAAACGTGATACTTGGTGAATTGCCCATTTCGCATCAGCTGAAATCTTGTAGCTGTGTGTTGCGGCCACACCTTCGGGTGTGACCCGCTTCAGGTTCGTTCCATCCAGATTCACGCGATAAAGGTAACGCTGAGATGCCTCGTCTGGTGAAGCGATGAAGTATGCGATTCCCTCTGCCTCGTTCACTTTCAACAGTTCAATGACATCAAAGTCTCCGCGAGTGATCTGTTTTGTCGCGCCATTGTCGAGAGACACTACGTACAGATGACGCCATCCATCGCGTTCGCTCATCCATGTAAAAGCCGATGCGTTATCCAGCCAATTCAATTCATCGTGCACATCAATCCACGCTGCATCGCGTTCGACCATGACCTCCGAAACGGTATTGCTTCGGAAGTCTGCAAGGAACAGTCGATTCGTATTTTGAAGACGGTTCAGCTGTTGAATCAAAATCCGTGGCTGTTCATGCAGATCGCGATCTTGGGGTAGAAACTCCATGCGAGGGATATAGTGTTGGCTAGCATCGCCGGGCAGTTCGATTAATTTTGTCTCGCCAGTTTCGATTTCCACTATTCCAACGCGGCATTCGGCGTTGTGCTGGCCAACCTTGGGGTAACCAAACCACGTCACTTCCGGATACAGCGAGTCGGTGTGGTTGACTAATGGAAATTGCGGAACGGCACTGGTGTCCAGTTGCCAAAATGCGATTCTCTTTCCGTCGGGGCTCCACATGAAAGCGTCACGCAAGCCCAATTCTTCTTCATAAACCCAGTCAGTTGTTCCATTGATGATCGCATCGCTGGCGCGTTTGGTTAACTTCTGTATCGTGTTGTTCAACAGGTCCTCCACGTACACGTCGTTGTCATGCACGTAAGCAACCTGCTTACCTGATGGCGAAAACTTTGCAAACATCATGCTCGATGGTGGAATTTCGCCGCCCAGTTGTTTTAATTGCCCTGCTGCACGGTCAAGCACCCAGTAATCACCCCGAGTATTGTTGCGCCAGACCCGCTTGCTATTGGTGTAGATCAGAAGCAGGCTTTGGTCTGGTGAGAACGTGTATCCTTCGACCTTGAGTGGACTGGATGCCTGGGCCGGTGTTAAGTCATCTGCGGTGACCAGAATGACTGGCGAGTCAGTTTCTGCGTCGTGCCCGACAATCTGTTGGCTACCCGATGCCGTCGATTCGAGCGCTGTGTAGCTGTCTTTGTCTGATAGCCACTTCCCCGAGAATGACTTGCCGCTGAATTCAGATCCATCATAGATCCGATTGATAGTAAGCATCGCCGGATCGAACTTCTGCAGTCCGGTGCCAGTTTGTTCATCTGCTGTAGCAAAGCCCAGCGGCATGAAAAAATGACTGACGGTCAACGAAAACAGGTAAAACAAATTGGTGTTGCGGTTGCAGGTCATGGTGGGTTCCACAGCAATGTTGAATAAGAAGACAACAATCTAATCTTCAAGACCCTTGTTCGCACCGGCAAAGTTCCCGGATGACGGGTAATTTCGCTGGTCAATTTCGCGTGATTTTTGGGGGATTGAACGATCGGCTTGGGAGGATCCTTGGCCAAACGCGTGGTTTGCGGCAAATTTTGCGAATGGAAGAGCCGTGTCATGGTTGTTTCGGCGTGTCGCTGTTCTGTTCTCTGGAATACGTCTGCGAGGCCGTGCCTTTAGGATGAGGTGGCAGGGGATTGCACGTAATTGCACGGGGGTCCAGCAGTGAAACAAAACGGACGTAGTTCCGGTAAGGATTGGTGGAACGCTTCAGGGTTATGCCGGAAAGACGGAAGCGGCAGTGACCGGTCACTTGCTTCGATGGCCCACTTTCGTGTTTGCGTGGCCCGCGATATCAGACCATCAAAAAACGCAAGCATCGGGGGGCGATGCCTGCGCTCTTTGGCGTGATTAGCTTTTCGAACACTTTTGTTCTTTAATCAACCTTCTTGTCTTCGTCTGCCGTTTTCTTGGCGGGGCGAGTTTCAGCGAACTTCAGGGCCGCGCTATTCATGCAGTAGCGTTTTCCAGAGGGCTTCGGGCCGTCATCAAAAACGTGTCCGAGGTGGGCCTCGCATCTTGAACAGTGAACTTCGATTCGTGTGTAAAAAAACTTGTTGTCTTTGCGATACGCGACGTTCGCTGACTTGTATGGCGTGTAGAAGCTCGGCCACCCCGTTCCCGATTTGTACTTCGTGTTGCTCGTGAACAGTGTTCGGTCGCACACAATGCACTTGTAAATGCCAGCTTTTTTGTTGTTCCAGTAGCGATTTTTGAACGCAGGTTCAGTGCCTTCATTTTGGGTAACTTCGAACTGCATTGGTGTGAGTTGCCGTTGCAGTTCTCGTTTTGTTTTTGGCTTGTACGCTGCCTCATCCGCGGCAGGTGTGGCTGGTGTCTCGTCCTGTGCGAGCACCGACCACGGACCTGGTGCCGCTGCGAGGGCGACAGTGGTGATGATGCATATCAGCCAGTTGAAATGTTTTTGTGTCTTCATCAGGTGGCTCCTGTTTTCGTTTTTTCTGTCGACTTATTATCGCTGGAAGTCGCGGTAAGTGGCAAGTGTTTTCGGTCAATCCTAAATGCATCGTTTTTGATCCTGGTACTGCAGACGGTCAAATAACCGTTGCATCCGTCGTATCTGTCATTTGACTTTTCCTGTTCCCGGCCTGCGACTTCACAATAATAACGCCGGGGTGCTGTTAGCTGGTGTTCAGTGTTAGCTTGGAACTTGGAATGTGGGCGGCCTAATGCGTTGTCCCTAAGCTCGTCGCTTTGTTTGCATTTCCGTCTACTTGATTTGTGGCTTGGCTACTTGGGCCCTCGTTCTGCTTTTTCGATGTATTATGGGGCGATCCGCTGATGACGATTTCCAGCAAGAAGCACCGCAGCCCGCGGAATTTGGTGGACAGTCCGGCCGACCTGTAGAAAACTCCTCAATGCAGCCCATTGTATGTCTAGCGTCCACCTTTGCGGCTTGATGAAGACTTTTGGTGACCAAACGGTCATCGAGAATCTCGATTTGACGATCGAGGCCGGCGCCTACCTTGTTTTGTTGGGGCCGAGTGGGTGCGGCAAGACAACGACCTTGCGGATCATTGCTGGGTTAGAGAAGCCGGCTGCAGGTAAGGTTGTGATGGATGGAAATGACATGGCTAGCGTTTCCCCTAGAAAACGTGACGTTTCCATGGTGTTCCAAAATGATGGCTTGTATCCGCATTTGACTGTAGAGCAGACGGTCCGTCTTTCGTTGCGGGGGCGTTGTTGCAAGAGCGAATTGGAGGCCCGGGTTACTGATGCGATTCGGATGACGGGGATAGGGGCAGTGCTTGGCAAGTTGCCACGGCAACTGAGTGGGGGTGAATTGCGGCGTGCTGCTCTTGCTACTGCCGTTGCGAAGAAAACAGCAGTGCGATTATTGGACGAACCACTGTCAGGCTTAGATATTGCTGTGCGTCAACGATTGCAAAAAGATATTCTGCAATGGCATCACAGCGTACCTGGGACAACCGTTCACGTTACGCATGATGGAACTGAGGCGATGCGGATGGCAGATCAGATCGCTGTCATGGATCGTGGTAGAGTGATCCAAGTAGGCTCTCCTGAGCAAGTTTATGACCAGCCGCAAACAATCGCTGTCGCAAAGGCAATTGGGTCACCCACCATGAATTGGCTCCAGGCTGAATTGGTCGATGGCGTCATTCAAATCGACGATCGAGTGGATGTGACAGCGGGAGAAGCATTGCGGGTTGATGCTCCAGACGGACCCGTTGTGGTTGGTCTGCGGCCAAACGCTTTTCGCATCTGGTGTGACCGGGGTGGCGATTCTTATGGGCGTGGCTTCGCTTTTAAAGCTGCGATGCAAGATTGCAGGGCAGTTGAAGAATCAAATGAAGTTGTTTTGTCGGCGAATGGCTGGCGTTTTGTCGCTGTGTTTGATCGTGCTGGGGCAAGCATCGGTGGCAGCAATGGTTCATCCGTCAGTAACGATTTCTCGTTGTGGGTACCCGCAGCTAGTCTTCATGTGTTCTCGCTTTTGACGGAGCAACGCCTCAACTTGCGTGACGTAGGCTGACGATCTGACCGCCATTCGGCTACGATGCCCGCATGGATGTTGAGATGATTCTTTCGCTACTCCCGTTCGCCGCAATCTTATGCGTTGGGATTTTTGTTCAGGCTGCAGCCGGATTCGCAGCCGGGCTTGTCATCGTGCCTGCGCTTTTGTGGTTTGGCTACAGTATCCCAGCAGCACAATGTTCGTTGCTTGTGGCTACCATTCCACAAAATATCTGGGGTGTCTGGAGTCTGCGTGAATCGATCGAACCGAAACAGGTTGTTTGGCCCGGGTTGGGCCGTGTGCTGTTTCTTCCAACTGGAATCGTCGTTCTGCAGTGGATGGATTCAGTCGATGAGGGAACGGTGAGGCAATTGGTGGGCGTGATTGTTTTGCTGGTGACACTCGCGATTATATTCATCCGCCCCACACCGAGAAAACACCTTCACCCGGTTTGGGCCATCATTGCTTTTCCGTTGTCCGGGTTCTTTCAAGGTCTTGTTGGCATGGGCGGGCCACCCATGGTTTTCTGGGTACAGGCACACGACTGGAGTACAGAGAAAACAAGAAGCTTTCTGTTTATGATGTACCTGGTGAGCATTTTTCCCGCGCTGGCCTTCCTTTACCTTGCGTTCGGGGACGTTGTCATCGAGCCGGGCTTGTTAGCGTTGGCGATGATTCCAGTGTTGTGGGTCGTGACGTATTTTGGATTGAAATTCGGGAGCATGCTTGGGCGTCAACGGTTGCGACGAATCACGCTCGGGCTGCTTTTGCTCATGGGGCTTGCAGGAGTCGTTGGCCCCATGCTGAGTTGATTGGGCCGCCGGGCGCGTACTCGATTTGCGAGCACGCCCGAGTCTCTCACGCCGAATTAAAATGCCTCATGTCAGGCACTTTTCGGCTGAGCAGCAGGTTAGGGGGCCGAGGCATTGACGCTGGGTGTGGGCTTGCTGGGTTCTGCCCCGTTGGTGGGCGAGGCAGGATCTGGTGCGTCGGCACCGTCGGTATTCTCGTCCGCTGTGTCAGCAGCCTT
>Ga0315332_10001646_pt1 | contig 12053 bp, 9 predicted proteins | sample M110034915metaG_FD_203455 | JGI IMG/M metagenome (GOLD analysis project Ga0315332, IMG submission 203455) | Ammonia-oxidizing marine archaeal communities from Monterey Bay, California, United States - M1 100m 34915 | ecosystem: Environmental > Aquatic > Marine > Intertidal zone | place: USA...
TAAGGGTAACTCCGTATATCAAATCCGCATGAGTTTGGCGATCGTCCCCTTTATTGGGGTTTCTAACTCTTTTATGAGTCTCACATATATCGCAGAAAGTTTTCATATCGGCGACCCGCTCCACATTTGATTTCACGTTAATATTCTGCCGTGGAAACAAATGTTAACACCCTAAGATAATAAAGATCTTCGATGAACCTCGATTATCCAAATCCCCAGCACGGGTCAATGGGCTGGAAAGCGATCGACCTTGTCAATGGCAAGGCGGACCTGATAATCCAATTATCTTTAGAGCAGCAGTCTGACTTGCGTAAGGCTGCCCAGGAAATAGTTGCGAGCGGCCAGCCGTTGAGCAATTCCATCCACCAATTGCAGTCGATCGATGCCCTTTCGGAAACGCTTCGTCGGGCCGCACACGAGGTCGATAGCGGTCGAGGTATTGTGATACTCCAAGGTTTTCCCCTAGCAGAATCATCTACGGCTGAAATCGAAGCGATGTTCTGGCTCGTTGGCCTGCATTTTGGAGTGCCCGTATCCCAAAGCGTAATGGGCGAGCGCCTCGGTCACGTCGAAGATTTATCTCATATTGACCCCGATGCACGCGCTTACCGATCCCACTGGGAACTTGGCCTGCACACAGATATTTCTGACATTGTTTCGTTTCTATGTGTTCGTCGAGCAGCCTCAGGCGGGACCAGCCGGTTTGCCAGTGCGATTGCCTTACACAACGAGATGTTATCGAGTCATCTTGATGCCCTAGAGATCCTGTATCGTGGTTTTCACTGGCATCGCTTAGGAGAGCAGGCCGAAGGCGAATCCTCCATTACTCAGCACCGCGTGCCTCTTTTTTCCGAACATGATGGCTACGTGAGTTGTCGCTACATCCGCAACTACATTAGGGAAGCAGCCCACGACCTAGGTGAACTAACAACCAAACAGGAGGAAGCGTTAGATCTGTTCGATAATCTTGCTCGCAGCAAGAAATTCTGCCTGGAATTCATGCTAGAGCCCGGTGAAGCGGTTGTGATGAACAACCTTACGACCCTACATGCCCGAACGGCGTTCGAGAACGGGGTCAATCCCGCTGACAAACGGCTACTTCTAAGACTGTGGATGATGTCACATGCCCCCAGGCCCACTCGACCAGAGATCGAAGTGTTTGGTACCGAACGCGCGGGTGGTATTGCCGCACGTGAGAATGCGACACCTAGTTTTCGGCGTCGGGCATCGGTAGAGTAGAAGTCTGACACCGTTTTCAAAACATTCATAAGTTCTTGAAATATGGTGAACCGTACAGGGATCGGACCTGCGACCACCTGATTAAAAGTCAGATGCTTTAACCCGCCAAAACTCTACTATTTCAGAGCGGATACAAATACGCTCCCCAATTCATTTCGGATTTTACCTGATCTTTTTCCAGACTCTCAGGAGTTTTTCTGATTTTTATTGGGGATGTTGGAACGCTGTTCTGGAAACATCTTGAACGCTCCCCAATGGCTGGATGTAACCCTGGTTTTCTCGTTGATCATTGTGTTAAACGACATATCTACAATCGCACTCAATTACAACAAGCCAAAAGAGGCCGCAACCCGCATTGAAGTTTAGGATGAGAGTTTAATGCTTTGCGCGATCTGGCTAATGACCTCTTCCTGATGCGGTGCCAAGACTTGGCCAGGGATGCCATCTCGTTTTCCTAGGTTGGGATCAATAATAGACGTTTTAACACCAGTCAATTCTTCCAGAACCGATAGACCGCAATATGGAACGTACGAGAGTGAATATCCCCCCTCATTAGCAAATACAAGTTTTCCATCGCATAAATCTGAAGCAAGATTGATCATCATTCTCGTCATAGCGCGAAATCCCGAACTTGTTACCATCATCCTCCCAAGAGGGTCATTGACCGACGCATCAAAACCGCACGCTACAAAAATAATTTCAGGCTCGTGACTAACAAGAGCCGGTAGAACAATTCTTTCGAAAGCCGCGATGTAGGCTCCGTTACCGGAACCCGGTGGCAGAGGCACATTAAGGTTGTATCCCGCACCGCGTCCCACCCCTCTTTCGGAGAAGTCTCCGGATTGGGGAGGCCATAATCCATCCTGATGGATCGAGATAGTTAAGCATTCATTCGATTCATAAAACAGGTCTTGAGTGCCATTGCCATGATGAACATCCCAGTCTACGACCGCTAGCCGTTTAACCCCATGTGTTTTCATCAACCACTTTGCAGCAATTGCAATATTGGCAAATATACAAAAACCCATTCCTTGGTGAGCCACCGCGTGATGGCCTGGCGGCCGAACAAGCGCATAACTATTGGTCACTTTACTATTCCAAACTGCTTCAGCAGTCGCAATTACTCCCCCAACTGCTAATGCGGCAATATCAAACGATCCCACGCCGAAAGGCACCCCGATTCCCGCTTGCCCCCCTTGAGTGTTACTTAATTCCTGAACCTTATGAATGTATTCCAGCGTGTGGCAGAGTTCCAATTGGTCCAAACTGGCGGATTGACTCTTCAGACCAATTACGTGCTCAAGAATACCCGAGACCTCCAGCAAATTCTTAAGCCGCCGCTTTGTCTCCGGATTCTCATAATGCTCCCCTGGCTGAACCGTCAAACCTGGAGGAAAGGTGCCCGCGCCCCCTCGGTTGTCGTGCCAGAGATAGAGTTCCTCAAAGTTGAATCCGGTCCTTACCTGCATAACCAAAGTTCCTTTGTTTTCTGGTCTCGCTTTATCTTAGGAGCAACTGCTAGCTCTTTTAAGAATGAGTTCTGATGCTTTCTCTGCGAGCATAATAGTTGGGCCATTCGTGTTTCCTGAGACAAGTTTAGGGAATACAGACGCATCGACAACGCGCAGATTTTTTGTCCCTCTTACCGTCAACTCGAGGTCTACTACAGTCTGGCTTACCGAATGACCCATCCTGCAAGTTCCGACCGGATGATATACCGTATCCGCGCGTCTTCTGATGTCCGAAACGAGTTGCTCATCCGTCCTTATTGATGGACCCGGAGTAACTTCTCTTTTGATGACTTCCGCCAAAGGGCTTAGCGATACCAGTTTTCTGATTGTTTTTGCCCCAATTAGCATCTCATCTAGGTCGCTCTCGACAGAGAAATATTCCGGTTTAATCTCTGGCGATTCATCCTGATTCCGGGTTTTAATCATTACCGTCCCTCGACTTTTTGGTCGCAGAGGCTGGGCACTTATGGAAAATCCGGAGAACGAATCAGGCCTCATCAACGGCCTACGTGGCCAATCCTCAACATAGCTATAACTTGCTGGCTGAAAATAGAGCTGCATATTTGGTCGACAGAGTGTCATATCTGTTCGAATAAACCCACCTGCTTGATTAACGCTTAATGACAGCGGTCCCGTCTTACTCAGGATATATCTGACACCCTGAAAAATTCTCCGGGGCCAGCTGGCCAATAGATTGTTTATCGTGCTCCTGTCTCCTTCAAAAGTATATCCAATCGACAAGTGGTCTTGAAGATTCGCCCCTACTTCATTATTTTCAACAACGATCGGAATCTCTAATTGTTTGAGTAATTTTTCAGGTCCAATCCCAGAGAGTTGCAATAGTTGCGGAGAGCCAATTGCTCCGGCACACAAGATCACCTCACCAGCGCATCGAACAACATGAAGTTTGTCGTTTTTGACATATTCGACACCTACGACTTTAGGGCCATCGAACAACAATCGCTTCACACAAGCATGGTCCTCAACCACAAGGTTGGGCCTCGATCGCACCGGATCAAGATAGGCTTTCGCCGCTGACATTCTCTGGCCGTCCTTGATTGTGAAACTATAGTAGCCAACCCCTTCCTGATGCTCGGAGTGCAAGTCATTATTAAACGGCGCACCGAGCGCTTTTCCAGCATCAATGAACTTCGAACATAAGGGATGCAATCTATCCCGATTATTTGAGATCGCTAGAGCGTGCGTTCCTGAATCAGAGGACCCATCTACCCACTGCAAGTCCTCAAGTTTCTCAAAATATGGTTTAACATCAGACCAACCCCATCCTTTGCAACCGAGATCTGCCCAATCGTCATAGTCTTCTTTTTGGCCTCGGACATAAACCATTGCATTGATAGAGCTGGATCCACCTAAAACCTTACCGCGAGGCCAATAACTTCTCCGATTCTCCAACATCTCTATTGGGGCGGTGTGATACATCCAATTGACCGAAGGATCAGTAAACGTTTTGCCGTACCCAAGGGGAGTTTGGATCCAAAATTTCTTATCGGTACCGCCAGCCTCAAGAAGAATTACTCGGTTAGACGATACCGCCGAAAGACGATTCGCTGTGACGGATCCTGCTGATCCAGCACCGACTACGATGTAATCGAACTTCTCACTCACACTCTCTGTGGCGCTCACAGCAAGTCTCGATTTTCCAAAGCGACCCTAAACAAGTGCGCTCTAGCCCTTCAGCGCCCCAGAGGCCAGTCCATGAATAAAATAACGACTCAAGAAAAGAAATAGAACCAAAAGGGGTAACGCGATAAGAGTAGAACCCGCCATCAACTCTCCCCACTGAAGTTCATACCAACCCGAAATCGTATCTAAGCCAGCAGGAAGCGTCTTAAGGCTATCGCTGCCAATCATCACTAGAGCAAATGTATAGTCGGTCCATGATAGTAAAAACGAGAAGATTGCAACGGTAACAATACCAGGCAGTGAGAGGGGCAATACCACATAAAAAAATGCTTTTAATCGGGTGCACCCATCCACCATTGCTGCTTCTTCGACATCAAACGGGAGCTGCTTGAAAAAGCCCCATAATAGCCAAACGCCTAGCGGCAAAGAAATGGTCGTGTGAGAGATACAAAGTGACAGAAGGGTATCCGAGATCCCAATATCAACAAAGATTGAATACAGTGGTATCGCCAATAACATTGGCGGAAACATGTATGCATAGAGCATGGTGCCAACGATCGCGCCTTTGAAACGAATCTCCAATCTCGTAACCGCATATGAAATAGGAATAGCCAATACGAGAGTAATCAACACGGTCCCTGTGGCCACCACGACAGAATTTAGGAACCAAGTTGGATAATCGGTCAACTCCAAAAGTTGGGTATAACTTGCAGTTGAAAATGGCCCGGGTACCAAGCTTATCGAACTAAACAAAGACTCATACTCTCGAAGTCCACTTATTAGCATCCAATAGACAGGGAAAAACGAGTAAGTCACCATCAATGCAACAATGATTCCTATTCCTATTCTTGTTGATGTTTTCTTCATGGCACTTCCCTGTTTACCTCACTTCCTTTCATCAATCGGGAATCGCCAGAAAAACAACAGGATTGCGATCGTCAAGATCAAGAATGAAATCGTCGATATTGTGGCTCCAATACCGACGTCAAAAGCATCAAATGCTTTTCGATAGGCCAGTATAGGGAGGTGTTCCGTGCCATGCATTGGGCCACCGCCTGTTAACAGCCACACGATATCGAATTTATTAAACATCCATATCGCTCTCAACAGAACAACGACAAGCAGAACGGGTCGTAACTGCGGGAGTGTTATATGCCAGAACCTCTGCCATGCATTAGCGCCATCAACTCTTGCCGCCTCATACATTTCTTCCGGAACTGATTGCAATCCGGCAAGAAAACAAACCGTAACAAAGGGCGTCCAGAGCCATACGCTTACAAATATCACCAGAACCATTGACCAAAACGGTGAATTTGCCCACGTTGCTGCTTCTTCAAATCCAAGATTTTCAAGCAATACTGTGAGAATACCGATGTGATCATCGAGCATCCATTGAAAAATTAACGCGACGACAACTGTGGGCAGCAGATATGGCAAAACAGTTATGCCTCGCAAAATTATTTTGCCAGGAATTGCGCTATCAAGAATAAGCGCGAAGCCAATCCCTAAGAGTATTTGCAAGCAAATTGCCGTGCCGGCAAAAATGATTCCCCGTATCAGAGCCGACCAGAATTCAGAATCAGCCAAGACGGTTTTATAATTCTCCAGCCCAACCCATACCGGCGTCGAGATGAACGAGTCAGCATCAAAAAAACTTAACTGAACTGCGTAATATGCTGGGTAAAGAATCAACACGCCCGTCAGAGCGCATCCTAAGAAGAATAGGATGTAGAGCGATCTATCCCCGCGCATAACTAAAGTACAAGTAAAATTAAAGGGGTCTTAGGGGGTGCAGAAAGCTCTTACACCCCCTTCGACCATCATCAACCTGCGATGACTTCGCGCATTTTGTCTGCCGCGATCTTGACACACTCATCAGCCGGCATCCCCTTGAGCACTTTATTCTGGAGCATTTCCGGCAGCGCATAAGATCTAAAGATCTTACCCGCCCGCATGTCTGGATAAGGGCCTTCGGTATCTATCGACTTAATGATCACGTTTTCATCCGTTAGGAAACGTTTCTGCCAACTGGTGATATGAGAAAATTTCTCGATATCTGGATGCGAGAGCCAGCGAGCATCCTCGTAAATATCCATGCGCGTCGGCTGATAGTGAACTGGTGATGTGTGTAGGAAATTGATTAGATGTTCGTCCGAGAACCACTCCATGAAGCGGAGCGCTTCGTCCGACATTGCAGTATCCAGAACTACCCACCCATCATAGCCATGATTCAAGGCTACGTTACTACCGTCAGGCGATGGGAACGGAAAAATTCCAAGATTGGATGCCAATTCTGAATTTTTCACATTAATCACATCGATTAAACGACCTGTCCCAGGGCAATGAGAAAGTTGTCCGTTCTGAATACCCCCGACTAATATTCCCCAGCCGGCTTTTGCCAAGCCTGGCGGCATCATTGGAACCATACTCTGAAAGTGCTCCAGATACTCCACCGTCCGGCCTAGATTTTTCTCGTCGTCAAGAACGACATTCCAATCATCATCCAAAAGAGAAACACCATTTGCCCAAAGGTACCCAAACGACGTGTAGTTGGTCGCCCCACTGCTCGCAATCGGATGAACTATCCCTTGTTTTGTTTTATTCTCACCGTCGCCCATCAGCGCGGTCATGTTCTCGTTCAGCTGATCCCAAGTCTGCGGCTCTTTTAACCCCGCTTTTTCATACAGGTCCATCCGGTAATTGATCCAACATAAGTTGTAATCATATGGATACCAGTAGTTGTTCCCATCCATCGGGAACAGAATATTTGGCCCCCAATCATATTTCTTAATTATGTCGTTGAGAGGGACTAATTTATTTTCTCCAGCCAACAGTAATACATCACCAACAAAGATAAGGGTTGCGATATCGTAAGGCCGACCCCCTTTTATTGAGGTCTGAACTTTCTCGAACGCTTTGCCAGCAGGAACTGTATCCATCTGCACTTTAATTCCAGTCTCTTTTTCATACTGTGCTGCCGCAAAACGCATAGCTCGAACACTTTGGACGCTTGGCTCTCCATTAAGAAAGCGAATTTCTTTCTGCTTCGCATGGATATAAGGCGCGTGAAGACTAAGAGCTGCTGTTCCAGCAACTGCCCCCATCCCTTGCAATATCTTTCTTCGAGAAATCTCTTTCTCTGTAATCCCAATATTCTCTGACTTGCTACCTTTTTTATCTTTTTCACTCATAACTGTCCTCCTATGATGTGGAACGTAAATAAAGTTCAGGATTTGCCAATCTCCGCAACGGGAGACTCATTGCTGAACACAAGGTTGTGCCCAGTTACAGAACTGAAAAGATGCAACTTAGTCATATCTGGTCGAAGGTCTACCTTCATACCATCCTGTAGCCCATCATTTCGATCAACTAACGCTTTCAACTTAACCCCATTTACTATTATTTGACATAAAGTTTGCGAGCCCATTTGCTCAACAAAATCTACGACACCTTTCATCCCCATTTCCCTATCTTTGTCTTCTGCTATTTCGATATGTTCCGGACGTATTCCCAGCATCGCCGGGCATTCATCGATTTCACCTGAGGGAATGTTGCCAACTGGGATTGAAAACTCGTCTGAATAGAAAACCATTGCCCCATTGGTCTTCTTTAACTCTCCTTTAATCATGTTCATCTCGGGAGAGCCGATAAAGCTCGCTACAAATATATTCGCCGGCTGATCATAAATCTCTAGCGGAGGACCAACCTGCTGAATACGACCCTCATGCATAACCGCGATACGATCCCCAAGAGTCATCGCTTCGATCTGGTCATGGGTGACGTAGACCATACTTACCCCCATTTCCTTATGAAGCTTGCTGATTTCTTCCCGCATGCGCACTCGCATCTTGGCATCTAAATTACTTAAAGGCTCGTCTAATAAAAAGACTTCCGGATTACGTACGAGCGCTCTTCCAAGAGCGACTCTTTGCATTTGCCCGCCTGAAAGCTGTCTCGGCTTCCGACTCAACAGTTCTGAAATACCAAGCATGTCCGCAGCAATGTTTACACGCTTCAAAATCTCCTCTTTATCTACTTTTCTTACTTTTAGACCAAACGAGAGGTTTTCTTTTACTGACTTGTGAGCGTAAAGAGCGTAATTTTGAAACACCATCGCCACATTACGATCTTTTGGCTCTAGATTTGTAACTTCACGATCACCGATATAAACACTCCCCGATGAAGCGACTTCCAATCCTGCGATCATCCGAAGTGTTGTCGATTTACCGCAACCAGAGGGCCCAACAAACACCATCAACTCCCCGTCGTTGATAGTTAAATTCACCTCGTCCACCACCTTCGGGCCATTGAACGTTTTTGACAAACTGCTTAACACTACTTTTGCCATTTACATTACTCTCTTCGATGCGCCTTATTTTCTAAGCGCATCTTTTCATCTCAGTGAAATTCGCTGACTTTATAGCTCGCGGCTTGCAACCAATTCTCGTTTACTTGAACGCCCCAACCAGGGCCTTCAGGAATCATTACTTTTCCGTCAATCACACGCAGCTCTGGGGAGAAGAGACCTTCGGTCCAAGGGTAATACTCTGGACCCTCGATCGTGAATTCCACATAGGGTCCAGCGTTCTTAATTGCCCCCATAAGATGGAGCGTGAAAACAGTCACCAACGATAGATTGGCGCTGTGAGGGGTGCACAACATGCCAGCTTCGGCTCCGCGCCTCGCAACTTCAAGCGTTCTTGAAAGTCCACCCAGATAACATACGTCTGGCTGAATTACATCGACAGCACCCATATCTATCATTCGCTGCCATGTTGGGATGTCACAATCCTGCTCCCCGCCAGTCACATCAATTTCAAGCGCTTCCCGCACTTTTCTTGTCCACTCTAATTCCCAATATGGACAAGGCTCTTCAAAGTGTACGACTCCATACTCCGTCATGTACCTACCCAACTCAATCGCCCGATCGGGGCTAAAGCAACTGTTTCCATCAACAAGCAGCGCCGCCTCACCACCTAGTGCGGAACTGACTTCACTAACAATCTCCTCACTTCGGCCTGGCCACTCATCTTCGTCACGCCCGCATTCTTTGCCGACTCTAAACTTGAAGGCGTCGTAACCATACCTGTCTCTATGAATTCTCAGCCTTGCTGCTTCATCTTTTGCGGTTATATCGCGTCTCATACTCGAACCGTAGACCCTGAATGGGCGTACTACTCCGCCTAACAGTTCGCAAACACTCTTCTCAGCTGCCTTACCAAATAGATCCCAAAGTGCAAGATCAAGTCCACCAGCCGCGCGGCGGAGATACGAGCCTGGAAACTTATGTTCCTTCTCTAAAACCCGCTCGATAAGGTGGCCAATATGTTGTGGCTCTTCCACTATCGCCCCCAAAGCATGGGGCGCGACTTGTCGATGCACCACTAAAGCCGTTATGTCAGCATGATAAGGCGCCGTCTGACCCCAGCCTGAAGAGCCATCCTCGGCCTCCACTCTCACGATGCAGATGTACTCGTTGGAGTAGGTTTCAATCTTTTGGATTTTCATTAACAAGAACCCTTGAGTTGCAACCAAGAAACTTGTCTCACAACCTAAGCGCGAGAAACCGGCTTGTGGCCAATAAAATGGGTCGGCCTCAAAAAGCCCTGCTCAATGGCTTGCTGCTTGAGCGAGCTAACCTGCAAACGGTATTCAGCATGCTTCTGCCCTACTTGTTCAGAGAGTCCAATTAAGTTATCTCCCGAAAGTGTAGCCAATTCGTCTTTAATTGCCTCTCGATACCATTCATTTCGATCTCTAATCTGCACATCCTCAAATCCGGCTTCACAAACCAATTGCCTGGTCTCTTCGGAGGTCAGTAGGTGATAACTTAGGTTGACCAAATTAAGGTAATCGGTTACCTCTGGTGTCAGGGTTGCGTCTCGACCACAAAGCCAATCGCTCCAGATAAACACACCTCCTTTCTTCAATACTCGGAGCGCCTCCTGATAGAAGGCCAGCTTGTTCTCTATATGAACGATGGCGTCTTTACTAAACACGACGTCGAAAACCTCATTATCAAACGGCAAAGGACCCGGTTCGACTAGCTTGAATTCAACATTGTCGGAGAGCCCTGCTAGATTGATCCGCTCCTTCGCCAGCTCTATCAAGTGTGACTCGACGTCAATCCCGAAAACACTATTGGCCTGGTATCGCTCGATCAGTTCAACATCAATGGCGCCTAGACCGCAACCAACATCAAGAATGTCGCATCCTGTTAAATCAGCATCTTGGATCAACTCCGCGACCTCTTCGGGTCCGCCCGGAGCAAGATACCCGTCTCCCCACATCCACTGCAGAGCTGTAATGATCTCAGTCGTGTAACTCGATTCTAGGTTGTGATTCGTCATAGAAGATATCTGGAGCCAAAGATCCAGAAGCTCAGCCAGCTAGATTCATCCTTGTTTTGCTTTCTGCTTCAGAAATCAGTATGTTCTCTTAATTGGATTTGTTTAAATATCCATTTATAGAATTTCAATAAGACCAATTAATTCACAGGGACCTGGACCAAGACATGCCCAAACGTGCTGGTGGCCCTCTACTACTTGGCCTTTCTTTAAATAAACGCTCGAAACAAAGCCTCTCACAGCAGTTATACAACAATTTAAGGGATCAAATACTGTCCGGAGTTCTTAGTCCTGGACAAAGAATCCCCTCGAGCCGCACCCTCGCAAAAGATCTTCAGATATCCAGAACAATTACGGTCAACGTGCTCGAGAGACTTTCCGCAGAAGGTCTTTTGGATGCGCGAACCGGATCTGGAACTTTTGTAACGATTCATGCTTCCTTTTCTGATTCTGGAGTTGAGCACGATAATTCTTTTCCAGAAGATGCACTTAGGCCTAAGGTGCGCTTATCTCAATCTTTCAAAGAAGTCTCTAAGCTAGCGCTCCAGCAGCGCCTACCATCCCGAGCGGGAGCATTTACAACAGGACTGCCCGCTGCTGATGCATTCCCTGTAGACGTATGGCGCCGACGTTTATTTCGGCAATACACCAATAGAAAAGAAATCCTAATGGGATATCCAAATCCGCTCGGGTACGGACCGCTACGCGAAGCAATCTGTCAACACATGAAAATAAATCGTGGTGTTGACTGCCATCACGATGATGTCTTCGTGGTAGGAGGTGCACAAGAGGGATTCCGCTTAGTGTTTTCTATCTTGTTAGATAGAGGTGACACTGTGTGGCTTGAAAATCCCGGCACAATAGGAGCTCGAAACAGTCTGATTGCATCGGGAGCTAACATAGTTCCTGTCTCGGTGGACCGCCAAGGGTTAAATGTCGAAGCGGGACTGCAAAAAGCAAAAAACTTCAAAATGGTTTTTGTTACCCCTGCTCATCAACAACCTATGGGCGTATCGATGAGCCTTGAGCGACGCCTCAGCCTAATAGATGCTGCAGAACAAGCAAATGGAATTATTCTTGAGGATGATTATGATGGAGAGTTTCGATATGACGGTCACCCATTACCCGCTCTGAAAAGTATCGACCAAGCCCAACGAGTAATTTACGCGGGCTCATTCAGTAAAACATTGATGCCCGCATTGCGTATTGGTTTCTTAATTGTTCCGCCTTTCTTGCGCGACACTTTCTCTCGCGCTATTCGGGTCTACACCCAAGGAGTCCCTCCAAATACGCAACAGTTTCTAGCCGAGGC
>Ga0315332_10001651_pt1 | contig 12047 bp, 8 predicted proteins | sample M110034915metaG_FD_203455 | JGI IMG/M metagenome (GOLD analysis project Ga0315332, IMG submission 203455) | Ammonia-oxidizing marine archaeal communities from Monterey Bay, California, United States - M1 100m 34915 | ecosystem: Environmental > Aquatic > Marine > Intertidal zone | place: USA...
ATCGGATTTTTTCCCGAACGCCCGGCAGCGGGCGGCGATGCAGGAACTGATCCGGAAGACGAACACGGTCGCGGACGGACTGCTGGAGAAGGCCGAGTCCGCGATCCGTCAACTGGATCCTTCTTCAGTCGTGGAAAGCGTGCTGAACCAGAGGGCGGCCTCAACGACACACTCGAGCGGCAGCTCGGACAAAACGGCCGTGCCGTCGTCGGTGGTCGAGACGTTGACCGCTTCATCAGCGAACTCGCCGGAGTCCTCGGCCTCGATCCCGGACGGATGACGCTGCGGGAACTGATCCGCATGGCCGAAGCCCGCATCCGGCAGGAGTGGAATCACACGTCCGCCGTACTGGCGATGCTGGCCAACTGCCATCGCGACCCGAAGAAGAGCCGGACGTTCCGGCCGGCCGACTTTCATCCACTCACCCGTGACACCGCCCGACGCGGTGAACTGCCCAAGGCCAGCATCATGCTGCTGAAGACGATCTTCGTGGACCAGCAACGCCGCCCCGACGCGGCTCCGGAGGACTGACATGGCCAGTGCCTCCGGAATCCGCGCAGGTCGTGCCTTCGTGGAACTGTTCGCAGACGACTCGAAACTTGTCCGTGGCCTGAACGCCGCGCGGAAGAGGCTGCAGGCATTTGGTGCGTCGGCCCGAGCCATCGGCACGAAACTGCTGACTGCCGGATCGCTCGTCGCCGCTCCGCTGTCGTTTGCCGTGAAGGCCGGCAGCGACATGGAAGAGACGATGAACAAGTTCAACGTGGTCTTCGGTGACAATGCGCCGGCGGTCAAGAACTGGAGCGATCAGTTCGCCGGCCAGATGGGACGTTCGAAGAAGCAGGTCGCCGACTTCCTCGCAGGGACGCAGGACCTGCTGGTCCCGATCGGTTTCGACGATGCCAGTGCCACGGCGATGAGTCAGCAGTTGACCGGTCTAGCGATCGATCTCGCTTCATTCAACAACATGACCGACTCCGATGTGCTGCGTGATCTGCACGCCGCGCTGACGGGATCGAGCGAGGTCATGAAGAAGTACGGCGTGATCGTCAACGAGACGGCTGTGAAGCAGGAGATGCTCAATCAGGGCATCGATCCTCGTCACGCGACTGAGCAGCAGAAGGTGATGTCGCGGCTGGGCATCATCATGCGTGGCACGACAGCCGCGCAGGGCGACGCCGAACGCTCGGCCGGTTCGTTCGCGAATCAGATGAAGGCGCTGCAGGCGAAGGTCGAGGACGCGGCGGTTGAGATCGGCTCCGCTCTGCTGCCGGTTGTGACTCCGCTGGTCACGGCACTGGCCGATGCCGTGAAAATGGTCAGCGCGTGGATCAAAGAGAACCGTGGGCTGGTCGTTGTGCTGGCAAAGGTCGCTGCGGCAGTGGTCGCTGCCGGGCTGGCGTTCGTGCTGATCGGCTCAGTGGTCTCGGGCTTCGGCGCGACGCTGGGAGCACTGGCGTCCGTACTCACCGGCATCGGCAGCGCGTTCAGCCTCGTGGGCTCGGCGATCGCTGCGCTGATGTCACCGATCGGACTGGTGATCGCCGGTGTCGGAGCACTCGCGGCTTACCTTATCACCTCGACGGATGCCGGCGGTCAGGCACTGGCGTGGCTGGGCGACCGGTTCGCCGTTCTGAAAGACGAAGCACTGGCTGCATGGCAGGGAATCAGCGACGCACTCGCCGCTGGCGATATCGGGCTGGCCGCACGCATTCTCTGGCTGTCACTCAAGCTGCAATGGCAGAAGGGTGTCGATGCTCTCAACCGCATCTGGGCGACCGTCAAGAGCACGTTTCTGACGACATGGACGGAAGCGGTTTTCAGCACGGCTGCGATCGCGACTGAAGGCTGGGCCGGGTTGCAGTCGGCGTGGACGGAGACGATCGACTTTCTGGCCGACGCGTGGGCGATCTTCACGACGGGTTTGACAAAGACGTGGAACACGGCCGTTGGCTTCATTCGTACGGCGTGGGTCAAACTGAAGTCACTGTTCGACGACGACGTGGATGTCGACGCCGAGGTCGCTCGCATCACGGAAGAAACAACTTCGGCGAATGCATCCGAAGACCGTTCGCGCGACGAACGCATCTTCCAGCGTGAGCAGCAGCGTCGAGAGCGGCTGAGCGAAATCGAACGACAGCGATCCGGCACGCTCGACGAACTCGAACAGGAACGCGTCGCTGAACAGGATCGGCACTCCGAGCAGTTCCGCTCCGAAGTGCGGCAGTCGGAAGACGCTCTCACGCAGGCTCGTCGTGAATGGCAGCAGGCCATCGAACAGGCGGCCGAAGCCCGTCGCCAGTCGGAATCGGAAACACCCGACGGCCCGGGCCGGGCTCAGTCGCCCGGCGATCTGATCCAGCAACTGCAGCAGCAGCTCAACGGGGCTGGCGAGCAACTACAGGAGACGCAGGAACGCATCAGCGTCACTGGAACTTTCAACGCCGCCGCCGTGCGTGGTCTCGGTGGCGGTTCGCCCGAGGAACGCACGGCCAAAGCCACTGAGGAAACCGCGAAGAACACCCGCCGCATTCTGGATGAAGCCCGGCAGAGCGGGCTCGTGTTTGGTTGAGGAACGATGAGGACACCGGTCACCCGAAATGCCTGTCACGGTTCACGAGAAATGGGACAGCCGCGAAACGACGATCAGCGAAGACTCGACCGTCGATCTGCGGTTCGTGATCCGCGGCACGGACGACGACGCGGCCGCCAACACGGCGCTGCTCGCGGCGTCGCCCGTGCTGTACGGCGGGCTTGTGCGCCAGAGTCTCCATACCGAGCGGATCGCCGAGTACGAGTGGGATGGCTCCGTTCGTTACGGACGACTCGAACCGCCGCAGACGGGCGACAGTTCCTTCTCGTTCGATACCGGCGGTGGCACACAGCACATCACGCAGTCACTGGCAACGGTCGGTGCATATTCCGCCGATGGGCCACCGCCCGACTTTCGCGGTGCGGTCGGAGTCACTCGCGACAGTGTCGACGGCGTGGACATCACCGTCCCGGTCTACAACTTCACCGAGACGCATTACGTCGCCACCGGCCTGGTGACTACCGCTTACAAGGCGGCCCTCTTCTATCTCACCGGTCAGGTCAACAACGCGACGTTTCGCGGATTCGCTCCCGGCGAAGTGTTGTTCCTCGGCGCGTCGGGCTCCAAACGCGGCCCCGACGACTGGGAGATCACGTACCGCTTCGCCGCCAGTCCCAACGTGGCGGGCTTGGCCGTGGGCGACATGACGGGCATCGCCAAACGCGGCTGGGAGTACCTGTGGGTGCGGTATGAGGACGTTGAGGACACGACGGCGATGGCTCTCGTGAAGCGGCCCGTCGCGGTCTACGTCGAGCAGGTTTATCCGTATGGCAACTTCGCAGGACTTGGCATTGGAGCGTGACGTGTGGGAGATGCCTTCCGAAAAGTCCGGACCGGCGACGCCCTGCAGATTCCGGCCGAGACGTTCAACACGTTCATTGATGCCGCCCGCGATTTCAAAACGCGGCAGCGGTCGCTGGCCCGCGACGTTGCGTCGGACTTCTCGCAGACGGGCATCGTCCCGGTCCGCAACGACTCGGGCGAAGACCGCTACCGCTTCGACGTGCTGGGCATCTGCGGTCCGGTGTTTCCGCCAGCGGTCAGCCTCACGTCGTTCCAGAACCGCGTCGCGCTCGCCGGAGTCACGCCGTGTGAAGTCGCCCACCTCGGACGCTTCGTCGTGCTGCTCGAACCGATCCGCGCCGGACGGATCGGCATGGCGTGTGTCAGCGGCGTCTGTGTGGCGAAGGTCACGGTCGAGGATCCCACACATCAGTTCGCGGACGTCGAAGACGGCAATGCGGAGAACCTTAAGTCGGCCGAGTCCGGTTCGGCCTTTCTGCTGTGGACCGACGACCCGGGCGGCGACTCAGACGGTTACGACGGCGGCTATGGATACGGCTACTGCGGTTACGGATACACGGGCGGTTATGGATACGGCGGCCCGGTGTGGGCAGTGATCCGGATCGGCAACATCGCTCCGGGACAGCAATGGGGATCGGTATGAGCAGCAGGGAGGCACGATGGCAGCAGTGAATGGAGCGGCGACGCTGCTGGCGGATCTGACGCGGCTCGGGATCCGACTCGAACCTCGTGGCAACCGGCTCGCGTACTTCCCGCAGGCGCGGATGACGCCCGATCTGCTCACGCGCCTGAGCCGTTACAAAACCGATCTGCTGCCTCTGCTCAACGGCACGGCAGTCTCCGAGGCAAAGCCTGAGGAAACGAAACCGGCATCGCCGCCATCCAGCGCCGCTGTGGCGACGGTCGACCTGACGGCCCCCGTGACGGTCATCATCACCTGCCACAATTACGCGCGGTATCTTGAGGCGGCGATCCTCAGCGTTCTCGGTCAGACGCAACGGCCGGCGAAAATCATCGTCGTCGATGACGCCAGCACCGATCACACGAAAGACGTCGCTGCGCTGTTTGCTGCCGAAGGCGTCGAGTACATCCGCGTCGAACACGGCAGCACACACCTGGCACGACTCGCCGGCTTCAACCGGGCGCATGGTGAATACGTCCTGTTTCTCGATGCCGACAACCTCCTGTCGCGGGACTTCATCGAACACGGCCTGGCGGCTTTCACCAATCCGGACATCGGAGCCGTCTACGGCAACGTCGAGCGATTCGGAATCGACACCGGTCGCACGAACCGGCCGGCGGAACTGTCCCGCGAAGATGTTTTCCGTGCGGCGCTCGGTGACTGCACGACGATCATCCGTCGCAACGCGCTGGTCTCGGCTGCAGCATGGGACCGCACGCTGCCGGCGGAAATCCCGGCTCAGACTTACGTTTATCAGAAGCTCGCCCGGCTCGGCTGGAAGTTCCGTCGCCACGACGGCGTGCTGCGCGTGCGCGCACACGCGGGACAGCAGCACCGGCGATTCGCCGAACAACGGGCCAGTTACTTCGTCCGCGAGGCACTCGCTCAGCAGGACGTGACATTGTTCATCCCGCTGGCCGGTCGCCACTTCGCCTGGGACCGGATGAGCGTATTCCTGGAACAGCAGGCATGGCCGCATCCGCAAACGCATCTGGTTCTCTGTGACACCAGCCAGAACCGGCGTTTCAGCAGTCGCATCCGCGACTGGATCCGCCAGTGCGACTATCCCGACGTGCGGCACATGATGTGCGCACTAGGCCCGGCCGGTCTGGCCGACCGCGTTCGCGGAGGTGGAACCGACTCAATTCGTTACCTCAACGAGGTCATGTGCCGCATTGCCAACCGGCTGCGAGCGACGGTTGATACCGAGTACACGTGGATCCTCGAAGACGACGTCATCCCACCGAACGATGTGCTGCCACGACTGATGCGGCACTTCCGCGAGAACGTGGGAACGGTCTCCGCGCCGTACCGGTCACGGCAGGACGGTCAGTATTACGTCTGGGATCGCGATCTCGGCAAACCGCCCGGCGTGCATCGAATCGCGCGTCCCGGTGCCGATCGTCCGCAGACGCAGGACGTACGTGGTACCGGCTTCGGATGTGTGGTCATGCGGAGCGACCTGCTGCGGAAGCACATCTTCTCGATCCCGCGTGGCGAACTCTGCTTCGACGTGCACTTCTTTCGCACGCTCGAATCCCGCTGGCGACGCGTCTGTGACTGGACCTGCGAGGCCGAGCACCTCTCCGCGCCGAACAGCAGCCCAAATCGCCGCAAAGAGAAGTTCCCGGATCCTGTCTGGTTCCGTCAGGCCACCGTCCGCCGCCGCGACTGGACGCTGGACGACCTCTACAAGCTGGTCAGCGGCACGTTCTCCGATATCAGCGAGCACTGCCCGACGCTCAAAGACCTGGCATCGCAATGTGATCACGTCACCGAACTTGGCGCGCGGTACGGCATCTCGACCGTCGCTCTGCTGGCCGGACAGCCGAAGCAGTTCGTGAGCTGCGACCTGCACCGGCAGCCGACGATCGGCGTCGTCGAATCGGTCGCCGGTGACACGAAGTTCCGCTTCATGGAGGGAGACAGTCGTCGGATCGATCTCGAGGAAACTGATCTGCTCTTCATCGACACACTGCACGAGTACGACCAGCTCCGCGCCGAACTGGCCCGTCATTCCGGCAAAGTCCGCAAGTGGATCGTGCTGCACGACACCGAGTCCTTCCGCACTGAAGGCGAAGCTGGCGGGCGTGGCCTGTGGCCGGCTGTTGAAGAGTTCGTTCGCAACGGCCGGTGGCGGATCGCAAAGCACTACGAGAACAACAACGGCCTCACGGTCCTCGAACGGATCGTCCACACACCCGGTGTCACACTGATCACGCCCACCGGCGATCGCCCGGAAGCGTTCGCTCTCTGCGTCAAGTGGATGCAGCGACAGCAGTGCAAAAAGGTCGGTCCGCTCCAGTGGATCATCGTCGATGACGGACGAAAGCCGATCGACCGGTCTCTGCTCAAAGTGCTCGATGAAGAGCGCTGGACGATCCGGTACATCCGCCGGGCCCCGCAGCCCAAGGACCCGCCGCACACGCTGTGCCTGAACATGCAGCTCGCGCTCCCGCACATCCAGCACGACAAGGTTCTGATCATCGAGGACGACGATTACTACGCGCCCGACTACATCGCCACGATGGCCGGCTGGCTCGACCAGGCCGATCTCGTGGGTGAAGTCGGAGCGAAGTACTACTACCTCGATTCCCGCTCCTTCTACCACTTCCGTGAACACCAGCACGCGAGCTGGTGCCGCACCGGCTTCCGTCCGTTGGTCATCCCCACTGTCTGGAAAGAAGCGGCCCGCACGAATCAGTGGTCGCTCGACCTGCGTGTGTGGGAAGCGTGGAGCGGATCGAAGTACCGCTGGGTCGATGAATCGGGCAGCCGGGCACTGTGCATTGGCATCAAGGGCGTCCCCGGTCGGGCCGGAGCCACTTGGAAGACCGGCCGCGCCAGTTACGCCGATCCGGGACTCAGGCAGTTGCGTACCTGGCTCGGGGATGATGCGACCGACTATCAGCCGCTGCTCACCAGCCGTCAGCGGGTGAAGGCTCCGTCGGCAAAGATCGTTGTCTACTCCGCGATCTTCGACGGCTACGACCGGCTGCTCACCGATCATGTCGTCAACGACGGCGTGAAGTATGTCTGCTTCACGGATGCCGACATCAAGGACCCCGGCCCGTGGGAACTGCGACGCGTCGAGCGCACGCAGAAGTCCGGACGCCGGGAGAACCGTCGCTACAAGCTGTTGTCGCACCGCTGGTTTCCAGGTGCTGATTACACGATCTACTTCGACGGGTGCTCAAAGCTGCTGATCGATCCTGTCGACCTCGTCAACTACTGCGAGTCATGCGACCCGCACATGGCCCGACGCAACGAAGCGAAGCTGTTCACGTGCCGGCATCCGGAACGCGACTGTCTCTATGCCGAGGCCGACGTCTGCATCCGCACGCGGCGCGATGATCCGGACACAATTCGCAAACAGATCGAGCGATACCGCAGGGAAGCGTTCCCTGAGCACGCCGGTTTGCCGCACGGCGGATTGCTTATCCGCAAGCGTGGCTGCGAGTTCTTCAATCAGTGCTGGTGGGACGAGGTCATGGCCGGCTCGTGTCGTGACCAGATCAGCTTTCCGTACGCGGTTCGTCGTTCGGGCATCGGTCACGTGCTGCTGCCCGATCCCATTGAAAAGTTCACAGAACGGTTGCGGCACGCGCAGCCGTATCGCATTTGAAAAGGCAGGCACGGATGCTCGTCTCCGTCATCATCACGTCTCACAACTACGCTCACTTTCTCGAACCGGCGATTCTCAGCGTCCTCGCGCAAACAGCGCGGCCGCACGAGATCCTCGTCGTCGATGATTCGAGCACGGACAACACTCGCGAGGTTGCTGAACGTTTCGCAGATCGCGGCGTGAAGTATCTGCGGCTGGAAACCGGCAGCGTTCACAAAGCCCGGCGCGCCGGGGTGCAGCAGACATCCGGTGATGTCGTGCTGTTCCTCGATGCCGACAACTGCCTCGCACCCGACTACGTCGAGTGCGGCCTCAAGGAGTTCGTGACCCTGAAAGTCGGTGTGGTCTATGCCGACCTGCAGCGGTTCGGTCAATACGACCACGACCGGACGAACTTCCCGCCGTTCACTCGCGGTCGGCTGCTGCGGTTCAACTTTGTCGATGCCTGCGCTCTGATCCGCCGCGACGCTCTTGAAGTCTGCAGTGCCTGGGACACGGACCTCGATGAGTTTCTTACGCCCGAAGACGACTGGATGTTCCAGTGCCTCGCTCGCGATGGCTGGGAGTTTCGCAAGCAGAAGGGACTTGTCTGGTATCGCACCCACGACGGTCAGAAGAATCGTCGCGCGTATGGCGACCGGAAGAAGGCCGGCTATTTCATTCTCCGCGGCCTGCATCTGCAGCAGGTGACGTTGTTCATCCCACTGGCGGGACGCGACTACGCGTGGGCGGAACAGAGTCGGTTCCTGGAACGGCAGTCCTGGCCGCACGACCACATCCGGCTGGTCCTGTGCGACACGAGTCAGAACGCCGACTTCACCCGGCAGGTCCGGCAGTGGATCGCGACCTGCGACTACCCGGATGTCCGGCACTTTCAGTTTGCACCCGATCGTCCCGGAATTGCCGATGAATGCCGCTACGACCGGCAGATCGAACACGATGTCCAGGTCGCGATGTGCCGCATCTACAATCGGCTCCGCGCGGCGATTGGCACCGATTATGTGTGGGTGCTCGAGGACGACATCATCCCGCCGGACGACGCGCTCGAACGGCTGATGAAACACTTTGGCCGCGACGTGGCCTGTGTTGGGGCTCCGTATCCCTCCCGCTGGGATCCGAAGTACGTCGTGTGGAGTGCCGACCGGAAGCCCGGACAGAAGGGCGTTCATCGCGCCGTGAAGCCGCCGGTGGGGGAGTCGCAGCTGCAGACCGTTCGAGGTATGGGCTTCGGCTGCACAGTCTTCCGCTCCGAAGTGCTGCTCGACCACATCTTCCGCATGCCGCGCGGCGAGCCTTATTACGACCCGTACTTCTACCGCTGTCTGCCCGATTCCTGGAAACGGCTCTGCGACTGGTCGTGCGAAGCACAGCACCTCGGCCCACGCGGCCGTGCAGCCATCTCCTACTGGGAAGGTCGCAAGGATCTGCAGTACTACCGGCAGACTGTGGAGTTCGCTCGGAAGCACGCCCCCGAAGCGAAGTCGCTGCTCGATGTCGGTGGCGGCGTCAGCCTGGGTTGCCGCTACCTGGAATGGTTCGACTGGATCCCGGATCGCCGATCGGTCGAGCGCCGGGACGACGAGCACTCGCTCGATGGTGTTCAGGTCGAATATGCGAAGTTTACTGAATGGAAACCGCCGCAGTCATTCGACGTCGTGCTCTGTCTGCAGGTCCTCGAGCATCAGGAGAACGCACGCGAGTTCGCACAGAAGCTGCTGCAGACCGGTCGCGTTGTGATCGTCAGCGTTCCGTACCGTTGGCTGGCTGGCACCTGCAGCGATCACCGTCATGACCCGGTCGACGAGGTGAAACTGCGCGAGTGGTTCGGCTGTGACCCGATCGAATCGAAGATCGAAGACACCCGACTGGTGGCCGTCTATCAGGGAGCGGCCGCATGACGAATGAACAACTTGCTGCGCGCCGGACGCTGTGGGATGCATACATCAAAGACCATCAGCCCGACGGGACGGTCGCGCATCACCTGCAGCGGATGCTGTTTGCCTACACGAGGTATCCCGAGGCTGAATCGGCGCTGAGCCACCTGCCTCGCACTGGTGGCCGCGTCCTCGACTTTGGCTGCGGTGTTGGCGACTACGGCGTCTCGTTCGCCCGTCGCAGTTGGACCGTCAGCTTTTGCGATGTTCCCGAGATTCTCGACTTCGTGCAGTTCCGCTGTGGGCACGAAGCAATCGATGCTGACTTCGTTGAGTCCCCGCCCGAGTTCGCAGGTTTCGATGCCGTTGTCTTGGGTGAGGTCCTCGAACACCTGACCAATCCACTCGATCTGCTCACCGCGTGCGTCCAGCACGTCCGCTGGATCGTCACGTCGAGCTACCCGCTTCCGCACAGCGACGAGTACTGGACCCGCTATCCGGACCACACCGACGAAGCCCGTACGCAGCAGCCGGCCTGCCTGAACCTGCTCCGTTCGCACTGCGAATGCCGTCGGGCCCGCGGGATGCTCTGCGTCTGGAAGAATCGCTCATTGCGCGAGGCTGACTGAATGGCCGACCTGACGCTGATCACCTGCACGGCCGACCGGCCGGAGGCATTCCAACTCTGCGAACGCTGGATGGCCCGGCAGACGTATCGAGGCTCAATTCAATGGATCGTCGCTGACGGCGGAGAGACGCCCGCCAACTGCACCCGAGGTCAGCAGCATCTGATTCTCGGCCCCGAACCCGACCCACTGAAGAATTTCCGCCGCAACCTGACCGTCGCCCTGGAGCACGTCGAGTCCCGGCTGATCGCGTTCATCGAAGACGACGACTGGTACGCCCCCGATTGGCTGGAAGCAGTCACCGGCTGGCTGGCCAACGCCGACATCGCCGGCGAAATCCCAGCCCGTTACTACAACGTCGCCTCGCGACGCTACCACGAACACGCCAACGGTACACACGCGTCCCTGTGCCAGACCGCAATGCGGTCGTCGCTGCTTTGGAGTCTTTTGACCGCAATCGAGTGTGATCGAGGACCGTTTGTCGATCGCACTCTGTGGGACCAGGTAGCTGCAAGCAGCCGGCAGCGACTTGAACGATCTTGCCGCGTGATTGGTATGAAAGGCGTACACGGACGAGCCGGCTTGGGCATAGGGCATGCCAGGCATCATTTCGGAAAGATTGATGGGCCGGATTTGCCAGTTCTTAAGGCTTGGATTGGAAAGGACATGGACGAAATCAAATGAGCCACAACAGTAAATTGGGTGCTGTTTCTGGCAACCCATCGCTTTATTGGCGCCAAATCATTCCCCTGCCATTAATTCTTTCGTTTCATCTCGGCACTGCGGATCGCTTCTACTGCGAGTTCCTCGTTTCCTGACTGCTGGTGGAGAAATGCCATACGGCGGTAGAGACCTACGAGGAGGCCGTTGGAGATGCCGGCTCGACCGTTCTCATTGATGAACGATTCGAGGTCGCTTACGGCGGCTTCGAGTTGCTCGATCGCTTCGATCGGGCGGTTCTGGCGTCTGTGCAGGTCGGCGAGCGTCCAGCAGGTGCGGGCGTGGGCGACATGCAGGAGGGCGTTCGTGGGAGCCTGGTCGCAGAGTGATCGCCAGTCGGTGACGGCGGCCATGAGCGACTGCTCGGCCTGTTTGGTGTTTTGCGCCAGCGAATGATGTGTGCCGCGTTTCAGTCGAACGGAGGCGAGCAGCAGGTGATGCTGGACCGACGTTGGAAATCTTTCGTGAAGGTTCGACGCCAGACCGGACGACTCGGTCAGGTCGGCAATGTCCTGATCGGAGAGCGGTTCATCGACTGCTTCTGGCGTCAGCGCGAGAGTGTCGGCGAGCTGGAATGTCAGGTTCTCGGTATCCGGCGATGCGGTGTGCAGGCGTCGGAGGATGGTGACGGCCTGCTGTTTTGAGTCCGTCGCGAGGACGGCGTCTTCGATCTCCCAGGCATACGGCAGAATGCTGCTGTAACAGCGCGAGAGTGCTAGCTGAATCTCGCGATTGTTGGGCTCTTCTTCGGCCAGTCGGCTCAGGATCGAGCTGGACTGCGCGAAGTCATGCAGCACGGATTCCGGTGGAGGTGGTGTCTGGTCTGCACCGCGACGACGCGGGCCTCGGCGGGTCTGTTCATAGTGGTGCTCGGCGGACCAGGCGTTGATGATCTGCGTCAGCGTGACGGCGCGACTGAGTCGTGCCGCTGAGTCTTCGCGAGTTTGTTCGTCAAGGGCGTCGAGGCGCGACAGCGCGTCGCGGAAGGCAAGGGATGCCTGGTTGAAGCGACCGGATGCCATATGGACTCGACCGATTGCGTTTTCCGTTCTGACGGCGAGTAGAGTTGTCGGCAAACCCTCGGCTGGTTCGTTGGCAAGGACATCAAGACAGCGCTGCCACG
>Ga0315332_10001656_pt1 | contig 12042 bp, 10 predicted proteins | sample M110034915metaG_FD_203455 | JGI IMG/M metagenome (GOLD analysis project Ga0315332, IMG submission 203455) | Ammonia-oxidizing marine archaeal communities from Monterey Bay, California, United States - M1 100m 34915 | ecosystem: Environmental > Aquatic > Marine > Intertidal zone | place: USA...
GGTGATGGCGTTCGCGGACGTATTGTTTCCAGTGACGCGGGAAGATTGCACGGAGAATGGGTTGCCTACCATGGTAGTGCGCCCACGAGTGTCGAAGGATTTCAGATATCAGCCGGCGAAACAGTTGATTTCATTACCGATTGCCGTGAAGGGACTAATACGGATTCCTACGATTGGAAAACGACGATCGTTCTCCGCCAGAATGATGGCATTGAACACACGATGGTGTCGGAGAAATGTTTCAGTGGTCAGAGGCATTCGTATGCGAATTTGACGGGTCAGATCATTCGTGCCTGGGAACTGGCTTATGGTCGCCAGCCTTCCGACGAAGAACTCGTCATCGCCGCCGATTTTTTGAAACAACAGTTGGCAGTGCTCGAGTCATCGCCTGATCATGTCAATGAAGGTAGCACTGTTGTGCATCAGGCGATGAGTACGTTGTGTCATTCCCTGTTTGCATCGAATGAGTTTTTGTATGTGGAATAGATTCAGGTTGATTGGCAACATCCAGTTTTGTTTCCGGCAGAACCCGCAGGGAAAGGCGGTGAATCGATGATTTACTCACGGCGTGCATTTCTGCAGCAGCAGGCGATGGGAGTGGGGTCGCTTGCCTTGGCGTGGTTATTGCAGCAGGAAAATGCATCAGCAAAGTTGAAGAAAATTTCGGCTCAATCGGATATCCTGAACCTTCAGCCAAAAGCGCCTCATCATCAGCCCAAAGCAAAGGCGATGATCTCGCTGTTTCAGCATGGGGGGCCGTCCCACATGGATTTGACGGACCCCAAACCTGAACTTACCCGGTTTGATGGAACAGACTACAAGGAAGACATTGCCTATAGCTTTGCCAACGAAGCAAGCAAGAAATTGATGGGGACGCGATGGAAGTTTTCCAAGCATGGAGAGTGCGGTACTGAATTTTCTGAATTGCTTCCGCAAACGGCGAGTATCGCGGACGATATCTGTCTGATACGAAGCATGCATACGGGGGCCAATGGGCATGAGGTCTCCATACGGTATTTCCACGGAGGAATTCCGGGCGTGCTTGGTAGAGCGCATTTTGCCTCATGGCTGCTTTACGGGTTAGGCTCGGAAACCCAGGACCTTCCCGCTTACATGGTGTTGACTGATCCCGGGGGGCATCCGGTTGATGGGGTCAATAACTGGTCCAGTGGTTTCATGCCGGCTATGTATCAGGGGACGGTGGTTCGTCCCAAGGAACCGCGGATTCTGAATTTGCAGGCACCCGCGCACTTGCGTGGCCGCCCCCAACAGCAAGGTCTTGATTTCCTGCAGGCTTTGAATCGCCGCCATGCGAATCGCTTCCCCGGTGCAGATGATTTGGAAGCCAGGATTGCGAGTTACGAACTTGCGGCACGAATGCAGACCTCGGCTCACGAAGCTTTGGATATTTCAAGAGAAACCAAGGCGACACACGAAATGTACGGGCTGAATGATGAAACGACACGTGAATATGGAACGCGTTGTTTGATCGCACGACGACTCGTGGAGCGAGGGGTGCGTTTTGTTCAATTGTTTCTGGCGGGGCAACCATGGGACAATCACAACAATCTTGGCACAACGTTGCCAAGTGTGTGCCGACGAACTGACAAACCATCGGCGGCCCTGGTGAAGGATCTCAAGCAGCGGGGCATGCTTGATGAAGTCATTGTCCACTGGGGTGGTGAAATTGGTCGTTTACCAGTGACTCAAAATCAGGGTGCACCCGAGAAACATGGGCGCGATCATAACGGGCAGGGTTTCAGTATCTGGCTGGCAGGAGGTGGGATCAAGCCGGGAATGGTCCATGGAGCGACAGACGATTTCGGTCATCGTGCAGTCGAGGGTATTGTGACGCCCAACGATTATCAAGCGACGCTAATGCATTTATTCGGGTTGCAGTGGGACAAACTTGTATTTGATCATTCGGGGCGCGAAGAAATCATCACCGCTGGAAGAAATGCAAAGGTGGTGACTGAGGTTTTGAGTTGAACATGACGGCATGGGTGCCGTGGCCGGTTCATGGCTGGGCGATGAATTGAAACGAGTACAAGTCGCCGTCGCGAATTGCAAATTTCAGTTGCACGGGTCGGTCGGCCAGCACTTGCAATTCCGGGTTGTTTTTCCAGACAACCTTTTGTGAAATCGAGTCTCCCGTACACGGTTCACAATCCTTCAGGGAGAAGCCCGGAATCGGCTTGCCATCGAGATCCTGAATTTCCACCGTGATGGATCCGGTATCCGCGGTCACCAGATTCAGTTCCAACGCATTCCCTTGGAAGGTCAGAGGTCGCGTTGTGAGGTGTCCTTTGGTTTCTGCCGCATGCGCCGAAACAAATCCATCGACTCGGTAACTGAATCGTCGAACACGACTGTCTGGACCTGTATAGTAAGCCTCGGTTGCATACACCGAATACTCGCGCTGGTTTCCGGGTAGTTGCACCAGTCCCCATGTCATGTAATTACTGCGATTTCCCCGGCGATCCTTGGGCGCTGTTTCGGGGATCACGGGTTCAGCCCATCGCTTGAAGTGAAGACCGTCTCGACTTGTCATCAGAATGGGTTCGACACGCTGGCCTTGATTGGGCAGGTAGCGTGTCGGAAATCCAATGAAAAAATGTGGGGCTCGTGGATATCGTTGTATGGCGTTGGTGTAGAGATGTTCTTTTCTGGCATCATCGTATTGCAGGCCAACTGGCTTGGTCCAATTCAGGAAGTCATTTGACGTACACACCATGATGTCGCGAACGCCCTGATTGAACCAGCGGTGATAATCGCAGTATTGTTTTTGGATCGGATCATAGAAAGCCAGATTCTGTGAGTCGAAGGCTCCTTCTGTAATCACAGGTGTCTCCTGCATCAACTTCCAGTGCAGACCATCAGCTGATTGAAACGCAAACAATCCATGTTTGGAAGATTTGTCTCCGGGTCTCAACGAACGCCCGCGGCCCAACGCCTTGTACTTTGCCTCCGGTTTACACTTGGGATTCGTATCTTTGAACGGTGTGAAGTTGTGAGTACCCACTCCATTCCAAACGATATTGTTGGCAGTGGATCCGCCGAATTCACAAATCCCAAGTTCGGGTTTCTGCCAATGAATCCCATCCGTGCTTTCGGCATAACAGACAACTTCAGGGTGTGTTGCCCGTTTTGCTTTTTCATCCCAGTGAGATCCTCGATAGTACATCCTGTACTTACCACCATCTTGAAAAATAGTGTAGTAGGCACATGTGTTGCCTTCCCAAGGTTTGTTCGTGATCAAAATCACTTCACGCGGTTTTGCTTGATGAAGTTGGAATGTGATCCCATTTGTGGTATCGATCAAGTAATCATCAATGAACAATTCACGTTGTTGACCGATGGGAATGGCATCTTCACTTATGGCAACATTGGATTCGTTCAAGCAAAGTCCCAAAACGACAATCAAGTAAGCGAGTGATCTCACGATCTGATCCTTTCAAGCAAGGGTGGGACATCAGCAAGCGATCTTACTGAATTGGCGGGAATGTGCAGGGGAGCAACTTGCTGGCTTGCGTTTTTTTGTTGCAGGCACAGGCTACAGCAGATGATAGTATTAGGTATTGAATCGCAGCATGCGCGAGAGTGTCAAACTTTTTAGTCGTCGAGTATTTTTTCGGGGATCTGGCTGTTATCCACTTGCAATCTTTCCCGTTTTGTTGAGTTCCGACGTGGATAATGCCATCCCAACTCTTATACTCTGCCACCACATCTTGGAGGATGTTTGACATGGTTTGCCACGATGTATCAGTGTTCGCGGTCCAGCCTCGCTGAAAACAATTCCACAGACGCAGTTATTTCGGTTCCGCAAAGGGTTTTCGGTCGTGCAAGAGTTCATCACGGATTGGTTGGCATCCACCCCCGTTTTCTATAATGAAACGAACAAGCGAATCAGCCACAACATCAACGATGTTGTGGATTGGGGCAATTTGAGTTTCGATCCCGAGGGCTTGTCGCTGTATTTGTCTGCTGGTTATTCCGTGTTTGAGCGAACGCCCATTCTTGGGGTAAGAATGCTTCCACATTCGAGCAGCGTGAGGGTTGACGAGTCGACCGGGAGGTTATTGGTAAAAAATGAAGTGGATGAGGTTCCGGATCTGCTTTCCAGTATTTCCGATGAATCGGAAGTCATCGAGAGAATTTTTGCTTCCGTACAAGCATGGGAAGCACAGCAGGTGGGACCGTTGGTAGTACCTACGAGTGGCGGGTTCGATTCAAGGCTGCTAAACATGGCGATCAAGGATTCGTCCCGTGTTCGAGCATTCACGTATGGTCTATCAGCAAATCAGCAGGATTCTCACGAAGTTGTATTTGCTAAGGAACTCTCCAGTGGTCTTGGGCTTGAGTGGTCCCAGATAGAGATTGGCGCGTTTCATGACTACTTATCCGAATGGGATCAGGTCTTTGGTGTTTCGACCCACGCTCACGGCATGTACCAGATGGAATTTTTTCAAAAAATTCTTCAACAGTATCCGGATTTGAATGGTTCAGCTTTTCTGAGTGGCATTATCGGTGATGCATGGGCCGGTTCACTTTCCATTGCAGCCATGAAATCACCGCAGGATCTCAAGTATCTGTACTACTCACATGGTCTGAACGCCGACAGCGATGCATCGTTGCTTCCGGTTTGCAACCATGAATTGCTTGAGCAGCACTTTGAACGTGAACGACAGTATCTCCTGAATGACAAGTATCGAGTTGTAGCCGCAATGAGGTGTAAGCTGACTTTGTTGAGCTATCTGATGCGGGTTCCAGAGCATGTAGGATTCAAGCCCTGGTCACCCTTTCTTGACCAGCAGGTTGCACTTTATATGTTGAATCTTTCAGCGGACAGGAAGAAAAAGCGTAAATGGCAACGAGAGTTTTTTGCAAAGCACCAATGCGATCTGGAGAGAAAAAAACTTACGGTCAGTAATAAAAACGATCTCAATTATCAGGCTATGAATATCCGCCCATTGCAACCACTGTCCATTGATTTGCTGCGCGAGATTATTGATCCCAAATATGTGGAGTGGGTCAATTCACAAGTTGGCACCGAGACGCGGCTTTCACGTTTGAAGCGATGGGGTCTAAAGACTCGGAATATTCGTCGAGTTCTTCGCGGCATGGGGCTCAAGGATGATAGAGCAAGGTGTTACGCAGCGTACTTAACTCTGAAGCCACTGGAAACTGCACTCAGGAAAAGGAACGCAGTTTCGAAGGCGGGCACCTAGTGCACGGTCGCGGTGTGAGTTTTTCTGCAAGACGGCTCATCGTATGACGGACGTAGTCTTGTCAGTGAGAAACAACGCACGGGTTCACTGTCAGGTCAACTTTGGAAAACTTGCTGATAGGAGGCTTGGAGGTGATTACAGACTTTGAGTTTTGGCGTGTGACCACTGCAGGAAGATGCCGGCGGTCCGTTGACTGCACCTGAAGATTTTCCATGCGGTGCATGCCTGGCTCATGAGTTGCTGATGAAGATCTAGCACTTGTACTTGCGTTCCAGCACCCGCTGAACGACATAACGATGGGTGTCGATTCGAAGGTTGTGTAATAACAATAACTCACTTCTTGTTTTGTATTTTGCCTCGTATTTTTGAGGCGAGAGTAAACGTTTGATTGTGTGGCGGAATTTTCCCAACCATGATGAATCTGCGGCTTGACCAATGATGGCGAGGTCGTAGTACTTCTGGTAGAAGTCCCGGTACAGTTGCTGGCTTATCTCGTCAAAATGCTTCCAATACTCAGCTTCTGACAAGACATGCTGAAGTTGTTGATAACGTGTGTTGCTTGCGACGGTTTCATCGAGAGAGATTGTGTCGCCATCATGTTTATGGGGAATGATGCTTGCTGTTACATCCCGGTGGGTGAATTCAAGCGAAACCGCAAAGCTTGCAGTGCGTCTTGGATCGGGTACGGTCGTATCAAAAAAGAATTCACCCAAGCTGTAAAAGATGAACGAGCCTTGATACTGCTCATATCCTTGTGGGACATGGGGATGATGTCCGATCACCGCTGATGCACCACAATCGCATAGCCGTTGGTATCTATCGCGCCATTCCGGAAGAGGAATGTCGATCATCTCGGCTCCGGTGTGTGCGATCACGATGACATGATCGCAGGACTGCTTCATTTTGATGATGCGATCTTCGACGCACTGATGATTGATCCATGCATACCCCCCAGTTTGGTCTTGATAGCGGTAATGGCCGAATTCTGAATCAGCAACTGCAATGATTGCGACTTCAATTCCATTTAAATTGAGTTGTAATGGTTTGTATGCCTCGTCAAACGTGGTGCCGGCCCCAAAGTGCGCGATCGCAGCCGCGTCTAACTCGTGGATCGTTTTTTCAAGTCCCTGCAAACCAAAATCAAAAATGTGATTATTGGCAAGGCTGACGCCATCAATAACAAGTTGCTTTAAAAGGGTAACTGACTCAGATGGTTGTGAAAGGTGAGGTCCAACTTTGCGAATGCGACATTCATCATCGACATCAAGTGGTGCTTCGAAGTTGACGATGGAGAAATCGTGTTGGCCGATTTTCTCTGCAAGAGTGCTGCTAAGGCAGACGGGACGACGGGTGTAGTAATCGCCTGCTAAAAAAATGCTAGCTTGCATTGTGATGCTTGGGTTTGCACGAGGACTGATGAAGAAAGGTGCACGCCGGTGGACTGAGATCCACAACGTGATCAACGTCGACGGGAGATCCAACGATGTAGATTTCGTGTTCGCTCATTATCTCGGGGAAAGCTTGACTTCTAATGAAGAATTCGTGGCTTGACTTGGAATGTTGTAGGTCTGACTTCAGCGTTTTGATTGCGGATCGAAGTCAGTTTGCCAGTAGTCTTTGCCATGCACACTTTGATCGAGTGGGTTGCCATTGATCGTGAGAACGTAGCCACTGTGCGAGCTTAAGTTCTGGATGGTGACAGGTAGGTAGTTCAGACCTCCGGACAAGGTGAAAGCCGCGATATCATTTTCAGCAACGATTTGGACGCTTGGGTACAGGCTGGTCAGTGTCCCATTGGTCACTTTGACGTCTCGAGTATTTTGTTTTGCCTGACGATAAATCATCTGCCATGAGTTCGCATTCTGGTTCAAGGCATCACGAAGTTTTTCATCTGGACCATAATAGTCATTGGCATGGATTGGAATAATGATGTGTTCGATTATTGCCTCGATAAAATCACCGGGTAGCAAACTTGTTAGGTGGGGTGGCGGTACGAGATCCATGGTCGAGCGACCCTTGAGCGGCAGGAAATGTTCAGTGATCCAAGGGGTAACGGCGCGTCCACCACACTGTGCTTTCCAGTCACGGATCACAAATCCTCGAGAGGCTATTGCCCCCTTTGCGTCTGATGCTTGACGAGTGCCATGCAAGGAAGCCCATGCGGCTGGTTGAGCTAATTGAATAAGTGGGAAGTTTGGAAGTGAGTTGTCTTGTGTCGTTTCCGTGCTGTTGTGGCTTGACCATTCGCGTACCAGACCGGATAGATTGCCTACGGCGAGTTTGCGATCATGCGTGGTTGCATAGCTGTCCGCAGCAGTCTGGAAGATGACCAATCGCGAGTAAGCAACTGGCTTGGTAACTCGCATGCGTATCCGATAGGTCCCTACAAGGACATCATCGCTGCGAGCAATGCTGACGGAAACTTGTTGGTGGATGCCTGTGTTTCCGATTCTTCCGGAGTAGGTGGTTTCCGTGAGGCATGGGCCTTGACGGTGGTAGTCTGCTTGCATCCCAACATGGGGGATGCGTTGTCCATCAGGTTGGAAGAGTCGTAGGTAATCTGCACCGCCCACGTTTTCGGTCCATCCCCAGTCATTGCCACCTTTCATGGACCGTACCATGAGTGGTCGAACATCGGTGATGCTACAGGCGGCTTGGACTTGCTCGGGTTCAAAGCAAAGGCTCTCACCCCATGATCCGACTGCAGTTTGATCCCAGCGTTGATTGCCACCCCAGCCAATGAGTGATAGTTGTGAATGGGAGACTGCCGGAATACCACCCCAGTGGCCGTACGCCAGACACAGTTCCAAGGTTAATGATTCACCAGATTGCAGGTGCACCTGACTGATTCCGTGAAACCACTGCCCAGAGTAAACGCCACCTTGAGGATGTCGATGCCAGTTTTTACTGAGTTGGACAGGGATACCTGTTGGATTCCCGTCGAGATCACGGATCACGGCTGTGATTCCTGTGATGGGAGTGCCGATGCGATGCTCGATCCCCAGTGCCGTTTTTTCAAACATTAATTTTGCAGTTTGTCGTTCTGCAGTTGGGTTTACCAAGGTGAATCGAATACGTTCGATTGCATCATTTCTGGGGCCGGAGACTCCCTTAGGGTTGATAGGTTTGCTGCCATCGAGGTTGATTCGATGGCAGCACATCGCGGAGTCAAATGAAACCGGTCGCGGGATTCCAGTTCTGGCTTCAGCCGCACTGACGCGTAGACGACTCGCGGAAGGAAGAGCGCAAAATGCGGCGGGCTCAAGGCTCAAAGTCGTTTGTTTCCAGGCGTCAGTATCCCGTTCGTCATCGTTGAGTGAATTCCATTGTGACGCGAGTTCTTTGCTTGAGGATTTCAAACGAATATTGATGGAGGCGTTTCGCCATGGTTCGCGGATGCGGGTCTGGGCCGATTTGCGATCATTTTGGAAAGACCACAACTTGTCTGGCTGGACCGTCATGTTGCTTTGTCCAGGTTGTCGGTATCGCTGGGCAATGTCAGAGGCGGTGAGCGCGCGGTCATAGATTTTGATTTCATCAATAGCGCCACGAAAACGGTAGCCATCACCGGAGCGATCCTGCCGTCCACCAAAAGCGAGAATACCTGACTTGGAAATTCGCTGTCGGTTGATCAACTTTTCAGCTGCCAGTTTGCCGTGAATGTATAGCTTCAGTGTTCGACCATCATAACTGAAGGCAATGTGATTCCATTGCTCCAGTTGAATTGCATGTGGAGCACTACCGCGAAGAGTGAATGAGTGATCACGACCTCCACCTAGATTGATTCGAACTTCCGGAATCAGGTTGTTGTGCAACATGATTCCGTAATTACCGCCGTCCTCTTCGTTGCTATTCTTGCACACAAGCCATGGTGCATGTCTTGACGCGCGATAGTCCAACGGGATGAAAGCCCAAAATTCGATTGTGAATATTTCGTGTGTATGAGATTCTTCAGCATCGAACTCCAGCAGGTTTGTTCCATCGAGTCCGTAGCCACCCCCAATCCGGCCGAAGGCTGCTTCATGGGACGGTATTGGTAGCAAGCCTGGTCTGGCTGCAAGTATCAAACCCAGACGATCGGGCCATGCCACGGTTTCGAATCTGGCCTCAACATTGAGCTTGTCGCCGTTGGTGTCGGTAAATTCCAGATCCGTGACATCGGCTCGCTGTAGGAAGCGACCCGATTCAATTCATCGGGGCCCAGTAAATCGCGTCCAAGGTCCGCCCTGAGTGCATTGGTACGATTTACCATTGGCTGTGATTACAAGTTGAAGTTCGGCACCAGACAAGTCGCCGACTGGAACGTTTGCCGTGCCGATGCGGGGCACTTGCATTGTTTCAGTATCGAGCATGAACCAGTAGTGACCGGTTCGAATGCATCGCCGCCAGTCGACTCCTTCAACGGTACCCGGAAAGCCATCACGCCACCAAAGTGAAGTGTGATCACCTGGCAACGGCATGTTGAGTAACAACGATTTGTTGTCATTTGATTGGCCCGGGACGCTGGAAGTTGTTAACGCCACCAACAATACCAACAAAAATCGGATCATGAAGGATATTTAAAATCTGGATTGAATGAGCCTGCAATGCGTAGGGGTGAAGGCTTGGAAAGAAAGCACGATTTACCCGATATTCACCACGTCCTGTGGTGTCTGATCCAATGCTTCCATCGCGATGGGTAGAAATTCAGGACTGTCGGAAAGCAGTTGTTCTAGATGCTGCTTTGGGTCATTGTGCCAGCGATTATACCCCTTCGCGAAAAGTCCAACAAACTCGTAGTCGCATGATTTCAATGCTTTGACAAAGCTGCGGTCGAATGAGGGTGAAATGTAATCAGGTAGCTGATCGACTGTCGTGAGTGCATGCACCCCTGCAAAGACGATGTGACGAATATCGTCTTCGATCATGTTGGCCGCTGCGTCAATGGCCGAACTGTCGATACGGTTGACAGTGGTCAGAGCGCACATGGCTTTGGCACGGATTTCGTCATCACGGTGATGCACCAGCGATCGGATTTGTCCCGTAATTGAATCACTGATTTCATTATCTTGACGTGATGACAACCGCTCTGTGGTGGTGATTGCATTGAGGGTAGTCGCACGTTCTGTAGATTGAAGCTTGTCCAGTAGTACAGACTCTTGTTGCTGCGTCAGGCCCTGATCTGTGTTCACATGGCGTATTGCGATCACCTGTGTCGACGCAGACGGATGTTGTGCCAATTCCCACCACTGTTCGTCAGACAGGTTGATCCGATTATCGGCTTCTCGTGGATTGAAGAAGGTGTCCCCGGTTTTGAATAGATACTTCAGCGACCGTTTCATGGGACGTTTCACTTCAGAATTCAGTTCATTCAACCACGCGGGTGTGGTCTCGTCGCGAGCCCATGCTGCAAGCGCGTTCACGTATGCCAATGATTGAATATTCAAAAACGGAGGTGGGGCAATTTGCCAATGGGTGGAATCCCAAAATGCAGCGACCTTTTTCACAAACACAAGATTGCTGCGTATGGCACCCAGCCCGGTACCGATGACTGCCAGTTCCACTAGTTCAGGGAAATGGGGCTGACTAAAAGTGCTTTGATACAGCATGTCGTTCACGACACCGTGAATCAGTGTTGCGATGGCAAGCTGAGGATCTTCCTCGAGTGTGGTGTTGAGGTTAATGAGTCGTTGTTTCGGATCGTAATTGCCCGGCAGACCGCCGAGTCCAGCGCATGAGCCGCCGCCTCAGCCGCCGCCACTACAGTCTGCAGCTTGCTGCGGATCCAATTGAACTCGGATTTCACCGACATCATGATTCAGGTGTTCCCCAAGAAAATAAATGATCTGCTCGGGGGTATGCTGTTCTACTTCGACAAGGCCAATCAATTGTTGACGACTTAGTACAGGTAGAAGAAAACGATCAAAGCCAATGCACTCTGCAAGTTGTTGCAGGTAAAACTCGATCCTCGATTTTTCGCCGACGCTAACGTTGGGCTTGGCTGCGAAGAACATGATGGAACGTCTCCTGTCGTGTGACGAAGAAAATGAGTACGTGTGTATGCATGCAAGCGTACAGGAATAGCTGGGAAGAAACAGCGCGGATTCTCACCCGATTTAGCTGGCGGTAAACAGGTGTATCGGATGCTTGGTGAGATACCGTGTGGAAGGGTCTGATTCCCAAGACTTATGGGGGGGGTGACCCGATTTTGGTGTTGGCTGGGCGTTCTTTTTGGGAGCTTGGATTTGGTCGATTGGAAGTAGCAAATCCAACATGGTGGTGCACAATTCTTACGTCAGTTGTGTACTGGATTTGCATTGAATTCGGTCATTCTCTGTTTTTTTAAAAATGGTGGAGTTTATTTGAAGGATTCAGCCAGATGGCGATCTAACTGACATGAACGAATTTGATGGGACCTTCGCCGACGCTCTCGAGCACCATTGGAAAGCCATTTTCCATTTGGGCTTGAGAATGTCTGGTAATCCCACGGAAGCCGAGGAAGCTGCTCAGCAGACTTTTTTTCTGGCCTACCAACATTGGGACCAGTTCGAGGGTCGCTCGGAGTTGCAAACCTGGTTGTTTCGCATCGCGATCAATGTTTGCCGGAAGCAGCTTCAGGAACGAAATCAATTTCAGGGTTATGAACTTGATGCTGAGAGATTGGCGGAAAGCCGGGAGTTTGATAGCGGATCAGATGATCGTGAGGTTTGCGTGCGAGTGGCATTTGACAGCCTTGATGCAAAAGACCGCTTGATCTTGACGCTGTTCTGTATCGACCAACTGCGGCATGTCGAGATTGGCGAGATTTTGGGTGTACCTGAAGGAACGGTTTGGT
>Ga0315332_10001659_pt1 | contig 12035 bp, 5 predicted proteins | sample M110034915metaG_FD_203455 | JGI IMG/M metagenome (GOLD analysis project Ga0315332, IMG submission 203455) | Ammonia-oxidizing marine archaeal communities from Monterey Bay, California, United States - M1 100m 34915 | ecosystem: Environmental > Aquatic > Marine > Intertidal zone | place: USA...
CCCTTTCGATCTGGATCTAAGTACTCTGGACACAGGAAGTATTACAAATATCCTCAATGATATTGAACAGCACATGCCACTAATGGAAAGCGAGAACGACAAAACTCAGCTCCTTCAGGTGAAGGAATTTTTCGAGGAAGAACTTAAACTAGTCAAGCGCCTCCACTGAAACTGTCATAACAGCCCTCCTCAACTACTAAAACAACTTTGCTTTAATTTAGTCGCTGCTGACTGAGGTGCCGCTTGTCGAAGTCTGAATTAGCTAAAATACTAAAACCCGATCATTCACATGGTCGGGTTTTTTGTTGTGTTAGACTCCTCTCCTCTTTTTTTATGAAGTACTCAGTATGTTCTTATCTATACTTTGCTTCTGTCTTGATGACAACAAACTAATGAGAATGCATTGATCGATCAAGTTAACAATCAAGAGCCGCCAAACTCGGCACGAAAGTTTTTTTCTGTTTTTCAATACAGCCGTGTTGCACTTGAAATCGTTTGGAGCACTAGCGCCGCACTTACTCTGGCGATGGCTTTCTCTACGCTTGTTTCTGGAGTTCTACCGGCTGCCATCGCGTCGGTGGGTGGACTATTCGTTGACGCAGTGGCATCCGCATTTCAGCAAGATAGCGCAGCCGCTGAACAAGCCCGCGATGATGTTTTATTCTATGTATTTCTAGAGTTGGGACTAGTTGTTCTCATGACAGGAGCTCAACGCCTGAATACTATCTGTCAATCAATTCTTCGAGTGTTGCTAGGAAATAAGATTAACGTAATGATTTTAGAAAAGGCTTTAACGTTGGAGTTAGCGCATTTCGAAGATGCTGAGTACTATGACAAGCTAGTGCGCGCGAGAAGAGAAGCATCAAGCCGTCCACTTTCATTAGTGATTAAAACCTTTGATCTTCTCAGGGACTTAATTGCATTAATTACTATCGGTATTTTTCTTTTTCAATTTTCAGTTTGGGCAGTTGCTCTGCTAGCTGTTGCAGGAGTCCCTGCGTTTCTTGCCGAAGCAAAATTTTCAGGTGAAGCCTTTCGGATTCACCGACGCCGATCTGCAGAAAGGCGGATGCAGATTTATTTGGAAATGGTGTTAACCAGAGAAGATGGTGTTAAAGAAGTAAAACTCTTACAGCTGGGCAAGCTTTTCCTAAAACGCTATGTGGATATTTTTCGGAGTATGTATAAAGAAGATAGAAACCTTGTGCTTCGAAGAGGGTTCTGGGGTTACGTGCTAGGGCTGCTCGCTAGTTCTGCTTTCTACTTTGCTTATGGTTGGGTTGGTTTCGCTACGATTGCGGGCGCTATTACTATTGGACAAATGACGATGTACATCGCGCAGTTCCGATTAGGGCAGAATGCAGTCACCAACAGTCTTACTGCGATTAACGGCATGTATGAAGATAACCTTTATTTATCAAACCTTACTGAGTATTTAGAACACAAAGTTCCAGAACAAACTGGTACTGAAACTTTGGGATTTGATCGAGATGATGGTATTCGATTTGAAGATGTGAGTTTCTCTTACCCAGGAAGTGAGATATCTGCATTAAATAAAGTCTCATTACATATTAAGCCTGGGGAATCATTGGCTATTGTTGGAGAAAACGGAAGTGGTAAAACTACTCTTATAAAGTTGTTAACCCGTCTTTACTCACCAAGCAAAGGGAAAATATTTCTTGAGGGGTTAGAGCTCAAAGAATGGGACATAGAAACATTAAGACAAAAGATCGGCGTGATATTTCAGGACTTTGCGCGTTATCAGTTAATCGTGGGTGAGAATATAGGCATAGGCGATGTCGATGAAATTGAAAAAGACTCTTTAATAGAAGAGGCGGCAAAGAAAGGGATGGCTGACGTTTTTGTTAGAGATTTGCCAAGATCTTATAAAACTCAGTTGGGTACATGGTTTAAAGATGGCAAAGAACTTTCAGGCGGGCAGTGGCAGAAGATAGCTTTGTCTCGAGCCTTCATGCGCAGTAAAGCCGACATCCTCATATTGGATGAACCAACCGCAGCAATTGATGCTAAAGCAGAGGCTGAGATTTTTAGCCATTTCAGCGATCTTACTGACAACAAGATTTCAATAATTATCTCCCATCGCTTTTCTACGGTTCGTAGGGCTGACCATATAATCGTTTTAGAAAAAGGTGAGATACAGGAAGAAGGAAGCCATAGCGAGTTACTGGCTAACGAAGGTCACTATGCCACACTTTTCCGGCTCCAAGCTCAAGGCTATCAGTAGCATACTTGAGCGATAGCCAGTTTAACGGGAATAAGAATGGAAAGCCCAATTTTGTATTCCGTTGCAGTGCTTATTACATATTTCATTGGTAGAGTTCCATTCGGACCGTTTAGAATAATCCCCGCAAAAACTACTTTGGATCAGAACTAATCAAGAGAAACCGTCGGTCAATTATGAATTCACAAAAACCGCAGCGAGAAAATGCTGGTGATTCTGCAATTACCCCAGATCTTGCTAAAAGGCCCAACTTCAGCATTCCGCTGAAAAAAATCTCTCGAGCACGTATTCGGCTCATTGTTTGTCTATGGACGTTACCGGTATACATATTCACCGTCTGGATTTTACTTAGTAATCGACAACCTGTAGATCTGTTCATGTTTTTCTATTTTAGTTTGTGTGCAGGTTTTTGGTTGGACATGGCGCGGCAAAAATGTCCGGCGTGCTCGCGGCAGTTTTATGTAAAGTCCATATTGTTAAATTTGATGTCGCGAAAATGCCTACACTGCGGCTTAGATATTCACTCTACAACAAGCCATAGAGAAGAGAAACCGATCATCTAGTGCTTAGTTGGAATGAGCCGCAGCAGCTCCTACTAGTTCCCAGATATGCCACACTTCCGGCCTTAAGTATTTCGAAGCCTCATGCTTCTCGATAGTTGCAATTCTCAACTAGTTTGTTGCAGCTTTTTTTCGTGGGAGCATCTGATACTCTTCTTGCATTAAGAATTAGGAGAAACAAATGACATCAGATAGCAGCGATGCGTTTAACAAAGCCTACGCCTTATCTCTTGAAGAACCTGCTGCCTTTTGGGGGTCCGCGGCTGAAGAGATTGACTGGACGAAAAAGCCCGGTATTGTTTTAGATACTAGTGTAAGTCCTCACGGGCGCTGGTTCGTAGATGGGGAGTTAAATACTTGCTTTAACGCAGTAGATCGACATGTAAAAGCTGGTCGTGGCGATGTTACAGCTCTGATCTATGACAGCCCAGTGACTGGCAATACTGTCAAGAAAGTTTCTTTTTCTGAACTTCAGGATAAAACCGCGAAGTTTGCAGGAGTACTAAAATCTCTCGATGTAAAGAAAGGTGATCGAGTCATTATTTACATGCCTATGATTCCAGAGACTGTAATAGCTATGTTGGCATGTGCTCGGATTGGAGCAATCCATGGTGTTGTTTTCGGAGGATTTGCTTCGAATGAATTAGCAGTGCGCATAGATGATGCAAAACCAAAAGTAATCGTAACTGCTTCTTGTGGCATCGAAGTAAATCGCATTATCCCCTATATGCCACTTTTAAATGGAGCGATAGATCTCGCAACCCATAAGCCATCATCAGTAATTGTGGCACAACGACCTGAAGCAGAAGCTAAACTTATTGAAGGCAGAGATATTAATTGGGAATCGGCGATGGCAACCGCATTGCCGGCAGGTTGCGTAGCACTCAAATCAACAGACCCTTTGTACATACTCTACACATCAGGCACGACTGGCGTTCCCAAAGGTGTTGTTCGAGATAATGGCGGCCATGCAGTTGCGCTAAATTGGACAATGAAATCCATTTACAATGTCGAAGCAGGTGATGTGTATTGGGCTGCCTCCGATGTGGGATGGGTAGTAGGTCACTCCTATATTGTCTATGGGCCGCTGCTAAAAGGGTGCACTACGATTTTGTTTGAGGGCAAACCCGTTGGTACGCCGGATGCGGGCGTGTTCTGGCGAGTTATTGCGGAGCATAAAGTGAAGGCAATGTTTACCGCGCCTACTGCTTTTCGTGCTATCAAGAAAGAAGATCCAGATGCCAAACTGTTGCAGCAGTATGATTTAAGCAATTTTGAAATCTTGTTTCTTGCGGGTGAAAGAACTGATCCTGATACATTGTTCTGGGCTCAGGAAAAATTGAGCAGGCCAGTCATAGATCATTGGTGGCAAACAGAAACTGGTTGGTCAATTGCGGCAAACTGCATGGGCTATGGAATGATGCCGGTAAAAGCTGGTTCGCCAACGAAGCCTGCGCCAGGTTGGGAGCTCGATGTTCTAGATGAGCAATGCAATCCACTTCCTGCAGGCGAAGTTGGGGCACTTTGTGGCAAGTTACCTATGCCTCCAGGCTCTATGCTGACTCTTTGGAAGGCGCCAGATCGATTCATTGAAAGTTACTTTGCAGAGTTTCCAGGCTATTACAAAACTGCTGACGCCGGTTTCATTGATGAAGATGGTTATGTTTTCGTTATGAGTCGTACCGATGACATTATTAATGTTGCAGGCCATCGATTATCTACAGGAGGAATGGAGGAGGTCTTAACCGGCCACCCTGACGTAGCTGAGAGTGCAGTAATTGGCGTGGCAGATCAACTCAAAGGCCAATTGCCCGTTGGTTTTCTCGTATTGAAATCAGGTGTACTAAAGGAAGCCGAAGACATAGTTGCGGAATGTGTAAAATTAGTGCGGGACCAGATCGGTCCAGTCGCAGCTTTTAAGCAAGCCGTCATTGTCGACCGACTGCCTAAAACTCGATCTGGAAAAATTTTGCGTGGGACCATGCAGAAAATCGCAGACAATGAAGAATATCGGGTACCAGCAACCATTGAGGATCCACTGATACTCGATGAAATTGATAAGGCTCTCCAATCTATGGGGCTATCCAGTACCAGGATCTCTTAGGTCCCAGAATCTATATTCAATATTGACTTAGCATTAAGGTTTTCGGATCAATTGCTATCACCTCTATGCTATTCGGCTTACATAAGGAGCGATCTGGCAAAGAGGGAGAGGAAAAGGAACAGCTGCAGAGAATTCTTTTGTAAGGATTAATATTATTTGGAAAGTATCTAGATTTCCAAAAATTTGTTGATGTTGTCAGCAACTAATCGACCTTCGTCAATGGCACGAACGACTAATGATTGCCCACGGCGGCAGTCGCCAGCAGCGAAAACTTTCTCGTGAGATGTAAGAAAACTTCCATAGTCAGCTTTGTAGTTGGAACGGTGATCTAGTTCCAGGTCCAATGGCTCACTTACATAATGTTCTGGGCCAAGGAATCCCATTGAGAGAAATATTAGATCAGCCTCCCAGAATTTTTCTGTTCCTTCGACAGGTTGGAATTCAGAATCAACTCCAATTGTGTTGATGCCAAGGAGCTCGCCCGAATCATTCCGAACAAATTCCTTGCCAGAAATCGAATAAACTCTCGGGTCCTGGCCATCTCGTGCGGCTGCTTCTTCGTGACCATAGTCCACGCGAAAAATTAAAGGCCAGGTAGGCCATGGATTATTATCGCTTCGATCTTCCGGTGGCTTCGGCATGATTTCAAAATTCACTAACGATTTACAACCATGACGCAAAGAGGTGCCTATGCAGTCAGTACCTGTGTCACCACCCCCGATAACAATAACTTTTTTGTTTTTGGCATCAATATAATCATCATTTCCCAGGTTTGAATCTAAGAGGCTCTTAGTGTTCTTAAGCAAGAATTCCATTGCGAAGTGCACACCGTCGCCTTCACGCCCTGGAATTGGTAAATCACGAGGGCTAGTGGCGCCAGTCGCAAGTACAATCGCGTCAAAATCCTTAAGTAGCTGATCAGTCGCAATTGCATTGTCTCCATTTCCACCCACGTCAGCATTAACGATGAAATTAATGCCTTCATCCTTTAATAGATTAACCCGTCTATCGACTACGCCTTTATCCAATTTCATATTTGGAATGCCGTACATCAATAGTCCGCCAACGCGATCATCACGCTCATAGACAGTGACTTCATGTCCCGCCAGATTGAGTTGCGCTGCAGCAGCCAGTCCAGCAGGACCTGACCCCACAATAGCGACTGTTTTCCCCGAGCGAAAATGTGGTGGCTTCGCAACGATCCATCCTTCTTCGAAGCCTTTGTCGGCGATTGCGCACTCGATGTTCTTAATAGTGACAGCAGGTTCGTGTATTCCTAATACGCAGGCGCCTTCACAAGGAGCTGGACAAACTCGACCTGTAAACTCAGGAAAATTATTAGTTTTGTGTAAACGATCTAAAGCTTCTTGCCAGCGCTTGTTGTAAACCAGATCGTTCCATTCAGGAATCAAATTATAAACTGGGCAACCTTCTTCAGATTGGCAGAAAGGAACGCCACAATCCATGCAGCGTGCGCCTTGATTGGCGAGATGTTCTTCATGGTGATCTGTGTAGATTTCTTTGAAATCAATCAAACGCTCCATCGCATCGCGATAAGGCTCAGTCTTGCGTTCAAATTCCTTAAATCCAGTGGGCTTGCCCATCTTTAATCCTACTTTCCCTTGCCTAAATCTCGATCGATGTAATTATGCAGCCGCAGCCTGCTCGTCCAAAACGCGTTTGTAATCTGTAGGCATAACTTTTACAAATTGGCCCAATGTTGATTCCCAATCATCCAATACTGATTTAGCAACTGTTGAACCGGTATAATCAAGATGACTTTTAATCAGCGATTTTAACCGCAATATGTCATTAGCTGTAGAGACAGGTTCCAATTCAAAAGTTTCCTTATTGCATTGTTTGGGGAACGCGCCTTCTGGGTCCCATACAAATGCGGTGCCACCACTCATGCCAGCACCAAAGTTACGGCCAGTTTTACCCAAAACGACTACACAACCACCAGTCATATATTCACACCCATGATCACCAATCCCCTCTATCACTGCACTCGCGCCACTGTTTCGCACAGCAAAACGTTCGGCAGCGATGCCACGAATATAGGCTTCTCCACTAGTGGCACCATACAAAATAACATTGCCTGCAATGATATTCTCTTCCGCTTTAAAAGAACTTTGTTTTGGTGGGAAGATTATAATTTTACCGCCGGATAAGCCTTTGCCCACATAATCATTGGCGTCGCCCTCGACAGTTAGGGTTATGCCCTTAGCTAGCCAGGCGCCTAATGATTGGCCAGCGGATCCAGTGAATTTAATATTGATTGTGTCATCTGGCAACATTTCTGCCTTCCACTTCTTCGCTACTTCATTAGAGAGCATGGTGCCCACAACACGATTGGTGTTAATAATTTCATGCTCAATGAAAACTTTTTCGCCAGATTCCAATGCGGGTTGTGCTAATCGAATTAATTCATTGTCCAATGCTTTATCTAAACCATGGTCTTGCGCCTTACTGCAGAAAAACCCTGTGTCATTAAAAATTACTTTTGCGGGCTCTAGCATTGAACTTAAATCTAAGCCACTAGCTTTCCAATGCTCTATCGCATCATTGGTATCCAATAAATCAACGCGGCCTATCATCTCATTGATTGTTTTTACCCCTAGTTCCGCCATGATGCTGCGCATTTCTTCGGCCACCATGAATAAATAGTTGACTACATGCTCGGGCTTACCTTTGAACTTTTTGCGCAATTCTGGATCTTGTGTGGCGATGCCTACGGGGCAAGTATTCAAATGGCACTTCCGCATCATTATGCAGCCGAGCGTAATTAAAGGGGCAGTTGCAAATCCGTATTCTTCAGCACCTAATAATGTTGCTATGGCAATATCGCGGCCAGTTTTCAACTGGCCATCAGTTTGCAGCACAACTCGTGACCTTAGGTTATTCATTACTAAAGTCTGGTGAGTTTCAGCGATTCCTAGCTCCCATGGAAGTCCTGCGTGTTTTATTGATGTCAAAGGTGAGGCGCCGGTGCCGCCATCATGACCAGAAATCACCAAGTGATCTGTTTTCGCTTTGGTTACACCTGCAGCAATAGTTCCAACACCAATCTCAGAAACAAGCTTTACGCTTATGCGTGCTTCACGATTGGCATTCTTTAGATCATGAATAAGTTGGGCAATATCTTCGATGGAGTAAATATCGTGGTGTGGAGGTGGGCTTATAAGCCCTACGCCGGGAGTGGAATGGCGAATGCGTGCAATGTTTTCATCTACCTTGCCACCCGGAAGCTCGCCGCCCTCGCCAGGCTTCGCGCCTTGTGCAATCTTAATCTGTAACTCGTCAGCATTGGTTAGATACCAAGCCGTAACTCCAAATCTACCCGACGCCACTTGTTTAATCGCAGAGCGCTTAGAATCCCCATTGGGCAGCGGATCAAATCGCGCAGGATCTTCACCGCCTTCACCAGTGTTGGATTTCCCACCGAGCCGATTCATTGCGATCGCCAGAGATTCGTGACTTTCCTCGGAGATTGACCCAAAGCTCATAGCACCGGTGGCGAAGCGTTTTACAATTTCGCTTGCAGGTTCTACGTCATTAATAGAGATGGCTTTACTAATATCAGTACGAAAGTTCAGCAACCCTCGGAACGCGCAGTGACGGGTCGCCTCTTCATTAGTATGCTTGGCAAAGGCGTCATAGGCTTCGATATTGTTATTACGCGCTGCTACTTGCAAGTTGAAAATACTGTTCGGATTCCACATATGCATGTCGCCGCCGATGCGCCAGTGGAAATCGCCGGGATTATTCAGAACCGGAATGAGCTCACTTTCTTTGGCCGGGAATCCAATACTATGACGACGATTCGACTCTTCAATTAACACATCGAAGTTAACACCTTGAACACGACTAGCTGTCCCCACAAAACATCTATTGATGATCTCATCTGCCAGACCAACCGCTTCGAAAATTTGTGCACCTTTATATGACTGCAAAGTAGAGATACCCATCTTGGCCATCACTTTGAGCATTCCTTTAGATACGCCTTTCTTATAGGCTGCAATTAACATGTCTTCATCAGAGTATTTGTCACCTAACAAGCCTTCTTTGTTAGCTTGCCATAGGGACTCAAAGGCTAAATAAGGATTGATTGCGTCTGCACCATAACCGGTTAGTAAGCAATGATGGTGAACTTCTCTAGCCTCGCCGGTTTCTAAAATAATACCAATTTGCGCGCGTTGTTCCTTCTGAACTAAATGATGATGCACGGCACCACATGCAATAAGTGCACTGAGTGGAATATGAGCTTTAGAAGTAAGACGATCGGTAAGAACTATAAATGAATAGCCGGCAGCGATCGCTTGATTTGCTTCAACACATATTCGATCGATGGCATTGGCATATCCATTGTCTTCCTCTGCAGGAAAAGTAATGTCAATTTCTTGGGAACGCATTCCCTGGTAATCCATATACTTTATATCAGCTAATTGTTGGTTAGATAAAATCGGATGATCTAGGCTTAATCGATGTGCTTGGCCAGGCGTTGATTCTAATAGATTTCCTTCTGGGCCAATAAAACAACGCAGGCTCATTACCACTTCTTCGCGAATCGAATCGATCGGAGGATTGGTTACTTGCGCAAAAAGTTGCTTGAAATAGTCATAGATCATGCGTGGCTTGTCGGACAAACAAGCTAGCGCAGAATCGTTTCCCATGGAGCCCAGTGGATCTCTCGCTTCTGTAACCAGAGGAATTAGCATGAACTGCATAGTTTCAGTGGTGTAGCCGAACGCTTGCATGCGACGCAAGGTGTCGTTTGAATCTAATGAATGAGCAATATCGCTAGAGGTTATATTATTTAAGGAAACTTTTTGATCGCTTATCCATTCGCCATAGGGTCGTTTGTTACAAATAATTTGTTTCAATTCTTCATCGGGAACTAAGCGACCCTGATCGAAATCCAATAGAAACATTTTGCCCGGCTGTAGACGGCCTTTTTCCTTCACATTAGCAGGGTCGACCTCGATGACCCCTACTTCAGAAGCCATGATGCATTTGTCATCATGGGTAATGTAATAACGACTTGGTCTGAGCCCATTGCGATCAAGCACGGCTCCAATATATTGACCATCAGAAAACACAATCGAGGCTGGTCCATCCCAGGGTTCCATTAGCGCCGAGTGGTATTCATAAAAATCTTTCTTTCCCTGTGCCATATTGACGTCGGATTGCCAAGCTTCAGGAATCATCATCATGGTTGCTTCCGCGAGGGATCGGCCAGAGAGTAGTAAGAATTCCAAAACTGCATCGAAGCTACCTGAGTCGGAGAGGTCGCCATCAATCACTGGGAAAATACTGTTGAGTTTATCCCCAAAGGCATCAGTTGCGACTTTTCCCTGGCGTGCGACCATGGCGTTAACGTTGCCACGCAAAGTATTAATTTCACCGTTATGACTCATAAAGCGATTCGGTTGCGCGCGGTCCCAGGAAGGGAAAGTGTTAGTGCTAAAACGTGAATGCACCATAGCTAAGTGAGTCGCGAAATCTTTGTTAGTTAGGTCATTGTAAAAAGGAAACAACTGCCCTGGTGTTAGCATGCCTTTATAAACAATTACTTTCGTTGAAAGGCTGCAGGCGTAAACTTGTTTCCTCTCCGTCAATGATTCGTCATTGCGCAGCATGTGGGTAAATCGTTTTCGGATGATGTAGATGACTCGTTCAAATTCATCATGAGCGAGGCCATTTGCCGCTGCGATGAATAGCTGAGTGATAAATGGTTGAGCCATACGCGCAGCCGGGCCGACATCGGCCGCGTCGGCGTTCATTGGGACTTCACGCCAACCCAGCAAGCTCTGTCCCTCTTCCTTAATAATCTTGCTTATGGCTTCCTGGCATCGGTCTCTTTCTTCCTCTTTCTGGGGTAGAAAAATATTGCCCACAGCGTATTGACCAGGGTTAATTTCAGCATTGAAGGCTTCTTGCGCAGTCTTCTGGAAAAAGTCGTGGGGTAAGGCCATGAGAATGCCAGCGCCGTCACCGGTATTTGCTTCGAAACCGCAACCACCGCGGTGATCCATTCTAGAATTCAAGTGGTACGCATCCAGCATGATTTGGTGGCTGGGTTGACCCTTAATATTGGCGACGAAGCCTACACCACAGGAATCTTTCTCCATGGAAGGGTCGTAGAGTCCGGTCTTTTCGGGAAAACCAAACTTCAACGGCAATTTTTTCATGTCGTTCATTATGTTAAGAGTCTCACATTTTTTTCGTGATTCAGTTTTTCTTGTTTAGCCATGCTGCAAACTCGAATTTTCATCCGGTATTTCCCTCCCCGGTAATGGCATTGCCTCTCGGGTTGGTAGGCGTAACACTGCTGAATCTTGCCTGATAGGACTTGGCGAATAACTTGTTTCTCACTCCGAATTTTGTGCTTAGCCGAGCTCAAAATAGGTAGCCGGACAAAATAACATCACGACAGGATATGTCAAGGTTTACGCGGCTTTCCGCACGACCCTTGACTAACTAAGTAGCTGATTTTTAGTCGCTTATAGATTAATTGGGACTAAAGAAATTGAAAACAAACTGTCATTTTTAACTTTCATTAGATGAGAATTTTAAAATGTAGACGGCGACCATTTTGTTCATTAAATATTCTAAATTCAGCAATTTTCTAATCAGAATCTGGAAAGATTTTTACCATTGATTATGATTGAATTTGTCAGTAAAAATTGCGCAATCGTAAGTGGATTTAGCGGTCTTTTTTGTGTTCCCGCGATTGCGCTGAAACGGCCAAAACACGAGCCATCCGCGCGAGTTGCTCGCTTGATTAAAAAGGATAGGTGATTTAATCTACATGCAGACAGATTCGCCTTAACAGAAAAAAAGGCTAATTGCAAACGATTCTCATTTAGATTTGTGGCGAGCAATATTAATAAAAAAGAATTAACAGTCTTTCGAATACTTTTTACAAAAACCGATTTAAAAAGCCTATTAAAGGAGGCGACGAACCCGTGAATCAAAAACTAACCCGTAGACGCTTCATCAAAGGGGTAATTGCCTCTGGTGCGGCTGCCACGAGTACTGCAGCTTGGTACTCGGCAACTGGCCAAGAACGCCCTTCAGGATTTGTTGAACGTCTGGTCCGAATCAATGTAAATGGTCAAGTTCGCAG
>Ga0315332_10001663_pt1 | contig 12017 bp, 4 predicted proteins | sample M110034915metaG_FD_203455 | JGI IMG/M metagenome (GOLD analysis project Ga0315332, IMG submission 203455) | Ammonia-oxidizing marine archaeal communities from Monterey Bay, California, United States - M1 100m 34915 | ecosystem: Environmental > Aquatic > Marine > Intertidal zone | place: USA...
TTCTAATGCACCACCTTGGTGATAACTCCAACATGGCCCACACCAAGTAGCAGAGATGTCTACTACAACAGTGTAACCTGCATCTAAATAAGTGTAAAGATTGTGTGTGTTACCGTTAATATCGGTACCAGTAAAGTCAGGACAAAGAGTCCCGTCAGGAAACTGCGCGTTAACAGATCCAAAAAGACCTAAAGCAACAGTTAAAGAGAATAAAATTTTTTTCATAATAGTTAATTCAGTTAAACATTTTAATTTATATATCGTAAATGTAATATTCATTTATGTATTTGTAAAACAATCAAACCTTTAATTATTGGATTCCTATTTAAAATAGTTAAAGCTTGATTATTTTATCTAACATATAAAGCAATACTTATTTACCTTACCTTTAGACAACTTTTAAATGTTAAGGTTGTCTCAATTATAAAGATATTAAAAAAAACCCATGAAAAATTTAATTTTACTAGTTACCGTATTTACAGGTATTCTTCCTTTCCAATCTCAAATAGTCAATCCTTTAATAATTGTTGAGCCTGATGATGTTAGTGTTGATGTAAATAATCTTACTGTTGATGAAACAGGACTTTCAAGTGATTTTGAACTAGATAAATCATTATGGGTAATCAATACTACAACTCAAGCGATTACATTGAAATGTAAAAAAATTGAGATTGATGTTCTTTCTGGTACAGAAAATGTTACTTGTTGGAAGTTGTGCCCTCTAAATTTTGATGTAGCTGGTGCTAACCCTTCTCAATTTGTTACTGTTGGAGGAAATCAAATGACAGAAACCGTTGAGGCTTCAGGAAACACTAATGGTGGAGATACAATTAAATCATTTAGTGGTCATTATAAGCCAATGAATATTGATGGTTGTTCATTAATGAGATACGAATGGTATGATGAAAATGATTTGAACACTGCTTTAGCTAGTGTTAACGTAAGATTTATTCATACTTCTGGACCATGCTCTGTTTCTGATGAAATTAGTCATACTCTACCTGATTTCAAACTTTTCCCTAACCCTGCTAATGACATAGTTAGAATTGAAATGAATGGTGTTCATGAAAATTCTATTAATTATACACTTTCTATTGTAGACATAATTGGTAAAAAAGTAATTGAAAAAAACATGGCTTCTTTCAAAAATTCTTTTGCAGAAATAGAAGTTTCAGATTTAAAGCAAGGAATCTACATTGTGTCTTTAGAAAACGCATCTACAACAATTCAAACAGAAAGATTAATTGTTAAGCATTAATAAACTTCTTTTCTAATTAATTGAGCCACTTTTGGAATGCCAATAGTGGCTTTCTCTTTAAAAATTTTTAAATTTTCAATTTTAGAAATTTTAATGGATTCTGATGGGTCTACTAAATACTTTAATGCACTATTAGTTGCTGCGTGAATCAAGCCAGCTGCTGGATATACATTTAATGAAGTTCCAATAACAATCAAAAAATCAGCTTCTGAAATAATTTCTTCAGCTATTGTTAAGTTGGGAACTTGTTCTCCAAACCATACTATATGAGGTCTTAATTGATGGCCATTTGGGCAAACATCCCCAAATAATAGTGGATTAACTCCTTGCGTATAGACTTCATCAGTTCCTGTGCTTCTAACTTTATCAACCTCTCCATGCAAGTGAAGAACGTTAGATGAACCTCCTCTTTCGTGAAGGTTGTCAATGTTTTGAGTAATTACTGTCACATCTACTAACTCTTCTAATTTAGCAATTTCTAAATGAGCAACATTAGGTTTTGCATCTGAGGCAATTTTGCGTCTTGTATTGTAGAAATCCAAGACTAAGTTTGGGTTTTTCGACCATGCTTCAGGTGTGGCAACATCATTAATGTCGTAATTTGCCCATATTCCACCATCGTCCCTGAATGTGTCTAATCCACTTTCGGCACTTATTCCTGCTCCAGAAAAAACTACTAATTTCTTTTTCATTTACATAAAAATAAGAAATTGACATCTTATAACTAATTTAAATTTATAAATAGGAGCATATTGGTTCATATTTTTACCTTTACTTTTGCTAAAATTAATTTTGATGAAATCATTAAAGAAAGAAGCCTTAGATTATCATTCTAACGGAAGAAAAGGTAAAATTGAAGTTGTTCCCACCAAGCCATACAGTACACAACGGGATTTATCTTTAGCCTATTCTCCTGGAGTTGCCGAACCTTGTTTAGAAATAAGCAATAATAGCTCTGATGTATATAAATACACTTCAAAGGGTAATTTAGTTGCTGTTATTTCAAATGGAACTGCAGTACTAGGGTTGGGTGATATTGGTCCTGAAGCATCTAAACCAGTGATGGAAGGAAAGGGACTGTTATTTAAGATTTTTGCAGATATAGATGTTTTTGATATTGAAGTAGATCAAAGTAATGTAGAAGATTTTGTCAAAACAGTTAAAGCAATAGCTCCAACTTTTGGAGGAATAAATTTAGAAGATATAAAAGCGCCAGAAGCATTTGAAATTGAAAAAAGATTAAAAGAAGAATTAGATATTCCAGTCATGCATGATGATCAGCATGGAACAGCAATTATTTCATCAGCAGCATTGGTCAATGCTTTATTTATTGCCGAAAAGAAAATAGATCAAGTAAAGGTTGTTATTAGTGGCGCTGGAGCATCAGCTATTTCATGTGGAAAACTTTACATCTCTTTGGGGGTTAAAAGAGCAAATATTTTCATGTTTGACTCTAAAGGTTTAATTACAAAAAGTCGACAAAATTTAGATAAAAACAAATTAAATTTTGCTCAAAAATGTAATGAGATAAGTTTGGAAAAAGCAATGCTAAATGCAGATGTTTTTCTGGGCCTCTCTAAGGGAAATATTGTTTCTAAACAAATGATTAAATCGATGGCTGATAACCCTATTGTATTTGCTTTAGCAAATCCGGATCCAGAAATTGCATACAAAGATGCCATTAGCGCAAGAGAAGATGTTATTATGGCTACTGGTAGGTCAGATCATCCAAATCAAGTTAACAATGTTTTAGGGTTTCCATATATTTTTAGAGGAGCTTTAGATGTTAGATCAACCTGTATCAATGAAGAAATGAAATTAGCTGCAGTAAATGCTATTGCAGAATTGGCAAAAGAGCCAGTCCCTGATGAGGTTAATGAAGCATATGATTTAAAAAATATAAAATTTGGAAGGACACAGATAATCCCAAAACCAGTAGATCCGCGTCTAATTTATCGTGTTGCTCCAGCGGTGGCTAAAGCCGCTATTGAATCTGGAGTAGCTAGAATTAAAATTGACAACTGGGAGGATTACGAGCTAGAGCTTAAGGCTAGATTAGGACTAGACAATAAACTTATTAGAAACATAACTGAGAAAGCAAAAAGAAGCCCTAAAAAAGTTGTTTTTGCAGAAGCAGATCATTATAAGATTTTAAAAGCAGCCCAAGTTGCATATGAAGAAGGTATTGCAGAACCTATTTTATTAGGTAAAAGATCAAAAATAAATCAACTTGTAGAAGAATATGAATTAGATTTTGGTTCATGTGAAATAATTGATCCAAGAGATGAAAAACAAGAAGAGAGAAGGTTTGAGTTTGCTGAAATTTTATTTGAAAAAAGAAAAAGAAGAGGGCTCACACTTTATGAGTGTAAAAAAATGATGAGAGAAAGAAATTATTTTGCATCAGCAATGGTTGAAACCGGACTTGCAGATGTGATGATTTCTGGATTAACCCGAAACTATAAAGATACTATTCGACCAGCCTTACAAGTAATTGGAGTTGATGAGGGTGTAAATAAAATTGCAGGAATGTACATTCTTATCACTAAGGACGGGCCATACTTCTTTGCTGACACTACTGTTAATTTAAATCCTAGTGTTCAAGAAATTGTAGACATAACTTTATTGGTGAATAAGATTATTAAACGATTTCAAATTCAGCCTAAAATAGCATTACTTAGCTATTCAAATTTTGGATCTACAGAAGGAGAAGATGCTTTAAAAATGAGAGAGGCAGCTAGAATTCTTCATAAAGAACATCCTGAAATTGTGGTAGATGGAGAAGTTCAAGCGAATTTTGCTTTAAATAAAGAGATGCTAAAAGATTATTTTTCTTTTTCTCAGCTAGCAAACAAGAAGACAAACACATTAATATTTCCTAACTTAAGTGCTGGGAATATTGCATATAAATTAGTAAAGGAAATGAATCAATTAGAAGCAGTTGGACCAATTTTACTTGGCATGAAAAAGCCTTGTCACATATTGCAAATAGGTTCTTCGGTAAGAGAAATATTAAACATGATAACTCTTGCAGTGGTAGATGTTCAAACTAGAAAATAAAAATATATGATAACACATATTGACGGAATTCTCGAAGAAAAAAACCCTGCATACATAATAATTGATGTCAACGGAATAGGATATTTTCTTTACATAACATTACAAACTTATGGGGATGTCCCAGAAAAGGGGAGGATTCGACTTTTCACTCAATTTATAGTTAGAGAAGATTCTCAAAAACTATACGGTTTTTCTTCTGAAGAAGAAAGAAAGATGTTTAACGCATTAATTAATGTTTCTGGAGTTGGGGCTAATACAGCTATGTTAGTTCTTTCTTCCCTTAAGTCAGACGAATTGGTGTCCGCTATTTTAAGCGATGATGTGGCTTTATTGAAGAAAATTAAAGGAATTGGAGCAAAATCAGCACAACGAATTATTATCGACCTCAAAGATAAGGTGGATAAATTTGGTATTTCCCATCAAATTTCCAGTACTAAAGACAATACGATTAAGAATGAAGCGTTATCAGCATTAACTGTTTTAGGTGTCGATAAGAAAAAAGCTGAAAACACTATTGATAAAATCCTAAATCAGGGCACAGATGAATTGACTGTTGAGGAATTAATTAAAAAAACGCTAAAGAGTTTATAGTTTAGCCTATTAGTATTGAATTGAGCCACTTTAAAGTTTTAAAATATTGCATATTAACTGCTGTAATAGCAGTTTTTTTTGGTATTGGAGAAGTTCATTCTCATTCGATTCCAGAATTTAAAACAATGCTAGATTCTCCCGAAATTGATTTACAATTTCCGATTGACGATTCTTACGATCCATCACAAAGCGGGGGAGGACAAATTGATTTTGAAGACCCATTAAATATTCATAATGAGGTGGAATATGACCCCATAACTCAGCAATATATTTTCAGCTCTTTTATTGGGGATTCCTTAATCTATCGTTACTCAAGCACCATGACAATGGAAGAATATTTTGAGTATCAAAATAATCAATCATTAGATAGTTATTGGCAAAATAAGATGGATGAGCAATCTGATGCATATAGACAAACAGATAATGTAATTCCAAAATTAAATATTCCAGGTGCAAGAAAGCTATTTGGAAGTGATTTCGTGGAAATTCGACCTCAAGGCTCTGCAGAGCTAAGTTTTGGTTTGAATTCATCAAGAACTGACAATCCTGTTCTTCCAGAAAAACAAAGGAGAATCACAACATTCGATTTTGATCAGAAAATTCAAATGAATTTAACGGGTAAAATAGGTGATTTAATGGAAATTGGATTTAATTATAATACTGAAGCAACATTTGATTTTGAAAATCAATTGAAATTGGATTACTCTGGAGAAGAAGACGACATTATTCAAAAACTAGAGGCTGGAAATGTAAGTATGCCATTAAATAGCTCTCTTATTTCTGGGAGTCAAAGTTTGTTTGGTATAAAATCAGAACTAAAGTTTGGTCGATTAACCGCAACTACAGTATTATCGCAGCAAAAGGGACAGAAAAAAGAAATTGAAGTTGCAGGGGGAGCTCAAGTTAATGACTTTGAAATATATGCAGATAACTATGAAGAAAACAGGCACTTTTTCTTGAGTTATTACTTTAGGGACGGTTACGACAATTCAATGAAAACACTACCGCTAGTAATGTCTGGTGTTCAAATTCAACGAATTGAGGTTTGGGTTACAAATAGAACAAACGATTTTAATGAAACAAGAAATGTAATAGCATTTTCTGATTTGGGAGAAATAAATGCCAATGTTTTGGAAAACCCTGCTTGGTATGCTGGAGGAGCAAATCTGCCTAGCAACAATAATAACCTGCTGTATCAAAGTATTCAAAATAATAACAACATTAGAAATTATGTGAATGCTAGTAATGAATTGTCTGGCCCTTCTTTTGGAATGGTTCAGAGTGTAGAGTATGAAAAACTAGAAAATGCTCGGCTATTAAGCTCTAATGAATTTACTTACAACTCCGTATTGGGTTTTATTTCATTAAATCAGTCTTTAAATAATGATGAGGTTTTAGGAGTTGCCTATCAATATACTTACAATGGGCAAACATATCAAGTTGGTGAATTGTCTACTGATGGTGTTTCAGGCCAAAATGCCTTGTATTTAAAACTATTAAAATCTACAGTTAGAAACCCAAGGAAAAAGCTATGGGATTTAATGATGAAAAACGTTTATTCTTTGGGAGCATATCAAATAGATGCAACTAATTTCAGATTAGATATATGGTACAATAACCCATCTACGTCAGTAGATATTAATTACATACCTAAACCTGGAGTTGATGATAAATTACTTATTCAGCTAGTGGATTTAGACCGCTTAAATCAACAGCAAGCAACTTATTCCGATGGGCTTTTTGATTTCTTACCTATTTCAGATAATCAAGGAAGAATAGCAAATGGTGGGACAATCAATCCTAGAAATGGAAGATTATATTTTACTACGATTGAACCGTTTGGATCTACAATAGACAAAAAACTTGCAGCTAAGGGAATTTCTCAGGCAATTAGAAATACAGTTGTATTTCAACAATTATATGATAGTACAAAAACAGCAGCACAACAGCTTCCAGAGCTTAATAGATATAAAATAAAGGGGGTATATCAATCTTCCGTAAGTTCTGAAATTTCCTTGAACGCCCTTAATATTCCTCAGGGATCAGTTGTCGTAACGGCAGGCGGGCAAGTGTTAACAGAAGGTTCTCAATATACGGTTGATTATAACTTGGGAAGAGTAAAGATTTTAGATGACGGAATTTTAAGTTCTGGCACACCAATAAAGATTTCTTTAGAAAGTAATTCACTCTTTAGCATTCAGGTTAAATCATTGATGGGAACTCATTTAGATTATAAGATAAGTAAGGATGCAAATATTGGAGCAACTGCAATTAGGTTAACTGAAAAACCATTAACTCAAAAGGTGAATATTGGAGATGAACCCATTGCCAATACAATGCTAGGTCTTGATGGAGGGTTTAGAAAAGAGGTTCCTTTTTTAACAAAATTAGTTGATAAATTACCATTTATTGAAACAAAAGAAAAGTCGGTTGTTAATTTCTCTGCTGAGGTAGCTACACTAATTCCTGGACACAATAGAGCAATTAATGTTAGTGGTGAAGATGGAACTTCATACATTGATGATTTTGAAGGCAGTCAAAGTTCGATTGACATTAGAACATTTAATACATGGGTGTTGTCATCTGTTCCTCAAGGTCAACCAGATCTTTTTCCCGAAGCAGGTTTATATGATAACATTACTTATGGGAAAAATAGAGCAAAAATCGCTTGGTATGTAATTGATCCATTATTTCATAACGACATTAACTTAACACCTAGCCATATTAAGGGGAATGAGGCAATGCAATGGAATCATACCATGAGGCAAGTCTTGGTTAATGAAGTTTTCCCCAATAAACAATTAAGTACAGGGCAGTTACAAAATATTCCTGTTTTTGATTTGGCATTTTACCCAAAAGAAAAAGGGCCTTACAATTACGATGCGAATTTTTCAAGCTACTCTGCAGGTGTTAATACAAGTGGTGAATTACAAGATCCAGCATCTAGGTGGGGAGGTATAATGAGAACATTAACCACGAATGATTTTGAAGCTGCAAATATTGAGTTTATTCAATTTTGGATGATGGATCCATTTAGCTCCTCAACAACAAATAGCTTAGGTGAACCAGCGTCAAATGATGACTCTCCTAATAGTTCGGGTGGTTTTTTATATTTTAACTTAGGAAATATATCTGAAGATATTTTAAGAGATGGTAGAAAATCTTTTGAAAATGGTCTTCCTATTGATGGAGATTATAGTCCAGATGACTGGACAAGTACGGATTGGGGTTTTATACCTACAACTCAGGTTATCGTAAATGCTTTTAACAATGATTTAGACTCAAGAATTTTCCAGGATGTAGGTCTAGACGGATTAGGTGATGCTGATGAAAGTACATTTTTCAATGATTATATTTCAGACATTCAAGGAGTTGTTGCTGACCCTACTGCACTTTCTAATTTATTAGCAGATCCATCATCAGATAACTATAATTATTTTAGAGATGATGATTACGATAATGAACAAAGAAGTATAAGAGAACGCTATAAGAGCTATAACAACCCAGATGGAAATTCACCTACTTCAGAAATGTCCGCTAATTATAATGCTGACGGATATGCCACATCTGCTTCAACCCTTCCTAATGTTGAAGATATAAATCAGGATAATAATTTAAACGAGACTGAAAGCTACTTTCAATACAAGGTGGCATTAAAACCGCAAAACATGGTTGTTGGCTCTAATTACATAACGGATAGAATCTTGGCAACAGATGAAAGAAGTGGAAAACAAGTTTATTGGTATCAATTTAGAGTTCCTCTTAGAGAGTTTTCTAAAAGAGTAAATGGTATACAAGATTTTAGATCTATTCGATTTATTAGAATGTTTATGCAAGGTTGGAGTGAAGATGTTGTTCTTCGTTTTGCAAGGTTAGAATTAATCAGAGGCGAGTGGAGATCGTATTTAGGATCTTTATTAACTGATGGTGAATACCTTCAACCTGAAGAGTCAAACACTACGTTTAACATTAGTGCAGTTAATATTGAAGATAACGGTAATAGAGAACCAATACATTACGTTCTTCCAGATGGAATTATAAGAGAAACTAACTATCAAACAGCCAATTTAGCTCAGCAAAACGAACAAAGTTTGGTTTTAGATGTTTGTGGTTTACAGGACGGAGATGCAAGAGCAGCTTATAGAAATGTGAATTTTGATATTAGAAATTACAACAAAATTCAAATGTTTGTTCATGCAGAATCTAATGATGATCTAAATCCTGTATTTGATGACGAGGCAACAGTTTTTGTTAGACTTGGTACAGATTTTATTTCCAACTATTACGAATACGAAATGCCGCTTAAAATATCTCCATGGAATGACCACACCTCATCTTCTGTTTGGCCTGATGCAAACAACATGGTTATAGATTTAAATAAGCTTAAAGCGGTAAAGGTCAATAGAAATGGAATTGGCCTTAATGTTCTTGAAAGATATACAGAAAAAGATCCGGATGATTTAACTAGAAACATTACTGTTATAGGTAATCCTAATCTTCAGGGTTTAAAAACCATTATGATTGGAATTAGAAATCCAAAAAATGATGATCCTGCGAATCAATGGCAACCAGACGATGGAATGGAGAAGTGTCTTGAAGTTTGGGTGAACGAGTTAAGATTGAGTGATTTCAATGAAAATGGTGGGTGGGCAGCCATAGGGAGAGTAAATGCTAATCTTGCAGATTTTGCAGATGTTTCTCTTTCTGGAAATTATTCTACACCTGGATTTGGAAGCATTGAGAAACGAGTTAGCGAGAGACAGCAAGAATTCATGTATGGAATGGATGCTTCTAGTACCATTAGACTAGGAAAGTTTTTTGGAGAAAAATCTGGAGTTCGTTTACCTATGTTTGTAGGTTATTCTAAAAACGTAATTAAACCATTGTACGACCCACTAAGTCCTGATTTAATTTTTGAGCAAGATGCCGATGAGGTTGTTGATGATTGGAAAGACAGGTTAAAAGATGGTATTGATATTACTGAAAGAAAATCAATCAATTTTACAAATGTAAGAATTGATAAGCAAAGTGGTAAAAACGAAAAGAAACCTCGATTTTGGAACGTCTCAAATTTTAGTGTCTCTTATTCTTTTAATGAATTTTACCATAGAGATATAAATACTCGACAGGATTTACAAAGAAATTATTTAGCAAGTGTAAATTATGGTTTTAACAACAATCCAAAACCCGTTGAACCATTTAAGAAAATTAAATTTATTAGAAAATCTAAATGGTTAAGACCAATAAGAGATATTAACTTCTTTTTATCGCCTAAACAGGTTGCTATTCGATCCTCAATTAATAGAACCTATAACATTTTTGCAACACGCTATAATTTCCCTGGCGGAGAGAATTTTGAAATCCCTCAGTATAGCAAAACTTTTAATTGGGATCGTGATTACGATTTTAAATACGACATAACCAAAAGTTTACAAGTTGATATAAAAGCAATGAACAGGGCATTTATTAACGAATCTCCTGGACAAGTAGATTATGGCATTTTTGGTTATGATAGGGAATCCGCAAGCGATTCAGTTCAAAATAGTTTCTCAAATTTTGGTGAAACCATGAGCTATAATCACATTGCAAATGTCACATTTAAATGGCCTTTTAAATCTTTTCCACTAACGGATTGGATAACACTCTCCACGAGATATACTGGGAATTTTGATTGGACTCGAGCTCCTTTAGCTTTAGTAAATGACACATTAAATATTGGAAATATTGTTCAAAATTCTAGAGCAGTAATTTGGAACGGAAAATTAAATTTCACAACACTATACAACAAAGTTCCGTATCTAAAAAAAGTGAATAAAAAATATGGAGGAGGTAGAGGGCGAAGCAGAAGTAGGGCCTTAAACAACGCTGGTGGAAGTAAAGGAGATAGTAAAAGTAAGAAAGGCGCTGAAAAAGATGATGAAAAAGGCAAAGGGAAAGATAAGGGGAAGAAAGGTAAAAAGGGTAAAGGTGATAAAGATGATAATCAATTTAACATTGTTGAACATCTTGCAAGGATAATAATGTCTTTAAAGACCGTTACTGGAACTTTCACAACAAACGATGGAATTATGCTTCCTGGTTATGCTAACTACACCAACGTTCTAGGGATGGACGAACAGTGGGGAGGGCCATCTTGGGAGTTCATTGCTGGAGGATATCAAGAAAGAGATTTAATTGGACAGCGAACAGGAATGCTTTTTGCTGATCATGCCTATCAAAACAACTGGTTAGTAGATACTTCAAACTTTGGGTTAATTAGTACTCAATATGTAGTAAATCATACTGAAAACATGAACTTTAAAGCTTCTATTAAGCCCATTAATAGTCTAAGAATTGATATTACAGCAGATAGAAATTTCATGGAAAATAGAAATTCCAATTTAGGCTGGGATAATGATTTTGATGCTTTTACGTTAGTTAATAATCAATATACTGGATCTTTTAGTACTTCTATAATTACTTGGGGGACAGCTTTTGCAGCAGATAAGGGTTCAGATTCCACCTTAACCAATGCTATTTTTGACAATCTATTAGCCATTAGATCTGAAGTCTCGAGTTTATTAGGATCTCAGAATCCTTATTCTGACACTTCAGCTAGTGAAACAGGTTATGCCGGGGGATACGGTAGTTCCCAACAAGATGTAATTATTGGAGCGTTTTTAAGTGCATATCAAGGTGTTGACCCTACATTAGACAACATTAGCCCTTTTAGTCAAAAAATCCCACTACCAAACTGGAGGATTACTTTTGATGGGTTATCTAAGATTAAGTTTTTAAAAAAATACATTAAAACACTTTCCTTTTCACATGCATACAGATCTAATTTTACTTTGTCAAATTATACTACAAATCTTAATGGAAGGTTTGATCCTAATGGGAATGCTACAGAATTGGACATGGCTGGTAATTTCATAAGTGAAAAACAAATAATGAGCATGTCTATTTTAGAGCAATTCTCTCCTTTGCTCGGAATGGATCTAACATTGAAAAATGAGATTATGGTAAAGCTAGAGATGAAAAAAGATAGAAACATTTCTCTAAGCTTATCAAATAATCAAATTACAGAAATTAAGGGAAGTGAATTTGTTTTGGGTTCTGGATATACATG
>Ga0315332_10001671_pt1 | contig 11983 bp, 16 predicted proteins | sample M110034915metaG_FD_203455 | JGI IMG/M metagenome (GOLD analysis project Ga0315332, IMG submission 203455) | Ammonia-oxidizing marine archaeal communities from Monterey Bay, California, United States - M1 100m 34915 | ecosystem: Environmental > Aquatic > Marine > Intertidal zone | place: USA...
CATATTTAGAAAAGGTAATGTAATTTCCTCACACCCCTTATTTTCGTGATAAAATTGAACCATTCGAATATCCGTTCTGTCACCCACTTTACTCAAACAAACATACCCGAGATACTTATTATCACCGAGTTCGGCAGGAAAATCATCTTTGGGTTTAAGTGCAAAAACTTCAACATCAATAGGTTCGAATAAACCCAATGCACTAGACATGACATCGTTCATGTCTTTGAGTTCAACAATCTCAGTGTGTTTTTTTAAAAGATTAAAAAATAAGGACATTTTTTTGTTTGTTTATTTGTTTATTTGATTTTTATATTTCATCTAACTCACTTAGGTCTTCATCGTTCATTAATAATTCTTCGGCAACTATCTGATAAAAAGCCATTTTATATGCTAAGAATCCAAAAAGTGTTGCACCCATATTAAAATCAAAAGGTAAATTCATCGAATTCCACATGGATTCAGACAATGCTAAAAATGTAGGCACTAACAATCTTTTATTTAAACCCGGTAATCTTTCAATATTATCAACATAATTAGAAAGTGAGTCTACGTATATACACGAAGCTATAGTACCAAGACTTGCAGATATACCGTCGATGGGTGTGTGGAAAATAAAATGATACGTTGAAATTGCAGCTCCGTATTTCAAAGTTGATTTTTTAATCTTAGATTTGATTTGTTCATACTCGGCTATACCCTCTTTTCTTCGAGCGGGACACGAAATTCTAAGTGTTTTAGTACCAGGGTTTATTATGCTTAACATTTATTAATATACATTACAATTTATTCATTAAGTATCTATTATATTATATCGAGATTGATATTTTCGTCACTGAAATATTTTTTTTTAAATTCTCTTTCTTTTTCGAGAAACTCTTCACATCTGATTATCGATTCGTTTATACGATCCTGTATATCGTTTATTTTTTTATCGTATAAAAACGGATCCTTATTTTTTGATAAATGTCTCCATTTATCACCAAAAAGAGTTGTATATTTCAAATTACGCCTTTCGTATTCTAATTCGTTTAACATTGTTCTGTATAAAACCAATGAATATGAATCATACTCTTCACGGTTAAAATCTTTGTGAACAAACTCTTCATAAGCCAGTGTTTTCATACGATTATACAGTTGGTTCTCCCCATTTATCCCTCCATTTCCTAACCAACGTTTGGAGTCTTTCTTCTGCGAATCGTGCATTTCTTCCCCCTTTTCGTGGGGCTCCTGGACACACGAGATTTTCGTGTTCGTATTTTTGGGATTTTTCCCATATAAGCCTTTGAACGTCTTCACAGAGTTCATTTGTCGCTTGACAGAAAGCGAGTTTGTAGTCGTAAGTGTGTAAGTGCATGTAGTCCATATCATTTATATGTTAAAATTGTTAATTCTTTATTTATATTTAAAAAACTTAGGTCTATAATCTCTAAATGTTTTGTCATGCTTGGAATATTCTAAAATAATAACTTCACCCATGTCATTTTTTGATATAATCTTATCCTTTGAAAAATCTGGTGATAACATCATATCCGTATATACGTTTTCTTTAATATTAATATTAGGGTAAAGCGATGTATACGACTCTGTAGTGTTTAGTTTTTTTGAGTTCGAACCCAACAAGCGAGATATGCTTGAATAGAATGAAAACATGCTATTATTTACATTTATTTTTTTATATTGTAAATACAAGATGGTTTCACTCCAGGAGTTACCCAAAAAAGTACAGTACATAATAATTGATTCAAAATATGTAAATGGTTCAAACAATACATTTTCGATTGATCTAACACTCGAATCAAATTTACATTTAGAAGAAATGTCACAGGTATGTGGTCTAAAACCAGTTGATTTTTATATCACACAAATTGGTCAGGAAAATCCAAACTCAGATACACATGTAAGTAGTGTTGCAAAATACGTTGATATCATATGCGAAGATATACCAAAAAGAGCACAGATACTTGACGAAAGAAACGGACAGATTTTAGCACGTGTACCATTAGAACGACACTATAATCATGGTGCACATACAATCATTAGGGATAAACAATGGAAAGGGTTCCAAAGACAAACAAATTTATTTAATCCCATATCTATACAAAAACTAAATTTTGAATTATACGAGTATCAGGAAGATACAGATTACGTTACTTTACAACCTGATGCAGAATGGTACATGGTTCTTGAAGTAACAACTATAGATGTAAAAGAGAAACCGATAAATAGAGAAGTTCAAATTCTAGAAGCGTTACATAAACTTATCGGGAAGATAGATGAACTCAACATAAATGTCGAGAAACTTCCAGATAAGAATGATATCGAAAAAATGGAAAAGGAAAAAAGGAAAAAGATCCCATTAATGTACCTTTTTATATTTTTAATGTTTATGGGTGGTGGTTATTATTTACTAAATCGTAAAGTTTCACAACCAGTACCTATGCAGATGCAGCCTACTTTTTAGCCGCTGTTTTCTTTGGCGTAGCAGCTTTCTTAGCCGCTGTTTTCTTTGGTGTGGCAGCTTTCTTAGCTGGTGCTGGTGCTGGGGCTGGAGCTGGAGCTGGGGCTGGAGCTTTCTTAACTGGAGCTGGTGTTGGGACTGGGGCTGGAGCTGGTGTTGGAACTAGAGCTGGAGCTGGAGCTGGAGCTGGAGCCTTGATAACATCAGCAATTTGTCTAATTATACCATATATTTCAGATTTGTGTATTTTTGGTCTTTGAAGAGCATGTTCAATTTGTTCTCTGACAGAGTCCATCGCGTAATATATATAAAAGAAATATTATCTTTATACTAAATGTTATTCATAGGCCCAACTCTCCTGAGTGGGATAGGTCAACATTGTAAAAAATATATGGATCTTTTCCCATCAGTTGGTTATACTAAATATATTGAAATACACGAAGAAATACCGGAATCTGACCATGCATTTATATTCGCACTTCCTGTAAATTACTGGTTAGATAGAATACCCGAAATAAAAAGAAAAGTAAAACGTGTTACGTGTATGACAGTATGCGAAACGGAAACTGTACATAAGGATTACGGTAAACTTTTTGATTTATTCGATAAAATTGCAGTACCAAGTGAATACTGTAGACAAATTTTCAAAAGACAATTCCCTAATAAACATTTTTTTGTCATACACGCACATATACCCGATAAAAGACCTTATACATTTTATCATATAGGTAACGTACACGACCCCCGAAAAAATTTTAACAAAATATTAGAGTGTTTCATACGATTAAATAAACCCGATACACGATTGATTGTTAAAGCAACGTGTAAATACCCTGTAAATATAAATGTACCAAATGTAACGGTTATAAACAATCTCATATCCGACGAAGATATGGAAGATATACACAGTAAATCAGATTGTTATATAAGTTTTTCCTCATCTGAAGGTGTTGGTATGGGCGCAGTAGAAGCCGCAATAAGAAATAAACCAGTTATAATAACAGATTACGGGGGTGCAAAAGAGTATATTAACACACCTTATACAATTGAATGTGGTTTACAAAAAATACAAAGAGATGATTTTTTATACGAAGCAGGTATGCAATGGGGAAAGCCCAATGTAGACCAGCTCATGGAATTTATGAATGATGCATACAATAAAAAGTTAAGATACATGGATCATTCTAAAACTCAAATACTTACTAGTAAAGAAAACATTTTACAAGAATTCGTCGTTAATGTAATTGGTCATGAAAATGATAAGTCCAGTCAAGATAGCTCCGGAGGTAAGTGATCCCTTTTGAGCGATTAACATGGCAACAATTTCATCAACGAATCCAATATTCGTTGGTTTTTTCAAAATTTCGGGAATAATTTGCGATATAGCGAGGTAAAGCGCCATGGATATTATAACGGGTCTGAGTGTTTCCTGATCTAACATTTCTATTATAACAATATATTTATTTTTTACTAATATTATAATGTTTTTTACAATATACCCCACACGTCGATTTAAAAGAACACTTTTTACCACTCATCGTGATAGCCTGACATGTAATATCTTTGTGTCTACTTACTACGTGTTTATCCGGGACCGTATCTAAAAAAATTATTTTACTTTTCTCTCTTTTATCGTCGTACTTTTTGCGAGATTCTCTGAGCTTATGAATACTTCTCGCAAATAGTTCACATTTTTCTGTTTGGTTTTTATATAAACCTCTAGCAATATCTAAATCTTTTTTATCATACAACGTGTTCATTTTGACTTTGGGTTTGATTCCTAATATATTTTATATATTTCACCACTGAGGTTATAAAAATACATGTAATTATACCATTACATATAACATAATACCAAATATATTCATAAAACCCTAAAGACGTTGTTAATAACATTGCAATCATAACATAAATAGTATATAAGAAAATACCATGTATACTGTTATTTTGTATACTATGTAGCGGTAATACACACGCCAAACAATTAATTATAGTTAAGATATTATCATACAAAATTGTATAATGTATACTTAATGCAACTAAAAATACATTTAACCAAGCTATCATGACCGAATTAAACAATTCATACTCGGGTTCTTGTTGTTGAACGTGTTGAGTTTCAGTATTAGGTATCACTTCTAACGCGGGTGGTCTTTCCTCTTCATAATTTATACCTATAATGGGAGTTCCATCAGGTTGTGTAATTTCATTATAATACATAAAAGAATAAACCGTGTTTCTTTTATGTATTTTAACATTAGATGTAAAGGTAGATGTTATACGTGCAATAACCCACTTGAACCTTATGTAAAAAGTAACAATTGGCAGGTAAGGGATTTAGTTAGACATTATAGAAAAACTATATCACCTTTATATTGTTACAATAACGAAACTTTTTATAAAATTTATAAACTAAAAGCTCAAAGACTCTGTTATAGCTGTTTTAAACATGATCGACAAAAAATTACACCCCAACAACTTCGTAAACGCGAATGTGGACAATATAATTATTTTAATCGAGTACCTTCTCTATCTGATAAAGATATAATTAGTTGGTTCCAAAGACTATGTAAATATATTAATAAAAGCTATGTCAAGGATAGACCTGTACCACTTTTTTATAGAGAATGTATTTAAAAAATATATACGTAAGTAATAGTATGTGTGACTCAGTATCAGGTCCAAGCACAGGAGCAGCAATCTCTTTAAATGCTATAGGAAAACAAGATACTTACCTTATAGAAAATGATACAGAAAAGTCATTCTTTAAATACAAATTAAAACAACATTCAAATTTTACAAAGTTTCACAAAAGCACTAAAGTTATAAAACCGGGCGATGCTTCACCATCTTGGCCTTTTAACAGGGTGGTCAAAGTAACTCTAAACCCAAGAAATATGGGTGATCTTCTATCTAACATGTATATATCATTAACTTTACCTGCACTAACACAGACTGCCCCGGAAAACTATAACTATACAGATCAGGTCGGAAGACATTTATTTAAATCCATAACAATGCGAGTCGATGAAATGATAGTTGAAAAGTTTCACGCAGATTGGGGTATTATTTACGATGAATTATATCTCGATGAATCTGAAAAGAGAACCAAAAGATATACCGTAAATAGAAATATTGCAGAAGATACGTCTATAGGAAACATTTCTTTATCGAAAAGAACATCTAAACTTTTTATACCTATACCATTTTTCTTTTCAAGAAAATACGAAAGTGATGAATACGAAACAAATAAACCAAATAGACCTTATTTCCCCTTATGCGCTATACATAAACAAAAAATCGAATTCGAAATTGAGTTTAACCCACAATCATTTTTCACAGATTATCCAGATATTATATCGTTAAACTCTTTCGATATAGTCACCGAAGAAATAACCATAGATAAAAGTGAGAAGGTTTACATGAAAAATAATAAATACAATTTTATAACGGATATTGTTAAGAAACACCCAACATTAGAAATAAACCCGGGTGAAATTGATAAAAAAATTGAAATCGTTGCAAACACACCCGTAAAAACACTAAACTGGTTTATTAGAAAAGAAAAGTTTGAAGATGAAACTATAGCTCGAGAATCGAGTCAAGATAATGCAACTTCAGATGGTTTATACTCTTTTCACAACAGGTTCAATATGTCCACACAAGATAAGTACAGTATATTAAATGAATTCTATTATCCACCCATGCATTCTGCTAAAATACACGTCAATGGTGAAAATGTACCAAATATTCAAGATAGCGATCATAAATATTTTAAATATATAGTTCCTTTTACGAGTCGTTTATCTAGACCGTTCAAAAATATATACACGTATGCATTCTCGATGAATCCGATTAATGTGGAGCCATCGGGAAGTCTGGATTTTACACAATTGCGTTCGAATAGAACTACGTTAGATGTAAAAATGGTACCTGATCTTACAGAAACATATAACCTTCACATGTATTACGTTGGTTACCAAACGTTTACTTTTGAAAATGGTTTCATGTCACTTGCTTATTAAATAATTGTTTTTTGTGCTCTTTTATATAATCAATAATCTTATTTTTTATACACCATCTAATAAAATTTAACTGTGCAACAGTTGTACTAATTTTATTATTTGTACCCGGTACGGTATAGTCTATTTTAGATGATCGACAAAATGGATCAAATAATTTTTTACTGTACCCATCTAAACTAGATTTATAGGAACAGTGGACGCTGAAAATTTTACCGTCACCCGTTTTATAAGATAAATTGTTTTTCTTTGAATAGTTTGTTATGAACCATTCAAGATTACGTAAAGATATACCACCGGATTTATTTAATATCTGGTTAAGAATATCTCTATTATTTTCCTGTTCATAAAAAGTGTCTATAGAATGTAATAATATAGTCGATTTATTCATATTCTATAAACATGTACCTAAAACTTTAAACTACTATTTTTATAAAAAATTAAAGGGATTATCTTCAATTCTATTTCGTGAATTATCTTCAACGTATGTTTTAAGATTAGTTAAGACTATCTTATTTGTATCTTGACCGTTAACCATCGATGTATTCTGATTTTTATGATTGCTACAGTAATCACCACACCCCTCCTGTTTGGGAGCCATACAATAACAACCGCGTGTATAAAAACCCTTTTTAATATTACCACCTTTTATACCTCTACAAATTGGATCGTGATCTAGAAAATCTCTTATGGTATTAAAAGGTATTTTAGTCGATATGGACCAAGATTCTAAAGTGGCATAAATGATAATATTAGACCGTTTTTCTATATCGTGTTTAATTTGCTTGATGGTATTAAAAGTTAATGGATCACCTATAACATCTTCACGATATACATCGTCGCATTTAAAATCTATAAGATCTTTTACATGAGGTCTTTTAGATATAAGTTTTGTATAAACTTTACTAAGAACCTTATTAGAAGCTATTTTAATACTTTCATCTATAGCATCTTTTATGACTTTAGGTAAATACATACTATACTTACTAATAAACGTTTTTATTTTTTAACTACTTTTGCCCACATGTCTGAAATTTTTCTCTGATTAGGATCAATTACATTTTTATTTTTTTTACCCGGTTTAGATTTTGTTATAAGCTCACCGAAAATTTCTTCCTTAGCATTCTCAAATAATGGCTCTATTAAATCACACACGGGATTCAAAAACTTATTCAAAAAATAATAAGGATAATCTATTGGTAAGTTATTTTCTTCTACATATTTTGGATCTTCTGCCTTTTCGTAAGCTTTTGCACGTGGATCATGAGTTTTTACAAGAAGATACGGGACACGGTCACCGGATTGTGGCTCTGAACCTGGTTGTCTTTCCCTCATTTTGTTTCTAACCTGAACATGTGATAAATTTTCAGATTTATAAGAATCACTCAATTGTTGGGAAAGTATTAATTTTTCGTTAGGTACCTCACCTTCCAATAACTCTATTGCACGTTGCATAGCGAGAGATTTAGGAGGACCAGTATCACTACTCTCTAAAACAACATCGAGCAGCTCTTTACACACCTCTCGCATATGTGGTGTATTGTCTCTTCTAACCAATTGAAGACCTTTTACATCAATATAGTCCATGTTCATATTACCATCTTTACCTTGTGTCCAAAGTTTTGCTGCGTACCTCTTCTTTGAATACAAAAAGTACGGACAATACACTTTCTCAAGTTCGAGGTTGTTTGGTTTCTTAAATAAATGCGTACACTCAGATGCCGCGCGTTCACCAAGTTCCCAACTATACTTAATAGCTTCATCACCTTTACGTCCACCAACGTCAAATTCAACCATTACAGAATCCGTATCACCATATCTTACCTTTGCACCCGGGAAATTCTCCTCGACGTATTTTTTCGTATCATCAATCATCATCCGCCCCTTTCTTGTCACAGAAGACGCAATCGGTACACATGGTAACATACCTTTGGACGCACCTGTGAAACCATAAACAGAGTTCATGGATACTTTATAAGCCAATTGTTTACCATTATACATCTGTTGGAGAGATCCCGTCGAATTTGCCATATCTTTCTTAGCCTGTTTTCTAAATTGTTTCAATTCTACTAAAATACTTGGTAATAAACTGGGTACATTTTGTACGAATTTAAAATTACCGAAAGTTTCAATTTCCAAATCAGGATACTTTTCCTTATTCTCATACTTAGGATCCATTATGAGTGTTGAATAACACAAATTGTGTGCCATCATTATTGAAGGATACAACGCTTCAAAATCAAGTGCTGTTATAGGTGTGTAATAAGCACCCTTTTGTGCTTCAAGAACGGTCGCACCTTCGTATCCTTCCACCATACCTTCACCCCATGCGAGTGTTGGAACAATGTAGCCCATTTCCCTCGCTTTTTTAGTGAGTTGACTAAACACTTTAATTTGCTGACCTCTTTCTACAAGGTACGAAAGAGGTACCCATGTCGCCTTTGCCATTTCAAGTAGGTTTATCAGTATACATAATTTCGATAAAAGTTTATGTGGTAACAGGGTATCTTTTATACAATATTCCGCGACCTCACGTAATTTTACAGGATCTTCTTCAAGAAAACGTGCAAACATTTCCTTCGCAGGCATATCTATTTTATTATCACCTAAATACAATTTAGACACGTTATCAAGTTTATACGAATCGAGTTTATACCCTTTTTTAACTTCGTGAAATAGATCAAAAATGAACCTACCAGGTAAAGGTAACAATTTGAGTTCATTATCACCGAGTGCACTCGAAGAAAGCTTCTTCGGTTTTATACTACACGTATATTCCCGAAATTTACTCATATTAAAAAAATTGGAACTACACCTTAACTTCTTAGCACGAGTAATGATATAATGCAGATCAAAACCAAATATATTCCATCCGGTTATTATATCAATATCCATTTTTTTCATATAAACACTAAACGCTTCTAACATTTCACGTTCGCTCGAATAACTCAGTATATTACACCCTTCTAAATCAGGGTCTGTTTTTTTATAACAAAAACAGGTTTTGTCGTATGGTTCATCGTTACCGAATATACATAGGGATACTGCAATCTGAAAACAACAATCACCGTCTATATTTGCATCAGGAAATTTACCAGTCGAACTATTACATTCAATATCAAGAGAACATACAACAAAAGGTGCAGTTTCGGGGTTATCTACCGGTTTTAACTGTTTCCAATCCGAACAAAATTTATCAATATCAACGTTTGCGATATTATTGTCCTCACAATCATCACCGGAATCCAACCAGCCAGTGGACTGAATACCGCTTAAGTGCATTAATCTCAGGACAGGATCCAAATTAGATTCAAATACTTTAAGTTTAGAAATTTCACCAGGTAAATTTCTTTTGAGTTTATACGAAGTGCTACGACGTTCAACCAACGTTTCAAATATAAGTTTCATAAAACTGAACTCCTCGTTATTTTGAAATCCCCATACATCCTTAGACTTAACTATATCAAATTCGATATTAAAATCAGGACACAATTTGCATATTTTATCGTGCCATATAGTCGCCCACGATTTTGAATCTTGGCGCGGAAGTTTAACGTAAAAGTACGGTTTAAATTCAGTAGTAAGACAAACGGATTTACCATCGCATGTCTTACCAAATATACTTACCAAATGCTTATTATCATCTCGATCATCGTTAGCTTCCCAGGTAAGAGCTTGAAAAACAACCATATTTCTTAATACGTTATAGCTCAATTTTTTTAATATACTATATTAATAAATATGTCAGCTGCTTTGATTGACCTCGTATCGGTCGGTGCCCAAGATGTCTATATCACAGGCGACCCCCAAGTTTCTTTTTTCAGACAAAACTACAAACGTCACACTAACTTTTCTATTAAACCAGAACGTCTCGACTACATCGGTACGTTCAAATCGAGTAATGAAGTTTCTATCCCAATCCGTTCCAAGGGTGATCTTTTAAGTTACATCTGGATTGAAAATGCTAATATCAACAGTAACGATAACAACAATTCCCTTTTTAAATCGGCTAACGGAACAAACAATGATACTTCGCCAACCGAATTCTCTTTGTGGATCGGTGGTCAAGAAGTGTGTAGATTGGATTCTCTTTACATCAACACTATCCATAACTCTCTTTATAACGAATCGCAAGCGAAAGCGACGTGTGCCGTAACTACCCAGGATACAGGTGATAATGCCTCTACAGGAAGTTACATGATTCCATTCTTTTTTAGCGAAGACTGGACTAAATCTCTCCCACTTGTCGGTCTTCAATATCACGAAGTTGAAGTTCGTGTCAAGTGCAGAAATGGTACTTTTGATGTGGGATCTTCACCAAAAGTGTACGGTTCTTATATATTCCTCGACACAGAGGAACGAGAATTCTTTTCGCAACAAGAACACGAACTTCTCATCACACAAACTCAATATCAACCAATGACTGAAGCGGACAAGTCCATCGATCTTACATACTTTAATCACCCAGTAAAGGCCGTTCACATAGCAGCTGGTGGCAAAAACACTACCGCGTATAGTTTCCCATCCGCGTCCATGTTTATTAACGGAACACCACTCTTCGAAAATATGTCAGGCGAGTACCATAGAAATGTCGTTCCATCGAGACACTGCTCTATACTTAATAGTACAATCGACTCCGAACAGATATATACATGGCCAATGTGTCTTACCATGAACAAGTCTCAACCAACCGGAAGCTTAAACTTTTCGCGTATTGATAATGCTAAAATAACAATTAGTGGTTCAATTACAGATACTGATGTTGCTATGATTAGAGCGTATGCGGTCAACTATAACATTCTCAGGATTAAGAATGGTATGGGTGGTGTCGCGTTTGGTAACTAAAACGAAAATAAAATTTTATAAAGTACCCGTCGAACCAAAGCCGCGATTAGCACGCATGGTTGGTTTTAATTCATTCACTTCTTGTACAAAAGGTGTCATACACTTTTCTAGAATTAATTGAGCAATTCTTTCACCTTGTTTAATTTCGTAAGGAATAGTCCCGAGATTAAATAAGTTAACTTTCAATTCACCGGTATAATCAGGGTCAATGACACCGGCACCAACGTGAATTCCATATTTTACAGATAAACCCGACCTTGGTGCGATGCGTCCATAACACCCAGACGGTACAGTTGCGCATATACCCGTACTAACAATTTCTCGCGAACTTGGTTGGATAACCATATCGTTTAAACTATACAGGTCATAACCTACAGAACCCGGGGATGCGCGTGTCGGTAAAATAGCATCGAGTGTTAATCGTTTAATTTGGAGAGTTGTTTCAGACATTTTTATTTATTTATAAACCGATTTCTTTATTACAATTAAAAGTGATAAAATACATAACATTAAAAATATTTCACTAACTGTTACGTTTCTTTCTATATAAGGTATTTTAAACGCTTTATAATTTTTAACGTGACACAATGTTTTTTCACCTCTACTCATAATAAATGGAGACACAAATTTAACTACAGATGTACAAGTGGTACCA
>Ga0315332_10001677_pt1 | contig 11960 bp, 19 predicted proteins | sample M110034915metaG_FD_203455 | JGI IMG/M metagenome (GOLD analysis project Ga0315332, IMG submission 203455) | Ammonia-oxidizing marine archaeal communities from Monterey Bay, California, United States - M1 100m 34915 | ecosystem: Environmental > Aquatic > Marine > Intertidal zone | place: USA...
TGGAAGAAGCCAAGGTCATTATTGACATGGCTAAAGCCAAGGGCGAAGAAAAACGAACTAGAGCAGAAGCGCATCGTGATGCGTCTGAAGCCTACCGCGATGACCGAGAGGATAGATAATGGCAAAGACTGTCTTTGAAGTGCTAGTAGAAAAGATTACAGACCAGAAACGGTCTAGCGAAGAATTTATAAGAACCGGTGCAGCTAAAGACTATGCCGCTTATAAAGAAGTATGTGGTGTGCTTCGGGGTCTGGACACCGCATTACGAGAAATAAATGACCTCTCGCGTATACATATGGAAAACCAAGATGACTGAAATGACTGCGTTAGAAATGAAACGTCAGGAAAAAATGCAGGAGGAAGCAGTAGCTCAAGAAGAGTTAGACGCTCTTATCCCTAAACCTGTGGGTTATAGGATACTTGTTGCCCTTCCTAATGTAGAAGAAACGTTCGATGGTGGCATCGTTAAAGCCGCTAAAACCCTCCGTGATGAGTACGTCCTGTCTACAATAGGGCTGGTGCTTGACATGGGTGAGCAAGCATATGCTGATAAAAGCCGATTCCCTACTGGCCCTTGGTGTAAACAAGGGGACTATGTAATGTTTCGGGCCAATACTGGCACACGTTTTAAGGTCGGCAAGCAAGAGTATCGTCTGATGAATGATGATTCTATTGAAGCCGTAGTTGATGATCCGAGTGTAGTATCTCGTGCAAATTGAGGAATAAACCATGCCAATACAGAAAGTAGAGTACGAATTTCCCGACCCTGACAAAACTGAAGCTGCCGCTGAAGTAGAAGTCGAAACCAAGGTAGACGCTCCTGAGATCGAAGTGGAGGGGGCTGTAGGTCGTGAGGTTATAGAACCACCAGCAAAGAAACCTACTAAGGTAGAAGTAGTAGAGGACAAGGAAGTAGAAGTAGAAGTGGTGGATGACACACCTCAAGCGGATAGGGGGCGTAAAGCATCCGATCCTCCTGAAGAAGTTACTAATGAAGAACTAGAGAATTATTCGGAGAAGGTTAAGAAACGGATAAATCATTTCAGCAAGGGCTACCATGACGAACGCAGGGCAAAAGAAACTGCGGAACGGCAGAAAGAGGAAGCCATTGCTTATGCCCAACAGTTGATTGATGAGAACAAGAAACTCAAGGGAAATGTTAACCAGAGCCACAACACCCTGATTGAGTCTGCTAAAAAGCAAACTGAAGGGGAAGTGGCTATAGCGAGTAAAAAATACAAGGAAGCGTACGAAAGTGGTGAGCCAGACGCGATTGTGGCTGCTCAAACTGAGCTTAATACGGCACAGATAAGGGCTGAAAAAGTAAAAGCACTTAAACCCCGTGCTGTTACTACAGCAGAAGCAACTTTACAACCGCAGCAAAATACTGTTCAATCGCAGGTACAACAGACGCAACAACCTGTTAAAGATGAAAGAGCTGAAGCATGGCGCGACGAAAACCCGTGGTTTGGCTCTGATGATGAAATGACAGCACTTGCGTTAGGATTGCATACTAAACTGACAAAAGAGAACATTAGTCCTCAGTCAGATGAATACTACGAGAAAATTAATTCTCGGATGCGTGAAGTATTTCCCTCTCAATTTGATGAGGGGATAGAAGATGAACCGGAAACACCCAAGAAGAAATCGAGTAATGTGGTTGCACCCGCTACGCGGAGCACAAAGCCTAACAAGGTGACTTTATCGCAAACACAGGTAACTCTAGCGAAACGTCTTGGAGTCCCGCTGGAAGATTACGCCCAACAGGTTGCAGATTTAAGAGGAAACAGAAATGGATGAGAATAGACTAGATAGAGAACTAGATACTAACGAGAAGAAAGCCCATAAACCGGCGTGGAAAAGACCAGAGCTTTTACCTGATCCGACCCCGCAAGAGGGCTATACTTTTCATTGGGTTCGTGTTTCAACAAACGGTCAACCTGATCCAACTAATGTTTCTTCTAAGTTACGAGAAGGTTGGGAGCCATGCAAAGCTACGGATCACCCTGAGATTCAGTTGGTGAGTATCGAAAATGATCGCTTCAAAGACAATATTGTCATGGGCGGTTTAATGCTTTGTAAAGCACCCAAAGAACTTGTTGAAGAACGTAGTGCTTATTATAAAGAAACTAATGAAGCGCAAATACGTTCTGTAGACAATAACTTAATGCGAGAGTCTGACCCTAGGATGCCTATGTTTAATGAACGGTCTACTAAGGTTACTTTCGGTAAATGATAATTAGGAGATATTCTAATGGCTTCAACAGCGACCCCTTATGGGTTAAAGCCTATAAATGAAATCGGGGGGCTTCCGTACGCGGGATCAACTCGAAAACTTCCTATTACATCTGGCTTTGGTACTAATCTTTATTATGGCGCAGTTGTTTGTATTGCTGCCAACGGTACTATTGAGCTAGTAACTACCAACGGGGATAATTCAACACCTTTCCCTGCTGGTACAATAGGCGTGTTTATGGGCTGTTCCTACACAGACGCAACGTTGGGATTTGTTAATCGTCAGTACTGGCCTACCGGCACAGTGGCTTCTGATGCGTTAGCATTCATCGTAGATGACCCCAACACATTGTTCCAAGCTCAGGCTGCGGGTTCTATTACGCAAGCTGACTTAGGGCAAAATACGCACTTTGACGCGGTACAGTCTACCAGTACAGGTAGTACTTCTACTGGCAATTCAAATACTGCGTTAGATGCAACAACTAACACTACTGCGGGATGGGCTTTCAGAATCGTTGATTTTGTTGACGCACCCGGAAGTGAAGTTGGTGACGCATACACTGATGTGATCGTAAAGTTCAACCCCGGATCACATTCATACACTAACCAGACAGGTATATAAGGAGACTTGAGATATGGCTATTTCACGAGCACAACTCCTCAAGGAACTTTTACCGGGTTTAAACGCCCTGTTTGGCCTTGAGTATGCACGATATGGTGAAGAAACTAAGGAAATCTTTGAAACAGAGACTTCTGACCGTTCCTTTGAAGAAGAGGTGAAGTTATCAGGTTTTGGCGCTGCCCCAGTTAAAAACGAAGGCGCGGCAATAGCTTATGACAATGCCCAAGAAACTTACACAGCACGTTACGTGAATGAAACGATTGCTATGGGATTCTCAATAACTGAAGAAGCTATTGAAGATAACCTGTACGATTCGCTTTCTGCACGTTATACAAAGGCACTAGCTAGAGCGATGGCTTACACCAAGCAGGTTAAAGGTGCGACTATCCTCAACACTGGTTTTGCTGGCGGCCCTACTTATGGGGACGGCCAGACTTTGTTTTCAACAGCGCATCCACTCGTTTCGGGTGGAACTAACTCAAACACTCCAGCTACTGGCGTTGATTTAAACGAAACTTCTTTGGAAGCGGCGGTTATTTCAATAGCAGGTTGGACTGATGAGCGTGGCCTGTTGATTGCAGCTAAACCTCGTAAGCTTGTTATTCCTCCTGCGTTGCAATTCGTTGCTACACGCTTGATGGATTCTGAGCTGAGAGTTAGCACTGCTGACAATGACATCAACGCAATGCGTAATAACGGTACAGTTCCAGAGGGTTATACAGTTAATAACTACCTGACTGACGGTAACGCATGGTTCTTGATGACTGACGTGCCAAATGGTTTAAAGCACTTTATCCGTACCCCAATGTCTACATCTATGGATGCTGACTTTGATACAGGTAATAGCCGCTATAAAGCCCGTGAGCGATACAGCTTCGGCGTATCTGACCCACTGGGTATATACGGTTCAGCAGGTGCGACCTAACCACTCCTTAAAATCATAATAAGATACTCTCTTGATAGATTTTAGCCCCGCCTTGTGCGGGGTTTTTTATTGGGATACACTAACAAAGCTATCGGGAATAACCCGTGTATCTGACAGCTCCCGACTGACTTCATGCAGACAGATACACCTCAACTCGCATGAGAGGAACATATAATGGCTAGAACCACTTTCTCCGGCCCTGTCCGATCACTCAATGGATTTGTTTCCGCTGGGCCGGGTGCGGCACAAGAAATTACCGCTGATAACACTACATTGGCGCTATCAATTTTCCCCACTCCTACATTAGACGCTAATAATAACCCTACTGGGGCTATTACTCCGGGTAATGCTGGGGTTATTAATGTCTATGCTTCAACTAATGGAACAGGAGCAGGGCAACTTACACTTCCGGCAGTATTGGATACTGTGCCTTCAAGCACTACTCCCCCTACTGACCCTACAGCTCCTGACCAACAAAACCAGCTAGGTGCTCAGATTGTTGTCATTAGTGGGTTTGACCTTGCTAACGATTTAGTTGTTAAGCCATCTGGCGCAGATGTGTTTACAGGGTATGCAATGTCTGTAGATTCAGCGGGACTTACTAAAACATTCCTAGCTACACCGGGCGATACTACATTCACATGGAATGGTGGTACTAAAGGTGGCGACATAGACAGTGTTATTAAATGTACTATTGTTGCTGCCAATACATGGTATGTAGAAGCCATATCTTTTGGTGCTGGTGGTGGGGCTGGCGTTACTCCATTTAGTGCTTAATCCTAACTTTGAGGAGTAATTTATGGCCGATGCACTTACAAGCCAAGTAATACAGGACGGTGGGCGAACTGCTGTCCTGAAATATACCAACATTAGTGACGGGACAGGGCAAGCTGACGCGGTGTTAATAGACGTGTCTAATCTTGCTGCTGACCCTGTAACCAAGCAAGCTTGTACTGGAGTTACCCTTCAGACTATTACCTTTTCCAATATTGGCATGGGTGTAGAACTGTTGTGGGATGCAACCACGAATGTGCCTTTACTTAACCTTCCGCAGGATTGGGAAGATACCATTGACTTTTCAGCTTTTGGTATCCCTAACAATGCAGGGGCGGGGAAGACAGGGGACATATTGGTTACTACAGTAGGAGCAACAGCAGGGGATACGTATTTGTTGGTAATCACAGTGACTAAAGATTACGCTGCTCCCTAATGCCAAGTAAAAGTGCCAAACAAGCACGGTTTATGGCAGCAGTCGCTAACAACCCTAAGTTTGCTAAGAAGGCGGGAGTCCCTACGTCTGTAGGTAAAGAGTTCGCTGAAGCAGATAAAGGAAGAAAATTTAAACGAGGTGGGCCTATGCCTAGTTATTTTAAAAGTAGTTCAAACAAACCGGGTAAAGCCGTAAAAAAATACAGTGAGGGTGATATGGTTTCTAAAGCACACAGAGAAAGAGTTATTCGTAACTTAGATGATGAAGACTATCGCATACGCAATCGAACTGGTAGTAATACAGATGCAGAACGAAGGCGTATAAACAGGGAAAAAGAGTTTGAAAAAAGCGGCATGGCTGGCGGCGGTAAAGTCAAGAAGCAAGGATACAATGACCGTTTAGACGAGTCTTTAGGTGCTAGGAATGGCAAGAAGTCTCAGAGCCTTAAATCTCGTAGAGATGAGAGTAAAGGCATGGAAAAAGCTATGGGTAAAGGCGCGTATTCAGGCGCTTCTACTATGATGGCTGGCGGCGGCAAAGTTAATAAAACCGCCAGAAAGCGTGGTGATGGCCCAATTATGCAACGTGGATTTACACGCGGTGGAATGGTTTAAATAGTTGATACATAAGGAGATATACTATGGCTGGCTTATTTGGCAGACCTGATCCAAACGATACACAAGCACCTAAACATAAAGCAGAGAAGAAAGAAGCTGCCCCTAAAAAAGCAGCAAAGAAAAAATCTGCTAAATAGAGGTATTCACGATGATGTCATGCCGAGGTATGGGGAAAATTAACCCTAAAAAAATGCCTAAAGCAGGGGCAAAACCCACGGTTTTTAAAGATGGTGGGTGGATTCAGAAGGCTATTAAAAAGCCCGGAGCTTTACGTAAGGAGCTGGGTGTAAAAGAAGGGGATAAAATCCCAGCTAAAAAGCTTAATACTGCTGCGAAAGAGTCTGGCAAGTTAGGACAACGCGCACGATTAGCTAAGACCTTGAGGGGTATGGCCTAGTGGCTACTACTAATACTGCATCGTTTATAATGGATTTCACGGAGATTGCCGAGGAAGCCTTTGAACGTGCGGGACGAGAGCTTCATTCTGGCTATGATCTGAAGACTGCTAGGCGTTCCATGAATTTGCTTACTATTGAGTGGGCAAACCGTGGGGTCAATATGTGGACGATTGAAGAAGGGTTTGTAAATCTGGGTGCAGGGACAGCTACGTATGCCTTACCTGCGGATACCATTGACTTAATTGACCAAGTTATCCGTACTAATCAAGGTAGTCAAACACTACAAACTGACCTTAATTTGTCACGAATTAGTGTAGATAATTACGCATCTATCCCTAACAAGTTAACCCAAGGCAGACCTATCCAGTGTTGGATAGACCGATTACGGGATGCCCCTACCATTACAGTGTGGCCTGTACCCGACCAAGGTACAACAGTAGACCCTTACTACATTATAAGATACTGGAGGCTACGGAGGGTACAGGATGCAGGGTCAGGAGTTCAAACCCCTGATATGCCGTTTAGGTTCTACCCTGCTCTTGTGGCGGGATTAGCGTATTACATTGCTACGAAGCTGCCAGAAGGCTTGGCACGTCTGGAGATTCTAAAAGCACAGTATGAGGAGCAATACACCTTAGCGGCAGGAGAAGACAGAGAGAAAGCTTCCGAAATGCTTGTTCCTCGTTTATATGGGCCTAGATAGCTATGAGCGAAAGATTTGCGTCAGGGCAAAATGCGTTAGCAGAATGTGATGTATGTGGTTTTCAGTATAGGCTACGGCAGTTAAAACCACTTGTTATAAAAGCAGTGGTAACAGGAATTAAGGCTTGTCCTGAATGTTGGAACCCTGACCAACCACAGTTAATGTTAGGTACGTTCCCTGTGAGTGATCCACAGGCTATACGTGACCCAAGACCTGATTTTACGGGCTATCCTGAAAGTCGGGCAAGATTACAACCGGCAGACCCTTTATACGCTTTTGGGCATATAGGGGAAGTAACAATAAACATTACGTAGGAGTCTACGATGGCTAAACAGAAAGCGGTTAAAGTTAAGAAATGGCCCGGTATTAAGGAATACAACCCCGGCACAAAAGTTAATTCACCAGAGCAATCTTCAGCCCCTGTTAAGACTACAGGCATTAAGATGCGGGGTGGCGGTGCAGCTACTAAGGGTTTAATGTGCCGAGGGCCAATGGCGTAGAGGTATAGAGAGTGAACTACACCGAGCTGAAAACCAATATACAGGACATTTGTGAGCAGACGTTCACTGATGACCAGTTAGCTATGTTCACGAAACAGGCAGAGCAGCTTATCTACACTACAGTAGATTTACCGGCAATGCGTAAAAACCAAACGGGTAATACCACTCTTGACAACAAGTACCTGACGATGCCCTCTAATATTCTATATGTCTATTCGTTAGCAGTAATAGATGGGTCAGGAGACTACCACTACCTTATTAATAAGGATGTGAGTTTTATTCGGGAAGCGTATCCCCTCCCTACCGCTACAGGGATGCCGGTGCATTATGGGATTTTTGGGCAAACTACTTTTATATTAGGGCCAACACCCAACGCAGCCTATCAGTCTGAAATTCATTTTTCAGAGTACCCTGAGTCTATTGTTACGGCGAGTACTACGTGGTTGGGGACAGAGTTTGATTCGGCACTCCTTAATGGGGCGCTAGTAGAAGCCATCCGTTTCCAAAAGGGTGAACCTGATATGGTTGCCTTATATGAAAAACTTTACACCCAGTCCATGCTCTTACTTAGGAACATGGGTGCAGGTAGGATGGAAACAGACACATATAGGTCAGGGGTGGTAAGAGTTCCCCCCAACTAAGGATTATTTATGATTAGCACTAAAGGTGGAGTAGAAGTAGGGGTAGCAACAGCTACGATGGTTTCAAAGAGGGGTTTCACTCCTGACGAACTAGCGGAGTTAGCCCTCAATGAGATTATCTCCATTGGGAGTAATTCACACCCTGTTATACAGGCGCAAGCAGAGGCATTTAGAGAGAATATTAGAGGGGTTATGGTTAACTACTTACGTCAGGCTGTGGCTTCCCATAATACAACATTAACCAACCGTTTTCGGGATGCTGGGCATCCAGAATTAGTTAAATTACTAGAGGTATAACATGGCTATTACAATTTCAACCGCAATGCCCACATCGTTTAAAGTGGAGTTGATGAAAGGATTGCATGATTTTTCGGCAGGAAGTGTCACGTTTAAGTTGGCCCTTCTCAAAGCTACTGCTTCAGGCAGTGGTACATACGGCGCTGCAACGACTAACTACAGTGATATTACGTCAGCTAGTGATGAGCTTGTAGGCACGGGGTACACTGTGGGTGGAAAACTTCTCACTTCAGTAACTCCCACTGCTGATGGTACAACAGCTATAACGAACTTTAGTTCAGTAACGTGGACTTCCTCTTCGTTTACAACGTGTGGAGGGGTGATTTACGACACAACTGATTCCAATTCTGCGTGTGCGGTGTTGAGCTTTGGTGGAGATCAGACAGTAAGTACAGGTGATTTCCAGATTCAGTTCCCTGCTGCTGCGGCTGCTACTGCGATTATTCGTATAGCATAATAGGCCACTAACATGAGTGGATGGGGTCAACGTCCTTGGGGCTATAATGGGTGGGGCGGTGAAGCCACCAAAATTGTAGACCTCGGTGCAACATGGGGTACGCGAACATGGGGCTATGGCGCGTGGGGTGCGAACGGTGTGTCTACAGAAGGCACGGGAGCTGTTGGCACTGTAACCCTAGCTTACACCGGTACAATAACAGTTACCGGAGTTGGAGGGACAGGCGCAGTAGGGACGGTAACTACCAGCTATAGTGGAGTAATAACTCCCGTAGGGGTAGAAGGCGTAGGACACGTAGGTGGTGTGTCCATTGTACCAAGTTTCAGTTTAACTGGGGTACAAGGCGTAGGCGAAATAAACAGTGTTAGTACTAACACTAGCGACAGTATTGTACCTAATGGCATAAGCGGTACTGGCTCTGTAGGAACCGTAACCTTTAGTATTGGCAGTGTATTCACTATACCTACGGGGGTACAGGGTACAGGTGCAGTAGGGACGGTAACCCCAGCTTACGATTGGTCACTTACAGTTACAGGCGTAGGTGGTACAGCCGCAGTAGGAACAGTAACTCCTTTGGCTAGCGTTACCCTTACAGGCGTAGAGGGTACAGGTGCAGTAGGTACGGTAACCATAGCCTATAGTAGTATTGCATACCCCAATGGGGTTGTAGGCACAGGCGCTGTAGGGACAGTTATATTTGCAGGTTGGACTTCAATAGATGTTACACAGACAGCAAATTGGATTAATATTGGTACAGCACAGACCCCAAATTGGGTAGATATAGACACTGAGGCAGCATAGGAATTAATCATGGCAACTTATGTAAACAACTTACGATTGAAAGAAATCACAACTGGGGATGAGGATGGTACGTGGGGAACCAGTACTAACACGAATTTAGAACTCATAACCGATGCTTTAGGGTACGGCACAAAGCAATTTGCAGCCGACTCTAACGAAACTTTTACGATGCCGGATGCTACAGCAGATGGCACTAGAGCTTTGTATTTAAAGTTCACTTCGGCGGTATCCCTTACGGGTACACGCACAGCTACTATTGGCCCTAACACGGTTAGTAAAATGTGGATGGTTGAAAATGCTACCACTGGCAGTCAGAGCATCACCATTAAGCAGGGTTCAGGTGCAGAAGTTACTATAGGCACAGGTGAGAAAACTTGGCTTTATACGGATGGTGCAGGAGCAGGAGCAGCGGTTGCCCTTGCTAACCCTACTGAGACAGGTACAGGTACGGTTACTTCGGTTCAAGTAGCGGGTGGGACAACAGGCTTAAGCTACAGTGGTGGCCCTATAACCACTAGCGGCACAATCACTATGGCCGGAACTCTGGCAGTGGCTAATGGGGGTACAGGACTTACGAGTTTGGTAGGTGCTGATATTGCTTCGGCCACTACTGTAGACCTTACGAGCGCAACTGGAAACACAGTAATTATCACCGGAACAGTTACCACCACCGGCTTTACAATGACTAAAGGCCAGCAGTTGGTGTTGATAGCTAATGCTGCATGGCCTCTAACATTTGACGTTACGACCTGTAATATCACTGGGGGTGTAAGTTATACCTGTGCCGCAGGGGATAGGCTTTATATAACTAAGGATGACGATAATGTTATCCGGGTTTCAGTAATGAAACAGGATGGAGCGCCTGTTGGTGTTACGCCAATAGCCAACGGTGGCACAGGAGCAGCCACTGCAAATGCGGCACGACAAGCGATTGCTTTACCTGCATTGGCAGACGTACATACTTCTTCCCCGGCTACTTTGGTAGATGGGCAGTATTGTGTAGCAGGAGCAGGAAGTATTACCTTTACGCTTCCCGGTAGTCCAGCGGTGGGAGACAGTGTAATCATTAAAGATGGCACGGGAGCTGCTTCTACAACAAGTTTTACGGTAGACCGTAACGGAAGCAATATAGCAAGCGCCGCTTCCAATCTTACGTTTGACAAAGATTGGGCAGAAATTACAATGACTTACATAGATGGGACTATTGGTTGGAGCGTATAAATGACGAATTTAGCCGACCTAATACCTGCGGGTGGGGGTCAGAATAATACCGATTTTGTAGCGGATGGGACTATAGCGTCTGGCAAGCCTGTTATTTTGCAGAGTGACGGTAAAGCCGCCGAAGTAGCTATGGGAAGTAAAAGCGCGGGTACAGCAAGTTATTTGTCCGCAACGAGTTCGCAGGGGGATACGGCAATAGCCCCTGCTTCTGGTAATAATATGATTTGTAGGGCCTACAGAAACAGCTCTGGGTACGGAACGGTGCAATTTGTTGAGGTAAATGGAACAGGTTTTACCTATGGCACTCCTGCTGTCTTTCACTCCTCGTCTACGGGGATGATTAGACTAGACCATGATGATTTTTCTGGTTACTTTGTAGTGCTTTTCAATGATCAATCTAATAATTTTGTGGGGAAAGTCGTTACAGTATACGCTCCCGACACTACTACAACTCCTACTATAGGGACTCCCGCCGCTGTTACAAGCTACCCCCATGAATTGTACTGGGGAGATGTAAATTATGACCCTAAAATACAAACAACCGTAATAGCTTATGGAAAGTATTATAATGATGAACCCACAGGGGGAACTACCGTTTACCCTGATGGGGGATGGGTGGCCGTGGTCAATCCTTCGGGGGGAGTCGCAAGTGTAAAGACTGGCACAGATGTAACGGGGGGATATAATACATCTTACGCGGGTAGCGTTAAATTGTGTTATCACGCAGCCGAGGAGAAAACTGTTGTTTTTTACCCTGACAATGCAGGAAAAAACAGTTGTAAAGCCCTTACTATTGGTGCGGCTAGTTCTTATACCATTACGCTAGGTAGCGCGGCTCAAACGAGCGTAAGTGCAACAATGCCTTATCCAGTTTATGACTCCGGCAATAACCAATTCATCTTATTTGAACGAACTGGAAGCGGCACTATTAGTGCTTTGCCTGTGGCGCTAAGTGGTACAACTCTTAGTTTTCCCGTATCGGCTGTTAATGCGTCAGATAGCGATACTACCGATGCTAGTCAGATTCCCTTTGCCCCTGTTTATGATGTGGCGACAGCAAAACTGGTACTAGGGTATCGGGACACCGGTGATTCAAATTATGGAAAAATGAATGTGGGGTCAGCAAGTGGTACAACTCTGACGTTTGAAAGCGCTGTTGCTTTAGGATCGGGAGCGAACGCAGTTGATTGGTTTTCGGCGGGGTATGAGGAGACAGATCAGAAATCGTGTATTTTTTATTCTCTAGGTGCTTCAAACAACGGATACGGAAACGTGGTAGATGCGGGTTCATCCAATTTAACTTCCACTAACCTCTTAGGCATTGCTGCCGGAG
>Ga0315332_10001678_pt1 | contig 11958 bp, 10 predicted proteins | sample M110034915metaG_FD_203455 | JGI IMG/M metagenome (GOLD analysis project Ga0315332, IMG submission 203455) | Ammonia-oxidizing marine archaeal communities from Monterey Bay, California, United States - M1 100m 34915 | ecosystem: Environmental > Aquatic > Marine > Intertidal zone | place: USA...
GCGGATGAAGTGATTCTAAAGGTGTGCGGCACCCGTTTCGCCACGATGCAGAAGATGGTTTCGACACTCCGGAGTGGTTCGGAAAGCAACCATGGTGTAACGGCAGGATCGGCACTGCGGGAGGATCGTACGTCGGCTGGACACAGTGGGCGGCTGCCCCGGAGGGCAGCCAGTATTTGAAGGCGATGGTTCCGATTGTGCCCTTCTGCAACGCATACGATATCGCGTACGACGGCGGAGCTTTTCAGCCGGCACTGATGATGGGCCGGGGATCGGCCCTTGGCGGGGCGCGAATGACGCGGGACAATATTTCGCGCACCTTTCGCTTTCTCCCTTCGGTGGATTTCGATAAGCAGTTCCAGAACGAAGTGTTCTATCTGGAACATTGGGTCAAGCACTCCACCCATAACGACTACTGGAAGCGACGTGGTATTAGTCGCGAGGCGTTCGACAATGTCGCTCGTCCCGTTTCGAACATTGGTGACTGGTACGACATTTTTTCGAAGGTCACGCTGGAGATGACCAACGGTGTGCGAAGTGAATCAGACAATCGTGCCCTTCGAAGAGAACAGTTCTCCGTCATCGGCCCCTGGACGCACGGCGTCGGTCGCAGCAAAGTCGGGACGGGGGTGACGTCGGTAGGGAAGCCGCCATGAATCTTGGTCTGCTGCGAAAAAAAAGGTTTGACTACTGGCTCCGCAATCAGGACACGGGGGTTGAAGAGTGGCCGGCCTTCCGGATCTTTGTGATGGGGGAAACAGATGGCGGCGTGAAAACGAATGGCCACTGAGGCGAACTCAGTCCACCCCGTACTATCCGCTGAGCCAGGGCAATGCTGCTGATCTCGGCGGCCACGTCGAATTAGTTGTCCCTGACGAATCTGTTTGATCAATGAATAGGGGCGTGGTTTTGGCAAACGGGATGTCATAGATTGCAAGGAATCGGTTCAATCGGTTCGGAACCTTCCAGTTTGAGACAGGCATGAAGCCCAAATCTCGTTCGGAAACCAGTCAGCTCGATCTTTTTCAGACGCAGTTCGATCAGCTGCTGTATCTCAGCCATCCGCTGTGTGTACTTGCTCGGTAAATTGACTGGCAACGGTTCGGCGTTGCCTTCGCTGGTTGCTATTGCCCCGACACGGGAGCCCCGGGAAAAGACATTCGCCTGTTGGTGGGGCTGTATTATCTCAAGCCCACGTTCAATGAATCGTGGCGTGAAGCTGCGTCAGACGTACCGTCGAGTCGCGAAGAAAGCGGTAATCATGGTGGGCCGTTACGCTCATGCAAAGCAGTTCAGACGAATGCGAAATCGATTGCGGAAGCTGAGGACATGGCTGAGTCGCGTCTTCCGTGACCTGCGTCGAAAAGTGCCTCGTCCTGATTTTTCCGTCAGCGAACTGCTGAGACTTTGCGAACTGCTTCACGCTCAGCAAAGCACAGATAAGAAAAAGCTGTACAGCCTGCACGAACCGGCGTGATGTGCATCAGCAAAGGCACGGCTCATAAACGCTATGAGGTCGGATAGAGGTTTCGGCCTCGACGACGAACCGTGGCAACTGGATTGTCGGTGTGAACCTGTGTCGAGCCAATCTCTACGACGGACACACGCTGGCGAAGCCGATCGCTACGCTCCAACGGATTACTCGCGTGAGCGTAACGGATGCCTTCGTCGACAAAGGCTATCGCGGCAACGACCACAAAGGATTCGCCACCATTCACATCTCGAGGAGCAGTTCCAGGAGGCTGACCCGAACTTAGAAGAAGCGTCGCAAACGCCGCAGTGCCGTCGAGCCAAAGATCGGCCACCTGAAGACTGACAACCGAATGGGGCGATGTTCCCTTAAGGCGCTCAAAGGAAACTCAATTAACATCGTCCTCACTACTGGGGGATCCAACTTACAGAAACTGTTGCGTGCCATTGCGCACACGCTGCTTTTCTGGCTCTGGAGTCGTACTGCGGGCGTACAAATGGAGCACTCTGACCAGCCGAACTCCGTCGTCACCGCGTACCGACGCTCGTCCGGCGATGCATCGACTAACAAAATACTTTTCTCCGCGCTCCGCCGGAGTTTTCAGTATCGACTGCTTAGCATCGATAAGCCGGACACATCAGCCACTGACACATTTAAATACGACCCCGGGAATCCGACACCCACAGCGGGAGGCAACAACCTGTCCGGAGCGCCGGCCGGACCATTTGATCAGGCGAGCGTCGAACAGCGTGAAGATGTGCTTGTATCTACTTCCGCTGCTCTGAGTGAAGCGACGGAAGTCACCGGTCCCGTTCAGATGATTCTCTATGCCGCCTCGTCGGCTGTCGATACGATTTTCGCAGCCAAGTGGGTGGACGTGCATCCTGACGGAAAAGCCTACAATCTCTGTGACGGCATCATTCCCGCACGCTGGCGTAAGTCGTGTACGAAGCCCGAGCTGATTGAACGGGGCGAAACCTATCGCTATGAACCTGACATGTGGGTGACCAGCAACCTTTTCAAACCCGGACAGCGTATTCGTGTGGAGGTGTCCAACAGGAACCTTCCCCGATTCGACAGGAATCCGAATTCCGGACTGCCTTTCGGCACGGACACCTGCAGCGCGCGACGCAGACCATTTTCCATGGAGCCGAGCGAGCTTCGCACCTTCTATTACCGGTCATTTCGCGTTGATTACCGTGGAATCACCAGCCGAAGGACGCTGTCTGACTGGCAATAAAGGCGATTGCAGGCAGCTTCTTCGAAGTGAAGCTCGACTACAGCCGGCGATGCGTTCTAAAATAGGGCATGCATCGAAGGCTGATCAAACCGTCTGTATTTCTCTGCCTGATCGCTTTTTCAGCTGACTCCGGTCGGGCTGACGAATCGTATTATGTTCGCCACATTCGCCCGCTGTTAGAGGAACGCTGTTACGCGTGTCACGGGGCATTAAAGCAGGACGCCGGGCTGAGGCTGGACACAGGCGCGCTGCTGAGAAAAGGAAGTGAGAACGGCCCTGTCATCAATGTCTCAGCAGTCGACGAATCTCCGCTGCTGGATCGCCTGTCGTCTGACGACGACGATTACCGAATGCCACCTGACGGCAAACCTCTGTCTGCCGACGAGCTGCTGCATTTTCGCGCATGGCTGGCGGCGGGAGCCGTTTCTCCAGTGGACGAAAATCCCGAACCCGCTCCGTCTGAGCACTGGGCGTTTTGTCGTCCTGTTCGGCCCGTCGTGCCCGTGATCATGGATGACGACTGGTCAGTCAATGCCATTGATCGGTTCATCCGCCGGCAACACAAATCACTGGGCCTGACACCGGCAGCAGACGCGTCGGCGGAGCATCTGCTGCGGCGCGTGACTCTGGACCTGATTGGTATTCCACCAACACCTGAGCAGGTTCAACTGTTTGTTGTGGACCCGACCCCGGAACACTATGAACGGATCGTCGATGGATTACTTGCGTCACCGCATTATGGCGAACGTTGGGGCCGGCATTGGATGGATGTCTGGCGTTATTCGGATTGGTATGGCCGTCGTCAGCAGAATGACGTCCGCAACAGTGCACCGCAGATTTGGCGATGGCGCGACTGGATCGTGAAATCGTTGAACGACGACAAGAGTTATGCCCGTATGATTCAGGAAATGCTGGCGGCCGATGAAATCGCCCCCGACGACGACGCCACGTGGGCGGCGACCGGCTATCTCATACGCAGTTATTATTCGTTGAATCCGAACGAATGGATGCGGCACAACGTGGAATACACCGGCAAGGCATTTCTGGGGCTTACGTTCAATTGCGCTCATTGTCACGACCACAAGTACGACCCGATCACTCAGGACGACTATTTTCGTATGCGTGCCTTCTTCGAGCCGATGGGCATTCGGCAGGATCGGGTTGTTGGTGAGCCGGAGCCCCCGCCATTTGAGCCTTACAAATTCTCCGGGTCTCGCAAAGTGGTTCGTAGCGGCATGGTGCGGATCTTCGATGAAAGGCCGGCAGCTGAGACATGGTTTTACACGGGGGGCGATGAACGTAATAAGGTCACGGATCGTGGCAGTATCGCTCCTGGCGTGCCCTCGTTTCTGGGTCTCCCGTTCGGCGATATCGCTCCAGTCGAATTGCCCATGTCGGGCTGGTACCCGGGGTCCCGCAGTCATTTGCAGCAGTCCCTGGTTGACCAGGCCGCTGCGGAAGTCCGGGCTGCTAAGACGGCACTCGCCGTTGCCTTCGATGCCGACACTGACACCACGGCGTTGGTCGCCGACGTAAGGAAGGCACAGTCAGTCTTCGATACGCGGTTCGGGGCAGCGATCGAGGCCGGAGAACAGGGTGCCCTGGCGGGCCGGCAGTCTTTGCTGATGCACGCGTCCACTGGTCGACGCATTGTTCAACATGAACTGCCTGACCTGAAAGGCATTCCGGAAGGCACGACCATCGGGTTTAAGCTCAGCATTCTCACAGACAGCCATTTCAACTTTCAGCTGGCGCGGGACACATCCAAAGGTCTGACGGCACTTTATGTCGGATTCGTTGAGGGAGAAATTACGGCTTATCGGCCGGGCAGTTTTACGCGATTTGTTGTTGGCCGATATCCGCACGACAATGCACCGCGAACACTGCTGGTCGCTCTTTCACTCAGCCCGGTCGAAGACGTAGCAATGCTCCGAGTTGACACCGTTGCTGGTGATGTTCGAACGTCCCTTGTGTCCGGCGTTCCAATTGCGTTGAATGGCTGGGATCCGTCAAAACATCGGCACCAGCCATTTACTCTGGATTGCCGTTCGGGAACAAAGGTGCTGATCGATGATGTGAATGTGACGGCCGGAAACCAGACCTGGCACTGGGATTTTGAACCGGCCGATTTCACAGACGGGCAGAGCATCGCGGGCGTTCAGGGTTGGACAGTGCATCCTCAGTCTTCTGGATCTGCGACTTCTATCACGTCCGCAATTGCCGGGTGCCTGTCTGCTCAGGCTGAACACGAGAGACTTCTGGCAGCCAAAGCCGCGTTGGCTGCGGCTGGTTCTCACGTTCGGGCAGCCACCCTGAGACTGGAGGCGGCAACAGCGAATTCCGTCAGCACGGGAGCCACCATTGCCGCAGACAATGCGGTTCGAGAGGGCGCCGCAGCCGACGTCGTTGAGACCCTTTCGCGAGCAGCGTATTCTTCGCAGCTGGTCGCTCGCACAACAGACGCGCGATGGCGTATTTTGAATACGGAAAGGGCGCTGGCTACGGAGCGATCAGTGTCTGATGAAGCGACACAGAAGCAAGCGTTGATACAGGAACTGAAAAAGAAACAGGGAGCAGCATACGCGGAGCTGAACGCGGTCACGCAACAATCGAACGACACTCCGGAGTCGGTGGAGTACGAGCGTCTGAGTCCTGTGACATCACCGCAGAGTACGGGACGGCGCAGTGCTTTGGCGGCGTGGATAACACATCCGGATAATCCACTCACGCCGCGAGTGGCCGTCAATCATATATGGCTGCGTCATTTCCATTCGCCGCTGGTGGAGAGCATTTATGACTTTGGGCGTAACGGAAAACAGCCGACTCAACCGCAACTGCTGGACTGGCTGGCTGTGGAACTGTCGGAACACAACTGGAGCATGAAGCACATTCATCGGCTGATCGTGAGCAGTCGTACCTATCGCACGAGTTCCTCAAGTCGAGGTCTGTCGGCCAATATTTCGCTGGACGGCGAAAACCTTCATCTGTGGCGAATGAATGCCGGACGGATGGAGGCCGAAGTTGTACGGGACAGTGTCCTGTCTGTGGCTGGACTGCTGGACGCGGCTGTCGGTGGCGAAGTTCGTCCGAATACGGAAGCTATGACGACCTGCAGACGCAGCCTTTACTACGAAGTCTATCCTGAGAGCGGGGGAAACAATGCGGTCGCCGAAGTCTTTGATGCACCAGACCCTGGAGAGTGTTTTCGCAGAACCAGCACTGTGGTACCACAACAGGCGTTGGCGCTAAGTAACAGCGATTTAATTCATTCCTCCGCCAGAAAGACAGCGCAGCTGATCTTCGAAACGGCGGCAGACGATCATGGACGTTTTGTGAACCAGGCATTCCGCCGTGTCCTGTCCAGGCTGCCGAATGAGCGTGAGTACGTCGCCGCCATTCGGTTCCTTCAGCAACAGCATCGTTCAGCTGATTCGGCTGAGTCTGCGGGTGAAAGTCTTGTCCGCGTGCTGTTCAACCACAACGATTTCGTGACTGTTCGATAGAGAGACGGCAATGATACTTCGTCGCAGATTCATGGCCGACTCCGGAATGGGTTTCGCGGGACTGGCTGCCGGTGCCATGCTGGCCACGGACGGTGTTGCCCGCGGCGATCATGTCGCCGGACAGCACCATTTCGCACCCCGGGCAAAGTCAGTGATCTGGGTGTTTCTGTCCGGCGGCTACAGCCATATGGAGACGTTCGATCCGAAACCCGCGTTGGATAGGTATGCAGGGATGTCCTACGCCGACACTCCCTATCCGAATCCCGTCGATTCACCACTGCACCGGAAACGTTTCCGCAGTGTTCCAGCGGAAGAAATTAACGTACGAGACGTGTACCCGAAGATCTTCCCGATGCAGGTTGGCTTTCGCCAGCGGGGAGACTGTGGCGTTGCCATCACTGATTGGTGGCCTCACCTGGCTGACTGTGTTGACGATATCAGTTTTGTGAGGAACATGTGGACAACAGACAATGACCACGCGGCTGAAAATCAAATTCACACCGGTCGGCATCGCCTGGATGAGCCTCAGCCCAGCATCGGTGCGTGGGCTCATTACGGTCTGGGCTCAATGAATGAGAATCTGCCGCGTTTTGTGGTGCTGGGCGGACCAACTCGTACCGACACGCGTGCGTCTATTGACGCCAACTATCTGGGACCGCAGCACGCCGGTGTCCCACTGCAGCTGGATCCTCAGAATCCATTGACATTTGGCGCCCGTCAGGCCGGGCATTCGGCTGCACAGCAGACAGACGAATTCCGCTTCGTCAACGAACTGAATCGGCTCACGGCCCAAGAATTTCCGGACGATGAACAGCTTCAGGCGCGAATCAAATCATACGAGCTGGCATATCGGATGCAGTCTGCTGTGCCGGAGGCCGTTGATATGGCAGCCGAAACCGCCCAAACGTCTGAGCTCTACGGAATCAACGAAGCCCACAGCAAGGTGGCCGGGCGACGGCTTCTGGCCGCCCGCCGCATGGTCGAACGCGGCGTGCGATTTGTGCAGGTCTTCCCGTCAGCCTACGGCACCTGGGATTCTCATCAGAAATTGAGAGAAAATCACTCTAAGATGTGTGGTTCCGTGGATAAGCCGATTGCCGGTCTGCTGAAGGACCTGAAACAGCGGGGGCTGATGGAAGACGTAGCGGTTGTCTTCTGTACAGAATTCGGACGAACTCCCGGTCTGGAAGAACGTTCAGGGGGGGCGACCGGTCGTGATCATCATCCGAACGGTTTCACAGTCTGGCTGGCCGGAGCCGGAATTAAAAGAGGCCATATCCACGGTGCCACCGACGAACTGGGCTATCATGCACTCGGGGAAGGGCACTACGTCACTGACCTGCACGCCACTGTCCTGCATCTGCTGGGCCTCGACAACACCAGGCTTGAGGTTCCCGGGCGCAAACGTCTGGATATTGATCGGGGCAACGTGATCTCCGACATTCTGGCATAATTTTCTTTCAATACGCAGACTGCCGTCGAACGTTGCCCTGCAGCGTTTCGCGCTGACTTGCAGCCGTCAAGAACGATTTTCGATGGCCGTTTGCTTGCTCGGATGAGTCAGGGTGGTTTATGACAACAGGTTAAGTGTGTGGAAGCCGGATAAAGCACGGGCGTCAAGTCTGACTCAGGACGTTCAGCGAACGGCAGACGGTGAGCACGCTTTCCGTCATGTGCGTCGGCAGTGTCAGTGGTGATGACGAGAATTCGGTGACCGGGTCGCCGGGCGCCGGCGACAGATGAAGTGGATCGTGACATCCAGGACGGCCCACTCCGTAATCACCAACAAGCGCCTCCGGGGAAGGGATTCGTTCAGGTAACTGAAATATTTATCGTCTCCGATGAACAGGTGATTCTGTTCCGTGACGAGGTCGGCCGTCCCGAACTGTGCTTGCTTTTTGTTCAGCGATTCTCACAGCGGACCATCGCCAGGGCGGCTCACGTATACCGCCGCCTGCCACGTGTTATCCGGAGTTTTTCGGTCGTTGTTGCACCATGAGGCACAACAACGGCGGCTCGCTTCTGAATTGGCGTTTGGACGTTTGTGACAGGTATTTGAAGAGGGAGATCAGCCTGAAAACTCGCTCCTTCGCGATCATGGTTCAGGTCGGATCTGAGTTTTCGAATAATACCCTTGGCAAGCATCAACCATCTGATACACTTCCGGTGTTGTGTATTGTCACAACACTACATGAAGTGATTAAGCGGTAAAGGAGGTTGATATGCTGAACCTGAAAAGACGGGCCGGAGAGTGCATCGTTATCAACGAGCAAACAGTGATCCGGATTCTGAGGACCGGGCCCGGGGGTTGCCAGATCGGTATCGAAGCGCCACAGTCGGAACACATTCGAAGGGGAGAAATTGCGCCGGAGTCGGAGCAGATTATGAGAGAAACTGCAGAAGCAATCGGAGTCGTGTAATGGGCGAGATCGGACAAATGCTGCGAGAACTGCGAAAATCACGCGACGTCACGCTACGCGCTCTGGCGGAAGAGGTTGGCATTCATTTTTCGTCAATTTCGAACATTGAAAATGGCAAAGAGCGGTGCGGGGAAGAAACGCTGACGAAGATCGCAGAAGCACTCGGAGCGGACGTGGACTTGATGCTGGGCGAAGCCGGTCACCGAGCTCTGCCATATCGTGTCCTGGGGAATATTGCTGCGGGGACACCGATTGAGGCAATTGAGAACGTAGAAACCTTCGACTTGTCATTGGTCTTTGATCCCCGAGACCATTACATGCTGAAGGTACGAGGCGATTCTATGATTCTTGATGGTATTAACGATGGAGACATGGCCATCGTAAAACACGGGAGGAAAGCCCGAAACGGTCAGACCATCGTAGCCGTCGTTGACGGAGGTGAAGCCACGTTGAAGAGGTACGTCCGAAAGGATCGACTTGTCGTGCTGAGTCCGGCCAACAGAAAACTGAAGGCAAAGACATATCCTGCCGCAAAAGTTGAGATTCGTGGCGTGCTGGTCGGTGTCGTGCGGACAAGTGTCGAATAGTGCATTTAGGAATGAACACAGTCCCGAAAGGCAAGGTGTTCTGCGAAAGTTGAATTGCCCAATTACTCTCAATGGTATTGTCCGGGTGCCGGCAAGAAGTTCGTTCCGCGAACGCTGACTGGAACGCATCCTCATTTTTCATGACCGAATTCATGGCCATTGCGCGAATCGTCGGGCGTTGTTCATCAGGCGTACAGGAGATCTGTTGTCGCGTGATGACTGATCTCCTGCCTTACGCTTTTAGCGAACTTACACCATGTCTGATTCGGTCGATTGGTCCTTCGCTGCTCGCGAAGGGGCACAATGAACTAGCCTCTTTCTACTTTCCGCACGCACAGTTGCCTGGCAACTATGGCCTTTCGTCCTTTGATTGTGAAATGCTGAGAAACCACGAATTAACTCAGCGTTTTACGACCGGGTTCAGCATCCGGCCGTTTCAGAGCGAACATCGAAAGAAATGCATTAACGCCCTCAGGCAACGGGTCCCAGTCCTCATGAATGGGGCATTGTCGGGGAAGGGGCGCGCCCGCGATTTTCGTGAACAATGCGACTCCGTGAGGTTCGGCAGAGTCCGAATCTCACATGACACCACTCGAGAAACTCAAGACGAGCCCGAGTGGTACGTTCGCCGATCTGTTGCAATTTACCTGGTTGATACTGCCAAGGAATTGCCGGGGATCGCATTTGACGTGTGTGGCCAATGGCTGGAAGACTTTTACACTCGCCTGACCCGGTACAAGTAAGGAAACGTCGCTGGAGCGTCCGCCATGTAGCAAAGATCGGCACGTCAGGAGCGGTAGCTTTTGGGAAGGCTGCCCTAGCTCCAGGGGAAGGTGGAACGTGATGAAATCCGTAAGCGAGACTCAGCAACTTTCCTGCGTGACTTTTTCATGTGGATCCGTGTGTGCGCAGCAACGTTGGGTTCTTTGCTTTGTCAGCGTCAAAGATTAATCAGGATGGTCAGCCATCTCAAGCGCCGGTCGACGGTGGTTGTTCGGTCCCGGGATCGGGATTGAAGGCGGATAGCTCCTTGATCGTGTTTTGCACGAGCGACTTCAACTCATCGAGGATTGGCTGTGCACCTTCAGTTGATCCGGACGCACCAATGTCCTCCAGCGACTTGCTCAGATGAGCGGGATTGGGGGCACCAAGAGACAGTAGCGCACCCTTCAAAGTATGTCCGGCGCGGTGAAGAGTCTGGGGGGCATCGTCGTCTACCGCGGCCTGCACATTGTCCAGCAACTGCTTCGATTCGAATAGAAAAGCATCGATAACGGTCCGTAACAGTTTCCTGTCGCCATCGACGTTGTCCAGAGCATATTCCCAATCGATCACTTCAGACTTCTCCACACTAGTTTCGTCTGATGGTTCGGCCACCTCTGCTGTCAATTGCGGATCACCATTTCCTACACGCTTACTCAGCATTTCCTCTAACTGCTTCGCCCTGATGGGCTTGGACAGATACTCGTCCATTCCGGCTTCAATGCATCGTTCACGGTCTCCCTTCATCGCATGAGCCGTCATTGCGATGATAGGAATTACCCGGCCTGACTGTCGCTGCAGTTTTCTGATTTCGGTAGTGGCAGCAAACCCATCCAGTATAGGCATTTGAACATCCATGAGGATGACATCAAAGCTGCCACTTGCATAAATTTCCACAGCTTCCTGGCCGTTGCAGGCCAAGGTCACCGTATGTCCATACTTTTTCAGCACTCCGGTCGCCAGTGTTTGATTGACTAGATTATCCTCCGCCAGCAGAACAGACAATCCCTTTGCCACATGCTGCGGGCTTTTTGCCACAGTCGCATACGTGCCTTTAGCGACGGCTGTCGTACCCAGAGCGGTAACAATAGCGTCAAACAGTTCCGAACGTTTGACGGGCTTCAGTAAATGGTCCGTAACATCCAGCTGGGCCCGTCGATCGGCATCTCCGGGGCGGCCGGAGGACGTCAACATGATGATTTTCAGCTCAGAGAACCTGCTATTAGACCGGATTTTTTCGCACAAGGCGAATCCGTCTTCAAACGGCATGTTGACGTCTGTGAGCACGAGGCCGTACGGAGGTGAATCCGGGCCTTCCAATTGTTTCATGGCGGCAGCGGCGTCGGCAGCGATCGTCGGCTTCATGCTCCAGTTGGTGCACATGTCATTAAGAATACGGCAATTTGTGGCGTTGTCGTCCACAATCAGGACGTGAGTCCCGATCAGGACGACGGTGTTGCGAGAAGGGCTCGCCACATCCGGCGCGACGCCGAGTTTCGTTGTGAACGTGAAAGTGCTGCCCCTTCCGATTTCACTTTCGCATTGAATCTCACCTCCCATCAGCTCGACGAGGCGACTGGAGATTGCCAGCCCCAGGCCAGTGCCTCCGTACTGTCGCGTGGTGGAAGTGTCTGCCTGTTCGAACGCCGTGAACACGTCGTCAATCTTGTCCGGTGAAATTCCTATCCCGGTGTCGGTTACGGAAACTCTCAGTGAAGCGACTTCGCTTTCGATCGCGTGCAGCGCGACGGTCAGAATGACCTCTCCTGATGCCGTGAACTTGATTCCGTTGCCCACAAGATTCACGATCACCTGTCGCAATCTGGCCGGGTCACCAATCAACCGTTCGGGAACATCGGGTGCCACAGAAAAAGCCAGTTCCAGACCGAGCCTGTGGGCACGCGTCCCCAGCAGTTTCATCGTGTCTCCCAGTGTTTCCCGCAGGTCAAAAGGGATAGATTCAAGATCCAGTCGG
>Ga0315332_10001680_pt1 | contig 11950 bp, 4 predicted proteins | sample M110034915metaG_FD_203455 | JGI IMG/M metagenome (GOLD analysis project Ga0315332, IMG submission 203455) | Ammonia-oxidizing marine archaeal communities from Monterey Bay, California, United States - M1 100m 34915 | ecosystem: Environmental > Aquatic > Marine > Intertidal zone | place: USA...
CAGTAATCGAATGTATCCATTCCCATGAAGCTCTTACTTCATCTTCATGCATGAAAAGTGTTTGATTGCCTCGAACTACATCAATCAATAACCTTTCGTATGCCTCAGGAAATTTCTTCGAAAAAGAACCTCCATAATCAAGCTCAAGAGAAATTGGTTTGTATCTATACCCACCAGGACCAGGCAACTTAACCATTTGAACCAGTTCAATTCTTTCCTCTGGTTGAAGACGAATAATTAGCTTGTTTCTATCTATTTTATTTCTAGACGGAAACAAATTATGCGCCACGCGTTTAAAATTTATAACTATTTCAGAATATCTAGCGGGCATTCTTTTCCCCGTTCTAAGATAAAAAGGAACTCCTGCCCAGCGCCAATTATCTATATAAGTTCTTAGTGCAACAAATGTTTCTGTGTTAGACTCATATGTTTCAATATCTTCTTGGTATGAGTTGACAAATTTAGAATCTACTTCTCCTCTTGTGTATTGTCCTTTCACTGTTAATGAAGAAATTTCATTTGCTTTATATGGTCTCAAAGATTGCAGAACTTTTAACTTTTCGTTTCTAACATTATCCGCTGTAAGTGAAGAGGGTGGTTCCATTGCGACTAAACAAAGCAGCTGTAATAAGTGATTTTGAATCATATCTTTCAAAGCACCATAGCTATCGTAGAATTCTTTTCTTGACTCAACACCTATAGATTCTGCCACGGTGATTTGAACATTATCAATGTTTTGTGCATTCCATGCTAATTCATATAAATGATTTGCAAAACGAAGAACCATAAGGTTTTGAACGGTTTCTTTGCCTAAATAATGATCAATTCTGTATATCTGATCTTCTCGAAAATATTTACGCACTTGTTTGTTTAGCTTTTCAAATGATTTAAGATTTGATCCAAGTGGTTTTTCTAGAACTATTTTTGTAACATCGTTGATTAGTTTGTTTTCGAACAAATGTTTTGATATAACATCAAAAAGTTTCGATGGTGTAGAATAATAGAAAATAGTTTGAGGATTTGGAGATTTTTCAAGCGCTTTATACAATGCTTGATAATTAGAGCTGATAGTTAAATCAAGGTTCACATAACTAATCATCGTAATAAGTTCACTAAATGCGCTTTGGTCAATCTTTATTCCATATTCTAACATTTTGTCTTTCATATATGTAATAAAAGACTTTGTAGTATAGCTTGATATTGATGCCACTACGACTTTAGACTGACTTTTAATTTGACCATCTTTAATTCTATTTATTACGGCAGGAATAATTTTACGCAACGACAAATCCCCGTCTCCACCAAATATTACCAAATCAAAATTTTCTAAAGCCTTTATCATTTCTTATATTTTGATATTGTTTTGTTTGCCTAAAGAGGCGGCATGATAATCTATTAATCCATCAATAGGGCATTTAACAATTGCGTTGATTTTACAACCATACTTATCCGCTATTTCGGTAAGAATGTCTTTGTACGAAAAAGCTATAGATCCGACAAAACCTAATTGATAAGTGCTATAATTTTTATACGGTACAACTCTATATTTAAAAAATTTGTCAAAGCCCTCTTCAACGATATTTCTCAACTGGCTATCATGGGTTTTATCCTGAAGAAACTTAGCGAAACTTGATAGAAAGACATTAGGGTCTTTTCCTTTATAAGTTTGGTTAAGTATTTCCTCTTTTGTTAGGTTATACTTAAGATAAAATTCACTATTAATATCTTCAGATAATTTATTTTCTAAAACTAATTTTAACAGTTTAATTCCTTGATATGCTCCACTTCCCTCGTCACCAAAAACATATCCATGGGAAGGAATATTTTTCTCCACCTTTCCGGCTATCCAGGTACAAGAATTTGAACCAGTTCCTAATATACAAGCAATTCCATCTTCAAACCCCAAAGTTGCTCTAGCAGAAGCTTCTAAATCATGATGAATATTTATATCTGCGTTAGTAAAAATTTTAGCTAATCCATTTTTAACAATAATATTCTTATCCTCAGCAGAACATCCAGCACCATAATAATGTATAAGTGTGATTTTGGTAATTGGAACTTTTGCTTTCTCAAATGGCGTTAGCAATTTGCTATAAATAAAGTCAGCCGATTGAAAATAGGGATTAAACCCCATGGTTACTATCTTATCCATAACGACTCCATCTTTACTCAAAATAATCCAGTCTGCCTTTGTTGAGCCACTATCTGCTATTAATTGATACATATTAATTCTTTAATTTATAGGGAACGCTCCCACTTCTTGTATTTCCATCAAATCTCTCTTGTTGCTGCTCATATTTTTATAGCCAAGCGCAACTAATCTGGTACGTTTATCGCTCGTAAACCTTTACAGAAGAAATATTTTTATTAGCTTAATGAATCTCAATATTGGCTGATAAATCTTTAATAGTTATAAGGAATTTCCCCGGCTCAACTACCCATCGAGAATTATTGGCAACAAAAGATAATTCTTGCACTTTTATATTAAATTCAACTGTTTTGGTTTCTCCTGCTTGAATTAATACTTTATCAAATGCCCTAAGACGTTTAACGCTCGGGGTAATTGAGGCAACTAGATCAGAAATATATACTTGCACAATTTCCTTACCCGATACTGATGAATTATTAGAAACATCAACTGAGCATTTAATTACATCATTTATACTATATGATTGCTTATCAATTTTTAGGTTTGAATAATCGAATTTTGAGTAGCTTAATCCAAACCCAAATTCCCATTGGGGGTTAAATGCATTTTCACCAAAATCCTTATCCAATTTCTCAGTGTATTTATGATCATATAAGACTATTGAGCCTGTATGCCTTGGGTAAGTAAAAGGTAGTTTTCCCGAGGGGTTAACATCTCCAAACAACACTTGAGCTAATGCTGTGCCTCCAAAATCTCCTGGCAAATAACACTGAACAATACCCGAAACCAAAGGTTCTATATCACTAACTATTCTTGGACGATTTAGCACCATAATAAGTACTATAGGCTTCCCTAATTTCGAAAGTTCATTAACTAATTCTTTTTGAGCCATAGAGATACTAAGGTCCTCAATATCTCCTGGCTTTTCTGTACAAGGTACCTCCCCAATGCAAGCAACTATAATATCAGATTGCGAGGCTTTGGAAAGCGTTTCTTGAAGATTTTTTACCTCGTTTAAATTAACGCCTTGAGAATAGGTTATTTTTTCGTTTGATAGCTCTTGTATGCTTTCAAAAATAGTCTCTACGCCTTTTGTATTATATACGGTATCAACCCCTTGCCAAGTATGTGTCCATGCTCCATTTAAAATATTTAGAGAATTACCTGCTGGCCCACAAACTAAAATCTTTTGATTCTTACTTAATGGAAGAATCTGGTTATCATTTTTAAGTAGAGTTATTGATTCTTGAGCTGTATTTAATGCTATTTGCTTGTGTTTCTGTGAACCAAAATCATTATAGATATCAAAATTAGGAATTGGATTATCCAGAATTCCGAGTTGTTGTTTTACATATAGTATTCTTCTGCACGATTCATTTAATCTACTTTCGGGAACTTCACCTTGCTTCACTAGATCAATAAGAGCGCGATTGAACGAATAATCATTGGGTGTCATGCTCATATCAATTCCGGCCATAACTGAAATTTTAACTGCTTCACGCATATCTTTTGCTACTCTGTGTACCTTATAAAGTTTTATGATGTCTTCCCAATCAGTAACCGCTAATCCCCTGAACCCCAATTCATTTCTTAATAAGTTAGTTAAAATATTACTGTTTGCATGCACAGGAACACCATTGATTTCTCCAGAATTAATCATAACTGTTAATGCGTTATTGGCTATAGCTTCTTGGAAAGTAGGTAAAAAATATTCTCTGAGCTGTGTCTCTGCTATCCACGCAGGTGTTCGGTCCTTTCCAGATAATGGCATACTATAACCTAAAAAATGCTTCATACAAGCAGCCACTTTTTGATTATCTGACTGCTCTCCTCCTTGATAACCATTTATTGCTGCTTTGGTCATGGTTTTGGCTAAATAAACATCTTCTCCGTAAGTTTCAAAAAATCTTGACCATAATGGTTGCCTACCTAGATCAAGAACGGGGGAGAAATTCCACGGAATACCAGATGCACGACATTCATAAGCCGTAACTGCTGCTGCTTGATTAACTAAATTTGGATTCCAAGTTGCTGCCTGACCAATTTGTTGCGGAAATAAAGTAGCCCCAACTGTATAGTTAACTCCGTGAATTGCGTCAATTCCATAAATTATCGGTATATTATTACCTTCTGTGGTCGCCTTATGTTGAATTTTACTAATAATTTTTGCCCATTGTTCCCGAGAATAAGTGTGGCCACCAACATTAAGTACCGAACCAATGTAATAATAGTTTATCGCAGAATCAAGTTTAATTTCATCAAGCTCATTAGGCTCAGCTAACTTATAAATTTGGCCCTTTGATATGACATCAATATTTATTTGTGTCATTTGCCCTACTTTTTCTTCTATCGACATTTTAGAAATAATGTCTTCTATCTTTTTACCATAATCAAATTGCAATACTCCATTATTTTGAGTTTGATTTTGTTCGCTATCCTTGCAAGAATTGATAACCGTTAGAGATAGAATAACTGCAATTGATATAAAAAAACTTGTTTTATTCATCTTACCAAAAAATTGAATATAATGCAACTAACATAAGAATTACAGCAAAAGATATGACATTAAAAATTGGTGAAGTTTTAAATAAGCTTTTATTTATATTAATTCCTTTTTTGTCATCTCCTCCATTGTTATTAAAATGAGAAACTACTAGCATAAATAATACTGTTAAAAGAAAAGTTATTCCCATTTGATGCATAAATGGCAAATCAGGAAAGATGAACATTGTGCTCCAACCCTTTGGAGCTATTTTAAAAAATAATGCTATTGGAATAGAAACAAAAGCGCCCAATACTGCAGATTGCGCGCTTGTCTTTTTCCAAAATAATCCTAAAATGAAAATAGCTAATATACCTGGGCTAACAACCCCTGTCCATTCTTGTATAAATTGAAATGCTTGGTCAATACCGCCTAAAACTGGAGCAATAAATATTGCTATAACCAACGCAATAATACCCGATAGCCGACCTACCGTTACCAATTGTTTTTCAGAGGCGCCATTTTTTATCAAAGGCTTGTAAATATCCATCGTAAATATTGTTGAAGTACTATTTAGCATAGAGGCTAATGATGAAACTATTGCCGCAGCAAGTGCTGCTAATATTAACCCTTTAACTCCTGTTGGAATAAATGTGGCTATTAACCAAGGATAAGCTTTATCGTTCATTATTGTTCCATTAGCGTTTGTAAATTGTGCTGCTATTTCTGGGTTTTCTTGATACATTACAAAAGCTATAATACCTGGAATAACAACAATTAATGGTATTATCATTTTCAAAACTGCTGCAAAGACTATCCCTTTTTGCGCTTCTCCCAAACTTTTTGCAGCTAAAGTTCTCTGAATAATATATTGATTGAATCCCCAATAGTAAATGTTTGCAATCCACATTCCCCCAATTAAAACTGCAATTCCAGGCAAATCAGAATACCCGGTATCATTAGGTTCTAAAATCATATTAAATTTTTCTGGCACTTCATCATATATGTATAAAAGTCCATTAAAAAACCCACCAGAATCAGTCACATTATCTAAGGCTATGTAGGTTGTTATTAATCCACCGGCTACCAATAATACAACCTGAATTACGTCAGTCCATGCAACAGCAGAAAGTCCTCCATACAATGAATAAGCAGCGGCAAACAAGGCCAAACCGACAATACAATAAATAACCATTGAGCCATCACCATTACCAATTATTGTATCTAACGCTGTTCCACCAAGATATAAAACAGCAGTTAAATTCACAAAAACAAATAAGGCAACCCAAAATACTGCAAGTACAGACTTAACTTGGGAGTTGTATCTTTTTTCTAAAAACTCAGGGATTGTATAAAGGCCCTTTTCAATAAAAATGGGTAAAAAATACTTACCCACAATAATTAACGTTAAAGCTGCCATCCATTCATATGATGCAATTGCTAAACCCATTGCAAATCCAGATCCTGACATGCCTATGAACTGTTCTGCAGATATGTTTGCCGCAATTAACGAAGCGCCAATAGCCCACCAAGGTAACGATTTACTAGCCAAAAAATAATCTTCAGATGTTTTTTCAACACCATCTTTAGATCTTGACATATACAAACCTACCCCTAAGATAAGTAAGGCGTATAAAACCAGAATGAATACATCTAATAATTCAAGACTCACAGTATGGTTATTGTAAAATTTACGCTAAGTAACGTAAAAATAACTTAGCCTCAAAAAAATTGGCTGTTTTTTTTACTACATATAGAATTTTAGTGTGGTGAAAACTTACTGTGAAACTACACACCTTTTATGCCAATAATTTCGTTAACTGAAAATACTTGTAGAAAAAATGTTCCCGATGAAATATGTGATAAATCAAATGACAATGCACTGCCCCGCAAAGTCATCGGCCTCATTGATAGTGTATTGACGCAACGGTTAAATTTTCATTATTCAGAACGTCTTTGCCCCAAGAAACACAAAAGCCGCACTGTCAGAGACAATGCGGCTTGTTTCGGTAGCCCGTAGGGGAATCGAACCCCTGTTACCAGGATGAAAACCTGGCGTCCTAACCCCTAGACGAACGGGCCATTTTTTCAAATGGACTGCGAAAATAGTTGAAATAAACTTTCAAACAAAAAACAAACGAAATTTTTATCTAAAAGTGAGGCCTAGTAAATAACCGTGACATGCCCTTGATAAATAATTTTATCCTTAATGGTTAGGTCTTTACGTAATTCAATTCTCCAAACATACACATCGTTTGGCACTAATTCGTTTTTATGTTTTCCGTCCCATCCTTCAATTAGTTCATTGGTCTGAAATAAAAGCTTACCCCATCGATCGAAAACCATAAAATTATAGTCCGCTTCGACAATACTCAAACCTACTGGATAGAATGTTTCGTTCAACCCATTACTATTTGGAGTAAATGCATTAGGTATATAAAAAGCATACACTGGTTCTATAACTAGAAAACCTGTTGTATCATTAAAGCAACCTTGCACAGTTCCTACCTCAAGATTTACGGGATAGCTGCCCGCTACAGCAGGATAATCAATAAAGGGGTTAAACTGTGCGGATGTGCCTAAGGTAATTGTTGTGTCGATATCGTAAAATGTCCAATGCCATTGGTTTACCTGTGCTGATAATACATCTTCGAACTGCACTTGGGTATTGTATAAATCCGTTGGATTAGGAGAACTAGTAAAATTCGCTTCTGGCAATTCGAATACAGTAATTAGGCTTGGTAAAGAATAAACATTTGAACAACCATCATTCGAAACAACAGTAAGGGCAACATCATGGGTGCCAACTTCCATAAAAGTATGATAGATACTATCGCACCCTGTATAGATTGTACCATCTTCCATTTGCCAAGTACAAGTACTTATGTTTGGAATGGAGCTCCCTATAGGGAAAATATTCGTTGTAAAAGGCTGACAACCGCTATAATCAGTAGTAGAAAACAAAGGAGCTGGCGTGGCATAATAGCTTATTGTTACAGTATCTAATGCATTTGGAGAGCACCCATCGCTAACCGTTACCACATAATTCGTTGGCGAAGGATAGGATACAGGGGAAACTGTAACTGGATTTCCAAAACCAATGCCATTATCCCAAACGTAGGTATACGGACCACCATTGCCGCCTGAAGCAAATGCACTTATCGTTGGTTCGGCTTCTTCACATATTGTTGTATCAACAGATGCTAGCACAGCTATTAATGGAAGTACATCAACCTGCACAACACTAGTTGCTGATTCACATCCATTGGCATCGGTTGCCGTTACCTGATAAAGGGTCATGGAACTCGGACAAACATTTTGAATAGAGCCAACACCTATATCCCATGTATAAATATATGGTAGTCCGTTTCCTCCAGAAGCTGTTGCTGAAATAGTGGTGCATTGACCATTGCATACTGTTGCTTGATCTGCTGTTGTTGTAATATTTACAATGGGTGTTTCTAAAATATTTGTTACCGATACAGCACTACATCCGTTCTGATCGGTTGCCGTAACATTGTACATTCCAACACATAATCCTATCGCTGGAGATCCTACTTGACCCCCAGTACCAATACCCCATTCATAAGTAAATACATTTGAACCCCCATTTGAAAAGGCTGTAACGGTTGCAGAACCATTGCACTCACCGTTACAATTTACCGCACTTCCTTGAGTAGAAATAAATGGTCCGGCAATAGCTGGAACAGTAGCACAGTATCCTTCAGAACATCCTGCTTGATCAGTAATCGTTACACAATATTGTCCATCCAATAAACCTGTAATAGTTGCATTAGCTTGTCCATTATCCCAAGCGTAGCTATATGTCGAACCCGTTCCTCCTATTACACCTACTAAATCTAAGCTACCATCTAGTAAACTACAATTTGAGGGCGAAATCGAAAAAGCGGTAACACTTATCACGTTAGGCTGACTTATTACAAAATTTGACGTATCTAATTCACAGCCATTCTCGTCAGTTACAGTTAAACTATAGGTGCCAGCAGATAAATTGCCCGCAAAAGGATTGGTAGATGCAATGCCTCCACCCCATGAATAAATATAAGTGCTGCCCGCACCTCCACTCGCAACTACAACCGAAAATCCATCATTTCCTCCACTGCAAACGACATCGGATGTCTGGAACGTTATGCTTAGGGCGGCTGGCTCTGTTAATGTTACTCCTTCAGAAATAGTACAGTTGTTTAAATCAGTAACCGTTACCGTTTCTATTTGGGCGCATAAACCAGTAGATGTTGAGCCGGTAAAACCAGAAGTCCACAAATAAGTATAGGGTGTTGTACCCGCAAAAGGCACTACGCTGGCTTGTCCATCGCAAAGCGAATTACAAGACAAATCCGTTTGATTCATGGTAACACTCAATGCAATTGGTTCTGTAATTGTGTAGGTTGTAGTAATCGCACATAAATTTGAATCATAAATCGTTGTAGTGCCAATTCCTTGAGTTAACCCTGATACGGTAGCATCAGTCTGAGAATTATTCCATAAATAAGTATATCCTGATGTGCCGCCAACAACTGTAACAGTTGCAGTTCCATCTGAATATCCAGCGCAGCTGTTAGTCGTTACAGCTATTGTTACACTAACAGCACTAGGCTGAGTTATACTGACTGATGAGTTCATTTCGCAGCCATTTACATCGGTTATGGAATAAAAATATTCGCCTGCAGCTAACCCTGTTATACTAGAAGATGTTGTTCCATTATCCCATATATAGCTATAAGGTGTTATGCCACCAGATCCAGTATTAGAAACTGTTCCATCGCTATCCTGATAACAGCTAACATCAGTAACACTTTCTATTACCGTTAAAGTAACAGTTGAACTTCCTACAGTTACATTGGCTACTTGCGAACAGCTATTACTATCATATACAGTAACCTGATAAGATCCTGCTGACAAGCCAGAAACGGCCGCAGTTGTTTGACTAGAGGCTGCGGCATCCCACAAATAGGAATAGCTTGTGCCCCCGCCAGAAGTTGAGACAGTAACAGTTCCATCCTGAGTATTGCACATTTCAATTGTAGAACTTGTTGTAACGGTTATTGCTGATGGTTCAATAACATTGGTACTTCCATATCCGACACAACCTAGATTATCAGTTACTGTTACATCATATATTCCAGGAATTAGACCTGTAGCAACTGAATTGGTTTGGCCACCAGTCCACAAATATTGTATTGGGGTGGTTCCACCTGTTACAATTGCAGATGCTGTTCCATCAGCACCACCGCATGAAGTTAGAGTAGAATCAGTAGTAATTGCAAATGGTGCTGAAACGTTTACAAAAACGATTGTGTCTTGAACACAATTGTTCGCATCTGTAACAGTGACCTGATATATTCCAGTTCCCAATCCAGTTGCAATGCTAGTAGTTTGATTACCTGCAGCTGCATCCCATACATAGACATATGGGGTGGCTCCCAGCGGGATGATAATTGCAGAACCATTCGATAATCCACAGGTTGCGTTAAGTGAATCGGTTGCAAGATCAACAGTTGCTAAAGCATCCGATTCGTATGCTCCAATATCATAAACTGAAACTCGGGGAAACCCCCTTTGATCTAGAATTGGAGATCCAGATGCTGTTCCCGCATCAATAGCAGGACTATTTGGACAAAGCTGTAAAGCATGAGTCCACGTTGGACCACCATTGTCGGCCAGGGCAATTAACATAGGACTAACTCCTGTAATATTACCAATAGTAGTACCTCCAAGAATCCCAGAACCAAGGTTTTCTATTAAGTTATATCCATTCGTTGATGTTAGTGTACCATTTATATCCGCATCTGAAACATCAGCACTATTAGCCCCAATAATGGAAACACTCAAATCAAACGTGCCTGATCGATTAAAAACTCCACCACCAATACCACTGCCCGATTGCCCTGCTTGAGTCCAACCTCCATTTCCTGCCGATCCAGCTCCTCCAATAGCGTCATTAAATGCAATTGTTGAATTATTTACAGTAAAGATGCCGCCATCATTAAAAATTCCACCACCAAAACCTGCTCCTGCTCCACCACCGGCACCCGATGAACAGCAAGCCTGACCTCCGTTTCCGCCACCAAAACCTCCATTACCTCCAACAGCGCCAGTTCCGCCACCTGCTCTAGCTCCGCCACCGCCACCGCCAGCACCGTAACCCCCAATACCACCAGAACCTGGAGCTGAAGCTTGACTTCCGCCACCACCACCACCAGCATATTGACCACCACCAGTTCCGTTTCCTCCACCAGCAGCGCCTCCAACTCCAAATAATATATGGGAACCATTTCTTCCCGCTGTTCCCCAAGACCCTCCGTTAGCTGAGCCACCTGATCTTGCTCCACCAATCGCCTGATTACCAGAAACTGTCGAATTAACCATGGTTATGGAACCTGTCGGACCGTTATAAATACCTCCACCAAATCCAGGACTGCTTCCTCCGCCACCACCTCCAGTAACTCCATTATTTCCCTGACCCCCTCTAGATGTATTAAAAAATATTGTCGATTGATCAATTGTTAATGTTCCTTCATTGGAAACCCCGCCACCAAAACCACCCGCAGTAGTACCTCCTGTGTTAAGTTCGCATGCATTTTCACTTACATGGGTTTCTAAAAGACTTAACACCCCTTCATTCAGAATTCCGCCACCATTACCTGGGTTTGCAAACCCTTCCCGAATTTCTATACCTGATATATCAACTACTCCTGCATTTAGTATATGAAAAACACGATCGAGACTATCTCCATTTAGTATAGTATTTACAGCGGATGCTCCTATAATAACAAGATCTGAATTTATATCAAAATCGCCAGTTAAGCACAGGTCTTCTCCTGAACCAACAATAGACAATAAATAAACTCCTCCAGGTATATTTATTACATCTGCTCCGGGCAGAGCGTTAGCTTCCATAATAGCAGCTCGAATAGAACAATTACCTCCGGGATCTGAACAAACTCCATCTCCTGGATTTGCATCTTGTGTATCTGTAGTTATATTAACAGCAAAATTTGTGGAATATGATTCAAACGATAATAAACCAATGCATATAATTGTAAGAAATTGATTGTATATGGTTTGCTTGATCAATTAAAATATATAGTCTTACGATGCTTAAAAAAATAAATCAACGGTAAAGTTATATTATTTAATCTTAATGTGGAAAATACATTACGCCACTAATGCACGACTGTTACGTGCCCTTGATAGATAATTTTATCCTTGATAGTTAAGTCTTTACGTAATTCAATTCTCCAAACATACACATCGTTTGGCACTAATTCGTTTTTATGTTTTCCGTCCCATCCTTC
>Ga0315332_10001682_pt1 | contig 11941 bp, 9 predicted proteins | sample M110034915metaG_FD_203455 | JGI IMG/M metagenome (GOLD analysis project Ga0315332, IMG submission 203455) | Ammonia-oxidizing marine archaeal communities from Monterey Bay, California, United States - M1 100m 34915 | ecosystem: Environmental > Aquatic > Marine > Intertidal zone | place: USA...
TTGTTCTACATCAGAATGACTAGATATGAGATATAAGGCCCAGGTTAGCGCTAGCGCTGTGGTTTCATGTCCCGCTACATACAATACCAGGGATTCGTCCAAGAGCTGCTCATCCGTCATTTTAGATCCATCCTCATACTCTGTTTCTAAAAGCATTTGCAGCAAGTCATTCTGAGGTTTATCAGACTTTTTACGGTCATTGATAATCTCCATGATAAGCTCTTGTGAAACCTTTCTGTTTTCCTGATTCTTTTTGAATTCTCCGTTGAGGCGCAACCAAAATTTAAGATATGGTCTTCGAATAAGGTCTACCGTATATTCTTGCCCCTCACTGATGACCCTGTCCATAAGCTTGAGCTTTTCATCGGCCACTTCACTTCCAAACAAGGATTTAGACACCAATCGATACGCCAGGTGCATCATTTCTTTATCCAATACAAAGGCCTCGTTATTTTCAGCGTAAACATCAAGTACTTCATCCATATAAGTATTGATTTCATTCACCATGGTAATTGAAATATCTTCTAGTCTTTTGCGATGAAATCCTGGCTGAATAGAGCGTCTTTGTTTTAACCAGTATGCACCTTCAGAGGTCAAAAGTCCATTTCCTATCTGATCTCTTACTGGATCAATCGTGCGATTTGTTTTGACATAATTCTTGTTGTTTTTCTGAAAGATATGTCTGATTACCTCAGGATTGGTCGTCAAATAAAAGCGTTTCAAGAAATAAGCATCTACCATCGTACCATGCTTCTTCATGATAGACATAAAGAAAGGTATTGGATTCGCAGAAATGGAATTGATCTGAAAAAGGTAACGCTGAAAATATTGAAGCTTGTTTTTTTCTTTTACGGACATAGGAAATCACTTAATGCGTTTAAAGTTAGTCATTTGAGAGAGAATCAGGCTCAGTCATTAAAGCTTTATATTTTGTTCTTGCTACATCTCTGGAATAAGCATTGTAATGCCACCATTCAGTTTGCAGCTGTCGAAAGCTCTGACTTCTCATAACCTTTCTAAGTAGTAATCTATTCTCATATTGCTTTTGGCTTAATTCTCCTGTTTTAAGAAAGTGATACTCCATACTTGGATAAGCAATTTTGTCAAATTCATCAAAGTCTGCGCCCATATCCAACGGTATTCCTTCCACGTTACAGATCGTAATATCCACTGCAGCTCCCAAGTTGTGCAAGCTTCTCGAAATTGGGTTTGAAACGTATTTTCCCCTCAAATTAGGAATCGTATCTAAGGCATCCCACATGAGCTGTTGAACGCTGACTGGCCTTGCAGCATCATAAATCAGCAGATGCAGACTTGAATCAAGCTCCGAAAGATAATCTTGACACTTGGACAAGCGCTCAGCAACGTCAGGTTGCAAATAGGGTCGTTTAATGCTTTTGTAGAGCCGAAACCCCATGAAATTGTCATCAGTGGCGTATTTCAGTTCACAAAAAATGTCATTATTCAAACTTTGAACATCAATTAATCCTTCAAATTCTATCGGCCCCTTATCAATTACAGGTGCATTTTTGATGGTTTTTTGCACTGTTTTCACTGGCTCACTTTTCTTTTCATTACTTTGACAAGCAACTAGACAGCACATAACCAGAAAGCTCAGCACACTTCTCATCCCATCAGCACTTTCATTTCTTTTAAAATTTCAGTTTTTAATGATCCCGAAACAGGAACCAAGGGCAATCGCATGTGATTCTCACAGATCTCTCGATATACCAAAGCCTCTTTTACGCCACCGGGATTGCCTTCCGCAAACATCAACCTTGTCATCTTCATGAGATCATAATGTTCCTCATTTGCCGTAGCAAAGTCTCCTGAAATCCCTGAATGAACCATGTTGCTAAATCGTTCAGGAAGCGCATTGGCGACAACAGAGATTACACCTTCAACCCCAATTGACAATAAGGGCAAAGTAATCGCATCATCTCCCGATAGCACAGTAAAATTATCAGGTTTATGTTTGATAATTTCCATAATCTGATCAAAATCACCAGAAGCCTCCTTCATGGCCACAATGTTTTGAATTTCAGAAAGCGCTAAGGTTGTTTCTGCTGTTATATTTGAGCTTGTTCTTCCTGGTACATTATATAGAATTATGGGCAAGTCCGTATGCTCAGCCAACCGTTTGTAATGCGCAACAATCCCTCTTTGCAAAGGTTTGTTGTAATAGGGAGATACAGATAAAATACCATCTATACCTTCAGGAAGCTCACCAAGTCTTTTACATACCTCTTCAGTGTGATTGCCACCTAATCCGTATACAATAGGAAGTTTCTTATTGTTGACATCCATTACATGATGAAGAACCTCCATTTTTTCTTTTTGACTTAACACTGGAGATTCTCCAGTTGTGCCCTGTACCACGAGGAAATCTGTTCCACCATTCAATTGAAGCTCAACAAGCTTTGCTAGTGAAGTGAAATCTATCTTACCATCAGCAGTAAAAGGCGTCACCAACGCCACTCCTACTCCTTTAAACTTATGACTCATTGATATCTATTTTATGAAGGGTTTCTATTACAAAATTTACAATTTCTGAAGGATCCTCTGACGCAGAATTTAGCTCAAGCTCATAGCTAGGATCATTTGTAAGCTCAGCGTTCACTAATATCTTTCTTGAAATTTCCATTTTATTCAAATATCGCTCTATTTTTCGAGGGATCTTTCCAAAGGAAAGCATCAAATCAAATGTTCGCTTCAGTTCATTCTTCAGCTGAAGGTCTTTCAATTTGCCCAGCCAGGTATAATCTGAAGGTGCATTGTAGTAAATAAGAAAATGTGGAGAGAGCTTTGTTTTATCTACTCCTCTAGGAACATTCACAATGATAATGACCCGATCCACAGTACTTTGATTGAGCTGCTTGTCCAGTGCTTTTCTGAATCCCTTAATGTCATTCTCATCTTTGAAATTATAAGTGACTAGCAATGATCTAGTCTCATTCCAAATGGTACGCTCTTTCATTTTTTTATTCGATTTAAAAATTCTTCCTCATTGATGATTTCTATATTCAAATCCGTTGCTTTTTTCAATTTGGATGGCCCCATATTCTCTCCAGCTACTAAAATACTTGTCTTTTTTGAAATAGAAGAGCTGTTTTTTCCCCCATTCATTTCAATCATTTTTTTGATTTCATCTCTCGAGAATTGATTAAAGGTTCCAGAAATGACTATACTCATTCCCTTTAATAGCTCCGAATCCATTCCCTCATCATCCTTTTCAAAGCAAAGCCCAGCTAGCTTTAGCTCTTGTATCAAATCAAGGTTGTCTTGATCTTGAAAATGACTTGAAATCGACAATGCAATCTTTTCTCCTATTTCATCTGTATCAACAAGCTCATCATAGCTTGCCGAAATAATGGCATCAACAGTTAAAAAGGCCTTTGCTAATTTTTTTGAAACCGTTTCTCCAACAAAACGAATACCTAAACCAAAAAGTACTTTCTCGAAAGGCATTTCTTTCGAAGCTTCCAAGCCTTCCAATAAATTGCGAACAGATTTATCTGCCATTCGATCCATGGAAATGACTTGTTCATATGAGAGAGAATACAAATCAGCTATATTTCTTATAAATCCTACTTCTACTAAGGCATCTATAGTCTCAGCTCCAAGGCCATCAATATTCATGGCTCTTCTGCTAATGAAATGTTCTATTTTACCTTTTACCTGAGGTGGACATTGCTTTTCATTTAAGCAGTAGTGCTGAGCCTCTCCATCCTCTTTTACAAGCTCACTAGAGCAATCAGGACAATGTGTTATGAATTGTATGAGCTGCGCTCCGCCTGCTCTTTGAGCCGTATTAACATCAACTATTTTAGGTATAATCTCCCCACCCTTTTCAACAAAAACAAAATCTGCTTCATGCAAATCGAGCTTTTCCATTTGCTCGGCATTGTGAAGAGAAGCACGCTTCACTGTCGTTCCTCCAAGGTATACTGGATCAAGATTGGCAACAGGTGTAACAGCTCCTGTACGGCCTACCTGATAGCTAACGGATTGAAGCTTCGTTTCAACTCTTTCCGTTTTGTATTTAAAAGAGATTGCCCAACGTGGAGATTTTGCGGTATAACCTAGCTCTTCCTGCTGGCTGTAGGAATTGACTTTGATAACTATTCCATCGATTTCAAAAGGAAGATCTTTTCTCTTGTCCTCCCAATAGGCTATAAAATCAAGTATGCCATCTACATTAGACACTTTAGCAATCATGTTTTCCTCTATTTTAGGAATTTTAAAACCCATTTCTCCCGCATATGAAACAGAGTCAAAGTGACTTGTTTGCTCCGCTCTATCCTGATACAAACCATATAGGAAGCAATCTAAATTTCTTTCAGCGACCACACTAGAATCCTGGAGCTTTAATGTACCTGAAGCGGTATTTCGAGGATTGGCAAAAAGAGGTAAATCGTTTTTACTTCTTTCTTCATTTAGCTTTTCAAATTCTTTCAAAGGCATAAATATTTCACCTCTAATTTCAAAATCTTCAGAAAAAGGCGCACTTAGCTTTAAAGGGATAGCGTTTATGGTTTTTACATTAGGAGAAATCAGCTCACCTTGGGTCCCATCTCCACGTGTCACCGCAGAATGAAATATTCCTTTCAAATATCGAATTCCAATAGCCACTCCGTCGTATTTGAGCTCACAAACATATTCGATATCACTTTCAATGGTTTTTTTGATGCGTTCTTCCCATTCTATGATTTCCTCTTTCGAGTATGTATTCGATAAAGAAAGCATTGGGTATTTATGCTTGATGGTCTCAAAATTCTTTGTGATGTCGCCACCGACCCGTTTGCTTGGGCTATTGTCATCTTGAAGCTCAGGAAACTGAAGCTCGAGGGCCTCGAGTTCTTTCAATAGCAAATCAAACTCGTAATCGCTTACTGCAGATTCATTCTTGACATAATACAAATAGTTGTAGTGATGCAACAGGTCTGAAAGCTCTTTCACCCTATTTACTGCGACCTCAATATTCATAAGTTAAAATTACAATTTTTGAGCTTTCAGCATACGCCATTTACCTTGTAAATCTTGCCTTTTTTCAACATTTTGATATCCCAATTCAACGAGGATTTCTCTTGTCTGGTCCACATATAAATAATGACACTCAAAATACAACGCACCATTTGTTGATAAAAAAGGCAAAACCGATTCAGATATAGCTCTGTAAAAAAGCAAAGGATTCTCATCAGGCACAAAAAGAGCAAGCTCAGGCTCATAATCCAATACATTAGTTTCCATTTCGCTTTTTTCACGATTAGGGATATAAGGCGGATTAGAAACCACAACATCAAAGAGTCCATTTTTCTGTACCCGCTTATTTAAAAAGGCTGTAAAAGCCTTTTCCTCTAGGACATCTACTTCTATGAAATTTACTGGAAGCTTTAAAGCGATTGCATTTTCATTCGCAAGTTCAATGGCTTCTATAGAATACTCTACTCCATATACATTTGCTTTTTGAAAAGTATTGGACAGCGCCAAGGCTATACATCCACTTCCAGAACATACATCAAGAATATTTTTTGTTTCATGTTGATGACTTTGACTAATCCAATCTACTAGCTCCTCTGTTTCAGGACGAGGAATCAAGGCCCTACTATCAATCTTTAGCTCTAATCCATAAAACTCAATCCCACCCATGAGATATTGAAATGGTTCTCCAGCTTTTAATCGCTTTATAAGCTGATCCAGCAATTCACATTCATTAGAAGAAAAGATTCGATCATCAGACATCAGCTGATCGGAAGCAGAGATGGCAAAATAATGACGTAAAGACTGCCTCCACATCAATTTAATTTCTGAAGCTGTAAAATGTGAAGCCAAGGCCTCAGTAAATTCTATTTTAAGACCTCTGTAATCAACGTGTTTGAAAGACATTACTGTTTTTTTCTCAGAGAGATAAATTCCTGGATTTTATCATTTTCAATAAGTACATGAAGGTTGTAATATGATAAACGCCACTCTCCTCCAATCTTGGATAAAACCCCTGTGCCTCGACATCCCTGCATCCAAGTTTCAAGAGATTCATCAAACCAAGCCGTATTGCCATCTTCAGAATAATTCCAACGTCTATTTGAAGGTTTAAAATCCCATGTAGATTTCTTATCAAAATAAGGCTTACAAAAGATCATGAATTCCTTTTTCTCCCAGCGCTCCTCAGGAGCAGTACCCAAGAACACAAAATCATCTGTAGTGACATCAAAATAAGCATCAAATGCGGCATTCGCCGCATTTTGATGCCATTGATCAATAATTTCATTTAAAGCTTTTTCTTGCTGAGAAAATGAACTTGACAGCATAAAAGCAAAAAGAAGGAATAATAAATTCCTCATATTTATTTTTTCTTAGCGAGCTTTTTACAGACTTTAGCTGCATTATAAATATTAATAACTCCACCAGTAACAGATTTATCTGAAAAACCAGCAACTTTAGGATATCTCACCGAGCTACTGTAAAGTGCTTCTTTAATCTCTTTCATAGAAAGCTCAGGAAAATAAGATTTCAGCATAGCCGCCGCACCAGCCACCATTGGAGCTGCCATTGAAGTACCTTGAAGGTTCATGTATTCACTTTGAGGAACCGTATTATAAATCTCAAAACCAGGTGCAAAAACATCAACCCCTTTGGCTCCATAATTAGAAAACGATGCCACCATCTCTGCTCCTTTGTTTTTTGTAGAAGCTCCGATAGTAACAAAATGATCTAAAGGCTCGGTTTGGAAACTATACATTGAAGTAGGATAGTTTGGCTCAACGTCAATGTCTTTTGCATCATTACCAGCTGCATGAATCAACAATACACCTTTTTCATCTGCGTATTTGAACGCTTCGTAAACCTCTTTTTGATGTGGAGAGTATGCCTTTCCAAAAGACATGTTAATCACCATGGCTCCATTGTCAACAGCGTAACGTACCGCTAATGCAATGTCTTTATCAAACTCATCCCCATTTGGAACTGCTCTCAATGACATGATCTTTACATTTTCAGCGACACCATCTCCTCCTAGACCGTTTCCTCTTAAGGCTCCAATTATACCTGACACGTGCGTTCCATGAAGTGCATCTGGACCTTCAACATCATTGTTTCCATAATTGGTGTCAGTAAAATCATCTGGATCATCACCAATCAAGCTTCTGTCATCAAAATCTACATTCAGATTGTAATCCATTTGAGAGCGAATGTAATCTTGAGCCTCCTTAGGAAGCTGATCAATCATATCCATATATTGCTCAAATTGAGCTCTACCAGCAGCTACATCTTCTTTTACCTGAAGATATAACCTATACTCATCATCTTGATCGATAGAATTGGGATCAATCCCTTCATACTTATCTTTCAGCTGAGCTAATATTCTGGTTTTCTCAAGTCTTGCATCATTCACATGCTCTCCTTTGGCATTCCCAAGAAAATTCCATCCGTGCATGTCATCGATATAACCATTATTATCATCATCAATGCCGTTATTAGGAATCTCATCTTCGTTGATCCAAATTTGACCCTTTAAATCTTCATGCTCTATATCCACTCCTGAATCAATCACTCCCACAATTACAGTTTGTGATTTCTTCTTCTTTAAATAGCTATATGCCTTTTCGGTATACATTCCTTGGTCTTCTTTGTTATACCAATTCAAGGTACCTTCTACTGGCTGGGCAATAGAAAGAACTGAAAAAGAAATAAATAGTACGGTTAACATTCTTTTTAATACTCTCATCTGTTTAGTTTTTATTATTATTTGTTAGTTTTTTTTTTAAAACGATTTCTCGTAATTTAGAACACGAAAATAATCCATTATTTGCACTTATCAATTATTATACCATGAAATATCTCCTCACCTTATTTATTCTTACTTCTTTTCTTTATTCGAATGCACAAAAATCATTTTTCAACCCAACATTCAACAAGAAGAATTCGATCGAATTAAGTAGAGTAACTCCGTTTTCGATTGCTAATAACGAAGTAAACAGGCAATTTATTGCGGAGCATCGAATCCCAATCATATATCAAAGTAGAAACTTCATTATCATTAATGCTGAATATAGCTTTATGGACGCTTCAGAAAAATCCGGTAAAATTAAGGATGTATACAAAGACCTATCCGTTCCACAAGTTATGTCGGACTCTGCAATCGTCCGCCATAAAGCCGACCAGGTTCATGCAGGCTTCGGAGGGCTAGATACCTCATATACTGGTAAAGGTGTCATTGTAGGTATCGTAGATCAAGGTATTGATTTCAATCATCCTGACTTTAAACATGCCGACGGAAGCACCAGAGTGCTTCGTTATTGGGATCATACTGTTAATGGGCCTAACATCCCTTCAGAATACGGTTTTGGCTGTGTTTGGGACAGCTCAGATATTAATGCCGGAATCTGTACGAGTTTGGAGACAGGAACCGCTCACGGATCAACAGTGGCTGGAATGGCTGTAGGTAACGCCAGTGCAAATGGAACCAACAAAGGCTTTGCTCCAGAAGCAGATATCATTGTTGTAGAAACAGATTTTTCATTATCAAATTGGTCAATCAGTATCGCTGAAGCCTGCGATTACATTTTTAAGGTAGCCGATTCTTTAGGAATGCCAGCTGTCATTAATTTGTCTTTAGGCTCTTATTACGGTAGCCATGATGCGCTAGATCCAGCATCTGAAATGATTGATTCATTATTAGAAGCTAAAGAAGGACGTATCGTTGTTTGCTCAGCAGGTAATTCAGGAGATGCCGGTCCATATCATGTTGGGGCTGATGTAGATCAGGACACCTCGTTTGTTTGGATGATTCCAAATCCTAACCCCACTGCAATAGGCTCTCCAAACACAATACTTGTGGAATTTTGGGTAGACACAACAGAGGCTGATTTTTACTATTCCTTTGCTGCAGACACTCCCGGTCCAAATCATCAAAAGCGAGGAGAAACACCATACCACAACCTTTTAAGTGGAGCAACTTCCGCCGGAGAAATAATAGAGGAACCTATTTACAATGACAATGGAGACCTCATCGCATATGGATTCTTGTATCGCTATCTTGAACGAGGACAAGTGGCTGGTCAAATTGCCGTTTATGGGCCAGGATATTCTCCAATTGACTCGTCTGACTATTTGTTTAGATTTCAAACCTACGGAAATGGACACTATGATCTTTGGGGAGGCTCAAATGTGACATCTTCCTTTGTGCACAGTAACTTTGAAATCAATATTCCTGATTCGACTCAATTTCCTGATATTGTTCATTACAATATGCCTGATTCTCTTCAAACCATTGTAGACCTATGGAATTGCTCGGATAAAGTAATTTCAGTGGGTAATATTAAGAATCGTGTAGGACATGTTGATTTAAATGGGAACAATTATGTGGAACCATCAAATACCCTAGTAGGTGAGCTATCTTATTCAAGTAGTATGGGCCCGAGTAGAAATGGTGTTATGAAGCCAGATATTTCAGCTTCAGGAGATGTTTCCTTAGCAGCTGGGTCTTTTTCACTATTGAATAATCCCGGCTACAATGGGAATATCGACGAGGGGGGATTCCACATGAGAAATGGTGGCACCTCAATGGCCTCGCCCGCAGTAGCTGGAATAGCAGCACTTTATCTTCAAAAGTGCCCAAAAACAAGCTATGCAGATTTTAAGTCGGATCTAACTGGAAATGGAGATGTTGATAATTTTACGGGTGCCGTTCCCAACTACGCATATGGCTATGGAAAGGTTAATGCGCTTCAAACCGTACTTGCCAAACATGAATCAGTTGTGATTGATGGTCCAGGAGGAATTTGCCCAGGGGGAACAGCTACACTAAGCTTTGTTACGGGAATGAATCCTATAATCATCGATTGGTCCAATGGATCAAATGCTTCAAACATTGTTACAACTACACCAGGTGATTACCAAGTTGTTGTTGAGGATAATTTGGGTTGTGTTTCTAGATCACCTCTTCACCCCGTAGTGATTTATTCAGACCCACTAGTAAATGCTGGATCTAACGAGCTCATATGTCCGAATATCGAGCTTACACTTATCGCCACGGGTACCGCAGTGAGCTACATATGGAATAATAATGTAATTAATGGAGAAGCTTTTATGCCAGATGGAGGAACATATATTGTAGTAGGTACTAACAGTAGTGGATGCTCAGCTACAGATTCACTTGAGGTAGAATTTTTAAGTGTATTACCTGTGACATACAATGAGCTTGTCACTTCCATAGGAGTTAATCAAACCGCATTTAATGTCACTCCAGGTGATCCGTTAGATGGCGTATACAGCGGGGAAGGTATAATAGGAACCTCTTTTCACCCTGGGCTCGCAGGAGTTGGTATTCATGCAATAGCGTATTCATATACAGATGGCAATGGTTGTGTATCATCAGACACTTCCTATATAGAGGTATATGATGACCTCGGAATTCAAGGAGAATCCTCTGAATTTTGGAAAGTATATCCCAATCCTTTTAATTCAAGTATTCATATTGAAATGAATCAACCTGCTCTCATTTCTTTAATCGATATGATGGGTAGAGAGGTATACTCGCAAGAAGCCTATACATCGCTTACAATCGATTTAAAATATTTAGAAAATGGAGTTTATAATATAATTATATCTGATTTGCAATCAGAAAATAAGCAATCCATACGTGCGGTAAAAAATTAAGAAGAATTCAAAGATTTTCACTTATTTTTGCCACATGACATTTGTACATCAGGTCAAATCGTTTCAAGAATTAAGCGTAGAGGAGTTTCACGACATTATTGCCTTAAGGATCCAAATCTTTATTATTGAACAGAATTGTCCCTATCAAGAAGTTGACGGCAAAGACAAGCTTGCCTATCATCTTTTCTTTAAAAATGAAAAAAATGAAGTCATTGCTGTAACGAGAATACTTCCTCAAGGGATTTCGTATGACGAAGTAGCCATTGGAAGGGTTGTTGTAAATGACAACTACAGAGGCACAGGATTAGGAAATCAGCTTATGTCGGATTCAATGAAATTTGTCAAAGAGAAATTTGGAGACGTACCTGTTCGTTTATCTGCCCAAAAACATCTGGAAAAATACTACGGAAATCACGGGTTTGAATCAACAGGAAAAGAATACTTAGAAGACGGCATACCTCACGTTGAGATGCTTTATACAACTTAAATCAAAACAATTATGAAACCATTTATTCTATCAATAGCTGCAGTGTGTGTCGCATTTATTTCCTTTACTCAAAAGTCAACGATTAATGTTAATTACATGGACAAAGGAGTTAAAGCAACAGAGGATTTTTTCTTGTTCTCAAACGGAGAATGGATTAAAAACAATGAAATACCTGCTTCTGAATCTAGATGGGGCAGCTTTAACGAGCTCGACAGATCTAATAAGGATAAAATTACAAGGCTATTAATGGAATGTGAAAAAGAAGCCCTTTCCAACCCCCCAGGATCAGACAATCAGCTATTAGGTGATTTTTACCATTCTTTTTTGGATATGAAAAGTCGAAACGCTAAGGGCCATTCACAAATAGAATCACAGCTCAAAAAGATCATTGCTATTTCAAGTTTTACAGATGTAGTATCTATAATAGCCAAGCTACATAACCAAGGTGTAAGTAGTCTTTTTGGAATATACGTAGGTCAAGACATGAAGAACATCGAAAAGAACCAGTACCACATATACCAATCAGGTATCGGTCTGCCCAACATGGAATACTATACTTCTGACAAGAAAAGAGATATTTTAAATGCTTATGAACTTTACATTCAAAATAGCCACATAGCTATTTACAAAGATGAAAACAAGGCTCAAATATTTGCAGATAATATCATAAAGTTTGAAACTGCCCTAGCCAAAACCATGTTCAAACCCGCTGAGATGAGAATTCCGGAAAACACCTACAATAAAAAAACAATAGAAGAAATTACAAAAATGGTTCATCCTTTTGACATCAATCTTTAT
>Ga0315332_10001690_pt1 | contig 11920 bp, 7 predicted proteins | sample M110034915metaG_FD_203455 | JGI IMG/M metagenome (GOLD analysis project Ga0315332, IMG submission 203455) | Ammonia-oxidizing marine archaeal communities from Monterey Bay, California, United States - M1 100m 34915 | ecosystem: Environmental > Aquatic > Marine > Intertidal zone | place: USA...
GAGTTTTCCACCATCGAGTGCTTCACTGGCACCTAGATATCCCTCAGTGACCACCACGCGCCCCACAAGCCAGGAGTACTCAGTAAACCAAGTCCAGTGATTGCCGCTATGAGCCGCGCCAGCATCATTGAAGAACACTTCAATGTGTCGCCCCCCATCCGGTGAAGACAAAATCGGCCCTTCCACACTAGCCAACAAGAACGGCTGAAATGAAGCTCCCCAAGGAATCACGGCACCATACAGCCGGCCTACCACCAACAAGCATAGGCTCCACATCACCATCGTGCGCAAGCCTCTACGTTTACTAGGCGCCTTTGACGCAGGCTCCGGATTCGATGACTCCATTCAGCTGAGATTACCAAAAACAACCTAGCCAAGTAAGAGGCTCAGACACACCAAGTCGATCACGCCTGCCAATCGAGGCAACGGATATGCGGTCGGGAACTCGTCGCAAAGCTAGACTGCACACATGGTCTTTCGGTCGCTCGCCAGTAGTTTCACAAATAGCCGCATCCTTGCCACGATCGGCCTAGCCACACTACTCACAACACAAGACGCCAACGCCCAAGGCGTCCGTGTGCTACAACGCATTTTGGCAGAGGGCACAGCAGCCCAAACCCCTTGCTATGTGTTGCGTGCCAAAAAGTCTGGCCCCACGATTCTGATCATCGGCGGCATGCATGGCAATGAGCCGGCTGGTGCCGCCGCTGCTGAACAAATCGCTTCTTGGAACATCGGCCGCGGGACCCTGGTGATTGTGCCCCAAGCCAACGCTCTCGCCTTACAAGCACGGAAACGGCGCACCCCGGGACTGACCGGAAACGCAGGAGACCTCAACCGCGCCTTCCCCATCGGAGGCAAACCTCGCAAGGGCATCGCAACAGCCCTATGGAGCCTCGTCGAAACCTACAAGCCTGATTGGGTCATCGATCTACACGAGGGGTTTGACTTTCATCGGAGCAATCGAAAGAGCGTTGGTAGCTCGATCATCCACAGCGCCCAAAAACATGCGCAAACGCTGGCGACCAAAATGATCGCGGCAGTAGATGCCACCATCAAATCAGCGGGGCAGCGATTCGACCGCATCCAAACTCAGGTAGCAGGCAGCCTAGCCCGCGCCGCCTGGGAAAACGCAGGCATCCCCTCGATGATCATCGAGACAACAACGAAAACACATGCGCTTTCCTATCGGGTTCGCCAGCATCGATTGCTGGTACACGCCCTTCTTCGTGAGCTAGGTCTAACGCCAAGTCCGCCAACGACCGTCCTAGGCCCAACATCTCTCAAGGCAGCACCTTCAGCTGACCTACTACGCGTTGCAGTCTTCGACGGTGGCGGCACTGGCAAGAATGCCGCGCGACATATGCGCACAGTATTAGAAACCGCAGACAACTGCCTCGTGCGCCAAGTCGGCAGCCACGACATCCGAGCAGGCGTCCTGAGTCAATTCGACATCATTGTGCATCCGGGCGGCTCCGGAAGCGGCCAAGCCAAAGCTCTCGGCAAATCCGGACGCACCGCAGAAATCCAATTCATACGCCGTGGTGGCGGCTATCTAGGGGTGTGCGCAGGCGCATACTTAGCAGCAGCTAACTATGACTGGTCCCTGGGCTTACTCGATGCGAACGTCATCGACCGCAAGCACTGGCGCCGTGGCGTCGGACCTGTCGATGTCGAATGGACTCCTGCCGGCCGCTCCTCGCTATCTCCTGGCAGCACTGCCACGACAAACCCTCGGTTCATCATCCAGTACGCGAACGGCCCGATCTTCGAAGCAGCAGGCAAGAACGAACTCGAAGACTTCGAAACTCTGATCTTCTTCAGAGGCGAACTCACCCAAAACGGCGCTCCTTCCGGGGTCATGCCAGACACGCCGGCGGTCGTGCGATCCAACTTCGGCAAGGGCCGCGCTATGGCTTTTAGCCCGCACCCCGAAAAGACAACCGGGTTATACGCGCTTCTAAAGAACTCACTTCTCTGGTTGGCAAAACGACAAGACTGAGTGTGATTGGCGCGCACACAGATCAAGGTCACAACAGTGTGCGCAACTGTGGTCACACACACATCGTGATACATCCCCCACCACTCGGCCGTCAAAGCCAATTGAGAGTCCGCTAGCGCTCAAGGAATGTAGATCGTGAAGTCCGCACCGGTCCTCGAATCTTCCTGCTTAACCAACGAGAGCTGATGGCTTCCTGAAGACAAACCTGCAACGGAAAACGTCACGGACCCGTTGCGGTAACTCACCGCAGCGGACAAGTCGTTACCGGCTGCATCGCGAACGACAAGCCTGGCATAGTAATCAAGATCCCATGGTCCAGTGGTTCCCCACGCGATGTTCGCGCTCGTGCCCGACACAGTCGGCGAGCACAACTGGAGCGAGCACGGGTTTGACCACTCGGCGTAAGTCACTAGCTTATCTTGCCAATAACTTGGCGCGCTATATCGAGAAACAGCGTTGTACCACTGAGTCGACTTGTTCTGCCGATAGAAGTCCGTCACCACAACCGACCCTACATGCATAACGAGGTCGCGATTGCTAACACCACAGGCCGAACTCTCAGTCAATTCGAATTGCGACAGATCACGAGGCCCAGTACTAGATGGCGTCGGATCAAATCGCTGCCAACCGTATTCACTACCAAGATGAACTTCGGCCCAACGATGATAACTGTCGTCAATCGCCAGTTCACTGCCATCCCAATATCCGTCGCCGTTAGCGTCATCAATACTGCGACGCCGAGTGGTGGCAACCCACCGAGTTGGCACGTTGAGCCAGCGCATTACGGCACTAAAAGCGAACGTGCTCGAGGAGCAAGACATCAACTCGTTGCTCGCAATGCCATCAAACGGCAACACCACTTTGGTGTTAGCTGGATGATACGTGCCACCTGTGTTGCCGTAACTGTAGCTCTCCTTGATGTATTCGAGCACATCTCGAGCTAACCAATACCGGTTGGTCGTCGATGACGCAGACCCATATTCGGCAGCAATGTCTGCCTGCATATTGGCGACAAAATTGCTGAACGCGGCCGTATCAGCAAGCCCGTAAAGACTCGGGTTATCAGCAACGTAACCGTATGGCACAAACGCCAAGCCGTTACACTGATCCGGGTAAACAAACTGGCGCCTGAAGGATGTGCATACATCGAACTCAAACGATGAACACACACTCTGCGAGGCCTTCAGAGGCGCCGAAATGGTGGCTTTCAGCGGATAGCAACGTGCAGATGCGTCGTTAGCCGGATCGTAAGTAGCCGTGGCAACACTCGCCGTACGATTGCACTGAAACAAATAGCTGGAGTAATCGCGATTCTGATTGGGTCGATACGACATCGCGGGCGGAGTGGCAAACGTGTGATAGACCTGATCCGACCCCCGCATGGTGGTGGGACTAGACTCAAGCTCAAAACGCACATGACGCACGGTCTTGTCCTTTTGCACAGAATCTGTGCTGCGCAACCCCGGGTCAATCTCGTGAATCTGATCAGCACCGCCTGAAACGCGGTCCACAATGAAGACACTCCCGCGGCCAGTGGCGACCCCAAAGATATCTGCTTCACCAGGACTATCGATATGGAACAGACCACGACCCTTTTCAGGCTCTTGGACATAGAGGTATTTGTGATAGCTAGTCCCCCACAGGTACTCGCTCTCGCCGTTCTGGAGCAGGCCTAATCCGAAGCACGGCGAGCGCCGATCGCTGCTGGTCACGCGCCCCGAGTTCGGCATGTGCTTGGTCGTAATCCAACCCAACTGTGCGTATGCCCAATCGAGCGGGTTCAATCCGACCGCGAAACGGAGAATGCCCAGGCGCTCGGGGTTCGACGAGGACTCCAACAAAGTCGTCTCGTAGGAGATGAAGGCCAACCCTCCCTTAACCTCAAGGCCATGCACAGGTAGGCCCGCGATCTCGAACACTGCTTGGTTGAGGTCAATCGAATCAAGCACCCCTGAAGATAAATTGTAGCGCCAAAGACGCGACGCGTAGTTCCGCTCAGGATCCACCGGCGACTCGTGCCAACTATTTTCGTGGCTCGTCAGCGCGTAGAGATAGGGAGCCGTCCCTAACTGTTCAAAGGCGAGTCCACGCGGCTCAGTAAAGTCAGGCGCCAACACCGCGGTATCGATGCTTTCTGAAGTGAGTTCCGTAAGCCCTGATGACGTGCTCTCATAGACATAGATACGATCATCACTCTCGTCTGAGACGTAGAGGCGTGCGGGACGAGTGGCTCGATACGCAAGCCCCCACGCTTTGGCGTTGCTAGATGAAAGCGTGGATGTGCGAATGACGCTCCCGGCTGGTTGCTGGGACGTGGCTTCGCTAGAGAACAGGCTGGTCGCAAGAACGAGCGCCCCGGTCACGATCAATTGGTTTCGCATAAGCTAACGGACTCAAGCAACGGTCTATCCAGCGCCTGACCCTGCCCGTCCAAGAACCAACCCACCTGAAATGCACGTGGATTGCATAAGATCTTGAGCATTGCGCAGTCTCCGCACGTTGATCGATAGAGACCCGCAGGAAATACTCGCAACAATTCCTGCGCATATGCACATAGACGAGCCTACGTAAGTCGCTTAACACGACGATGCAGTAGCAATCACTGTCTAACGGATCGAGAATCCTGCATAGCAGCGACAGGAATGCGTTCCGCTTGGCTACTTAGGCTGGCACACTTCACAGCGTGACGAATCCTCACCGGAATCACGATGGGCAGCACGGAAGAATCGCCGGCTGCCGAGTAAGCCGCCAACGCACAAACATCTAAATGCGAATATTGGCGAGCAGGCACGTATAAGCGGCACAACCTCTCGATGCCCTCGACTCGATAACACCCATGGAAAACGTATACTTTTACTGCTCCGTCATCGGTGGCGCGTTCCTGATCTTACAAGTGCTGATGATGCTCATCTCCGGAGGAGAGGGCGAGTTCGACACGGATGCATCGCCCGAAGCTGGCGTTGGTGACATCGACGCGTCCTACGTGTTGTTCCAACTGTCACTAAAGACAGTCATCGCGTTCGTCACGTTCTTCGGCATCGCGGGCATGGCCTGCACCAAGGGTGAAATCAGCACTAGCTCCACTCTGGCAGTGGCACTCGCAGCTGGCCTCGCTGCATTCATCATGGTCGGCTACGTAATGCAGGCGATGATGGCACTACAAAGCAAAGGCAACATCGACATGAAGGAGGCCATCGGCCAATCCGCAAAGGTCGACCTGCGAATCCCAGAAAACCACACCGGCTCCGGCAAGATCATCGTCATTGTCGGTGGCCGCATGCTCAACAAAAAGGCTGCCACCAAGGGTGACGCCATTCCAACTGGTACCGAAGTCGTCGTCGACGGCATGAGCGCGCCAGACACCTACGAAGTTTCCCTCAAGCAATAAGAGATTAATGCTACTACAAACCTTTCTAGACTCCGTCGGCGGATGGACTGGTCTCGGCATCGCCGCGATCATCCTCTTCGGATTCGTCTTCTTCCTGATGCTCGCCAAGCAGTACAAACGCTGCCCGAGTAATAAGGTCCTAGTCATCTATGGCCGAGTGAAGTCTGGCACCTCCGCCAAATGCCTGCACGGTGGTGGCGCGTTCGTCATGCCACTGATACAGAGCTATGACTATCTACACCTAGACCCGATCCAGATTGAAGTGCCCCTGCGTGGCGCTCTGTCGATCGAAAACATCCGCGTCAACGTCCCAAGTGTATTCACAGTTGCCATTGGCACTGAGAACCACGTGATGCAGAACGCAGCAATGCGTCTGCTTGGCCTGAGCACCAAGGACATCATGAAGCAAGCCGAAGACATCATCTTCGGCCAGCTGCGCCAAGTCATCGCTTCGATGGGCATTGAGGACATCAACCGCGACCGCGACAAGTTCCTGGAGAACATCCAAACATCACTCGAAGGCGAACTGATGAAGATTGGCCTGGTGTTGATCAACGTCAACATCACCGACATCACTGATGAGTCCGGCTACATTGAAGCTATTGGCCGGAAGGCTGCATCTGAAGCCATCCAACAAGCTGAGATTGACGTTGCTGAGCAGCAGAAGAAGGGCGCTATCGGTGTTGCCGACGCGCAGCGCGTGCAGTCTGTCGAGGTCGCCATTGCTGAGAAGGACCGAGACATCGGCACCCAGCAAGCCGTGCGTGACCGTGAAGTCACCGTCGCGGCACTGACCCGTGACACGGTGGTCGGCCAGCAATCAGCACAGTTCGAGCAGGAAGCACAGGTCAAGGATCGCGAACGCGAGATGCGCGTTGCGGTTGCTGCAGCGAATGCCCAGGCAGTCAGCGGCGAAAACACGTCGAAGGCGGCGATCGCCGAAGCCAACTCCAAGCTGAAAGTTCGCGAAGCCGAAGCCTACCAGGTCGGCGAGACCAAGAAGCGTGAGTCGGAAGCGGCTGTGCTAGAAGCCCAATATAGTGCCGAAGCACGCGCTGCCGAAGCCCTTGCGCAGAAGATGGAGCAAGAGCAACGAGCCGCACTCGAGGCCGTTGCTAAGGCTCAGAAGGCTAAGGACATCGTCGATGCCGAAGCGCAAGCCCAACAGGCTCGCATCATCGCGGAAGGCGAAGCCCAGGCTGCTTATGCGCGCCTCGAAGCTCAAGCTCGCGGTGAGTATGAGATCCTAGCCAAGAAGGCCGAAGGCCTCGAGCGCATCGTGCAAGGTTGTGGCGGCGCCCAGCAAGCATTCCAGCTGTTGATGCTGGAGCACATGGACAAACTGTCCGAAACGGCTGCCACTGCGATTTCGAAGATCAAGTTCGACAAGATCGTGGTGTGGGATGGCCAGCAAGGCAAAGCGACGTCCGGGTTCTTACAGAACCTTGGTCAATCGTTACCGCCAATGCTGAGCATGATGAAGGACGTCGGTGGCATCGAGATGCCAGAGTTCTTCGGCAAGATCCTTGGCGACAAGAAGGACGAGAGTAACGACGGCGATGACGATGCCACATCGGCAGCCACCGCCCCGAAGCCCTCGGAACCGAAGCCTGCCGCACCGCGCACGCCAAAAGACAAGCCCGCTAAGTAAATCGCGAGCGATGCGATGGGCGCCGGCCACGGCCGGCGCCAGCCCCCTACTCCTTCGTGGCTACGCTAGCTAAACGCAAGCGTCAACGACCTCGACATGGCTCGCACCTATCGCGCCGGCTTGATCCGCTTGCTGTAAAACTCAAGTCGAGCAGCTGCCAGGACTCGAACTGCCAGTGCGGAGCCAACGGAGGCCACGAGCGACATCCTCCATAACGAGGTATCCCGTGGGCAGGAGCACCAACACGACGATCGTCCCAAAGGCTAGGCCGAAGAAGAGCGTGATTGCCCCTGGCACGAGGACCATGACATTCTCGTTGGTGGCGAGCATCAGAGGCGTCACGCCCGCCATCGTAGTAATCGAGGTGATCAAAATAGCGCGCAGCCGATTCGCTGCCGCTTGCGTAGCAGCTTCGGTCGGCGACAGACCTTCAGCGCGTAGGTGACGCACGCGATCAAGCAGCACGAGACTGTCGTTCACTACGATCCCGGTGAGGGCGATGCACACCAGTAAGGAAACAAAGGTCACTGGACTACCCATCAGATAATGCCCGAAGACCGCGCCGAACACCGCAACCGGGATAACCGACATCACCAACAACGGCTGGATGTATGAACCAAAGGCAATGGCGATGATGGCGTAGATGAGCAACATCGCCACCGGGAAGCCGACACGAGCAAGGAATCGGATCGATTCATCGCCGACCCGCTCGCGCCCCTCAAAAGAGACCGAGACGCCAGGAAAACGCTGATCGATGCCAGCAAAGCGTTCGCGCAGAGCCGAAGTAATGGCTGCGACGTTGCCTTCCGTCTCGTCTACATTCGCCCGCACACTTGCCGAAGGCTCAAGATCCCAACGATATAAGGCTCCGACGCCACGATAGGTCCGGACATCGGCAACCTCGGATAGAGGTAGACGAGCCCCCGCCGGCGTAACCACGGTCAAACGGCTGACGTCGGATAGCGCCTGCTGCGACTGACTCGCTAAACGCACCATGACGCGAACCTCTTCCACGCCACTATGAATCTCTTGCGCCTTGATGCCATGCGCAGCTCCTCGGACTTGGTGCGCTACATCTTTCGCGGTCAAGCCTAGGGTGCGCGCGCGGTCCTTCAGCACTAAGCGCGTCTCTCGCTTACCGCGACGAAAGTCATCCTCGACATCGGTCACACCGGCAAAGCCCGCCACGTGGTGACTCACGTAGTCTGTTGCCTGGGCCAGAATCTCGGTATCCCTGCCCGTCAGGATCAGCTCAAGGTCTCTTCCGATATTGGACGCTGGGCGCGACACGGTTAAGCGGCTTGCGCCTGGAACATTTTGGCAAGTCTTCCTTAGTGCGGCGATCAACTCATCGAGATCGCGAAGATTCTCAGCCTCACGAGTAGCTGTCGATACGAGATACGCATCGAGTCGTCCCACGGTGACCGGATCGGAGGCCGCAGTCCCGCCCCTGTCGAGGTTGACCAAGCCAACAATGTTAAAGGTCCCGACAACTTCGGGATATTCCCGGACTCGCTCGGCGATCCGCTCCAACGTGGCGTCGGTCACCTCTCCTGGCGTGCCTGCTGCCATCTCCACCTTCACATGGACCGCCCCCTTATCGTCATCTTGAACGAGCACGAACGGGATGCTGCCGGACACTACCAGGCCCACCAGAGCCATGACACAGGCCAAGATCCCGCAGATCGTGACGTAGCGCCAACGGATCATGACATCCACGACGCGCGCAAACGGGTTGATGAGCACCCGCTCGACCACCATGTTGCGAACTCGCCCAATGGCGGCCGCGATGCGACCCAATTTACCCCACGAAATCCGCGAGGGATGCGCCAGATGGCCAGGCATCATCACGAAGCACTCAAGAATCGAAACTGCGAGCCCTGAAATCACAACATATGGAATCACCGCCAGCAGCGAACCCAGCCGTCCAGAAATGAAGGTGAGAGGCAGCCATGCAGCAACCGTAGTCAAAGTCGCGGTCAACACCGGACGACTCACACCTCGCACCCCCTCGTAAGCCGCCTCCGCTGGAGAACGCCCCGACTTCAGACGAGAGAAGATGTTCTCCCCTACCACCACCGCGTCATCGACAATCAAGCCGATAGCCACCACCAAGGCTCCAAGGGTATAGAGATTCAGGCTAAGCCCGAACATGCGCATGAGCACAAACGTGCCGAAGAAGGACACCGGGATGCCCAACGCCACCCAGAAGGCCAGACGCATGTTGAGGAAGAGTGCCAGCACCAATAGCACCAACACCAATCCCGACTGAGCGCTCTCCCACACGATCGCCAAGCGATCGTTCATGACCTTGGAGAAATCTCTCAGGATGTCGATTCGGATCGCGCCCGCAAGCCGCTCATCATCGCCAGCGATTCGCTTGCGAATGATGTCGGCGATCTCCACGACATCTTGATTGGCGTCCTTCATCACCTGAACGCGCACCGCACGATGACCGTTCCAACGACCGATCTCGACTCGCTCTTCATAGACGTCGCTGACGGTGCAGACGTCGCCTACACGAACGACGCTGCCATCCGCACGCCCCTTGACCACGAGTTCCTCGATGTCGTCGGTGCGCAACGATTCGCCGACAGTGCGGATGCGCATCCGGCCCCGTGGACCGCGGAGCTGTCCACCCGGAAAGTCACGATTCGCTGCTGCGATGGCGTCCGCAACGTCAGAGTAGTCAAGCCGGAATTGTTCCAACCGGTCCGGTTCAGCCTCAACCCAGATCTCGCGTCGTCGGATTCCATTCAGATTGATCTTCGAGATCATCGGAGAACGGGCCAGATCATCCCGGAATTGGATGGCTTCCCGACGCAATCGTGCCTCCGTGACGTCTCCGTGAATCACGACCTCCATTACCGGGTTGAATCGCTGATGAAGCGTCACCTCAGGCTCTTCAATGCTTGACGGCAAGTCCGGGCGCACGCGTTCGACGGCACTCCGCAGGTGATCCATGACCTGGCTCTGATCAATGCCGTTCTCAAGGAGCAGCTTGGTGTAACAGACGCCCTCAAACAGTCGCGACTCAACGTTGCGAACGCCGCGGATGTCCACCACCGCACGCTCCACGGGACGAGCCACGAGGCGATCCATCTCTTCGGGAGTCGCCCCATAATAGGAAATCGTGACCGACGCCTCATCGATCGGCGCGGTCGGAACAGCCTCACGCCTCATCGAAGACAACGCAACGATGCCTGCGCCGATGATCAGTATCGTGAACAGCTTGGCAGCGACGGGATTACGGACACTCAGTGCGGTTAATATCACCGCGGACTCGTCCCGATGTCAGCGCTATCAGCTGCAGCGAACGTAATGCGGCTTCCCTGGTCAATCGCTTCGACATTGCTCAGAACCACCTCGTCACCCGCATTAATACCGGCAGACACCAGCGCCACATCATGAAGAATGGCGGCAAATGTGGGGTTGACGGATTCAACCACTCCCTGCTCGGGGCTGGCCTCCGAACGGCGCGCAAGAAAGACCGTCTTGCCAACCATCGCATCGCGAGGGATCGGGATCACGTCACGATGCATTCGCCCCTCGACCTCGGTCCGCACTAAGGCGCCCTGGAGAAGAGGCTGCGGCAACTTCTGAGCATCGATGTCGATCCAAACACAGAACTGACTGTGGTCAGCCTGCACCTCCGCCGAGATCCGCGACACCTTCGTTTCGTAAACGTGCTCACCTTCAGGACCGAGGAATAGCTTCACTTCGGAACCTTCATCAACGACCCCTCCCGCCGTCGACGGCAGACGGATTTCCATTTCCAGACGATGAGGATCGATCAATTCAAACAGGACTGTGCCGGGAGCCACCTTGCCACCGCGATGCGCAAACCGTGCCCCAATGCGCCCGTCAACCGGTGCTCTGATAACCGCGCGACCAAGCTGGCGCCGAGCTAACTTAACTTCAGCTGCTCTGATCGCGATGGCGGCGCGGCTCTTCTGCTCCGCAGGCTTAGAACTGCGAATGCGGCTCTCGATGGCAAGCACTAAGGATTCCTGATTCAGCGTCAGCATCTCTTGGCGCTGACGAACCGTTACGGACTCTGCATTCGAAGCCACCAGGTCATCAAGGCGGGCCAAGATCTTTCGAGCGAGCCCTAGCTCCTTGCGCTTAATCAACAACAACTCTTGATCGTTACTCCGGTCCGCCAGGATCTGAGCAAGCACCGCATCTTCCTGAGCCTTTGCCGCCACCGCCTTCGCAACCTCATCGCGGAGATCGCTGTCATCGATGCGCAGCAACTCCACACCGGCCTTCACCGCGCAGCCGCTGCGAAGCCTGTCCGATACCCACGCTATGATGCCAGCCACCTCCGAGGTCACTTCAGCGTGCTGGATGGCACAGGTCATTCCGTAAGCAACATGCATTTCACGGTGATCGACCCGGTTGATCTTCTGGGTCTGAACAGAAATGCGCCTCGTGACAGCGACCTGTTCGGGCGGCGTGGAGCGCTTCGATGTGATCATCTTAAAGACCACAAAGCCGGCGCCAAGGAGCGCCGCGCCAAGAACACACGAAACCAGCGTTCGCATAACGGTCGATGAACGTGAGGGATTAGGCGCGACCGTAGACATAATATTATTCCGTGCCCTTAGCGACCACTTCGCATGGCACCAGATTGCCAACTGCTATCGGTAACGCATACAGCTTGCTTGCTAAGCACCCGATTCTTGACGAACATAGCGTCCAGCTTCCACGTCTACCAGCCGGAGACCGGCCGTGAAACTCAATCCAATTGTTCGATACATTGCCCAGGCAAGCCTCGGCGCACTGTTCCTTTTTTCAGGCATCATCAAGGCACTCGACGGGCAATCCTTAGCCTACGCTGTAGTCACCAATTATGGCATGCCAAGCTATATGATGT
>Ga0315332_10001692_pt1 | contig 11916 bp, 11 predicted proteins | sample M110034915metaG_FD_203455 | JGI IMG/M metagenome (GOLD analysis project Ga0315332, IMG submission 203455) | Ammonia-oxidizing marine archaeal communities from Monterey Bay, California, United States - M1 100m 34915 | ecosystem: Environmental > Aquatic > Marine > Intertidal zone | place: USA...
AACTATTAATGGCGTCCCTCATGGCAAAGAAAGTGCCATTACAACTTGTCAGCTTCACATGAGAAAGTTCTCCGACGGAGACACTATTTTCATTGAACCTTTCAGAGCCAAGGCGTTTCCAGTCATCAGGGACCTCGTCGTTGACCGCTCATCATTTGATAGAATAATTGAATCTGGTGGTTATGTCTCAATTAGGACAGGTTCGGCCGTAGATGCAAATTCGATGCCGATTCAGAAGGATGATGCCGACACGGCTTTTGATGCGGCTACCTGCATCGGTTGTGGTGCTTGCGTAGCAGCATGTAAAAATGCCAGCGCAATGCTTTTTGTTTCTGCTAAGGCAAAGCATTTAAACTCATTGCCTCAGGGTTTGCCTGAAAAGGACAGGAGAGTCTTAAAAATGGTAGAACAGATGGACAAGGAAGGGTTCGGCAATTGCACTAATCAATACGAATGCGAAGCGGTTTGCCCGAAATCTATCAAATCAGAATTTATTTCTGACCTCAATCGTCAGTACGCAACAGCGATCGTCAAAGAGGCTATCGGCTAGGAAATTCCTTTAAAATCTGAATGTCCAGGCGATACCCGGCTTTTCCATTCCCCACAGGATCAAGCTAGCAGTGTGTCTGCCTAATTGTCTTGATAGGGATAAGTGCTCATGGGTGCCGCTGTATTGGTACATGGCGGACCATGCACCCTTTCTGACATTTAGGCCGGCTACGGGTCTTAAGTCGCTGAGCTCATCAATGTAAGTAGCTCCAGCATAAGGTGAGAACTGGAAACCTCCTAATTCTCCAAGATATTTACTTGCCGTCACGTAGTATGATTGGCTTGCGATGTCTCCAAAATCATCATTTGATGTTCCTAGTATAATGGCAGGTTGCCAATCGCCCTGTTCGGAGATTGCTCTCCAATTTGCTGCTAAGCTAATGTTATCTGTCAGGGGGCGGTAATCAACGCCGAGTGTAATGTCTTGTGTTATTTCGTAACGTAGAGTTGTGAAAATCTTTCCATCGTCAGGCTTTTCTGGGACCCAACGGAAACTAAAGATCCCCCCTAGCCTTTGTTCAGGAAAGGTGAAAATCTTCGGTGCTGATCCACCAAAAAAAGTTCCGTCATCTGCTGAGCCACTGACCGTGCCTCCTTCTCCTGGTCACATTACTCAGCTAGGTACTTCGGACGTGCCTTGTGAGAACACATTCCCAGTCAGTACAATGAATGCGAGTAATAGAAGCTTTTTCATATTTTAAACATAAAGGTTCTATGTCTGAATTGCAATAAGTGTGTTGAATTGAGTAAAGCGCGGGCTATCTATTACTTACGATGACTGATAATTCTAATAACCTTCCTAAGGATCTCGAGCTTAAAGATAATTGGGACACCTCTGCTCTGAGGGCCCTAGTTGATGCGCGGTGCCATGAAGGCAGGAAGCCTTCTCATCTGTTTTTAGGTAGGAATGAGAGTCAATTGCTGAGGGGGCACTTGGGCGATGCGTTCGGTGATGAGGCAGTATCAACATTTAACGATCTCTACTACATGGGAATGCTGGTCATTGAACTTAATACTGATAGCTGCGTTCGAGTCGCAGGTGAGAAGTTCATGGACAAGCTTGAAAAGAGCGGCTTTGAACTTAAGGACTGGAAAGATGATGATTTCTCAGAGTGGGACCTTCATTTTTCTTAGGCAATCATTCAAATAAATTCATTTGGTGAAGATCTGACTTTGATTTTTTAGGTTCAAATCTGACTCCTGCCCCAATTAGCCTCACTGATTTACCTCTTCCCCTGTTCCAGCAGTTAATTAGAAGCTCATTGAATAACTCGCTGTTTATTTTATCCGATTTCTTTTCTGTTGAGGTCTTCTGGAAATCTGAAAAAGTGATTTTTACAAAAGCAGACTTTAATTTCCTCTCATTGTGATTAGTTGTAATGTCGTCTTTGAGTTCGAGGAGAATTGATTTAAATTTAGCTTTAGCTTCATTGATTTGGTTTATGTTGATTTTGAAAGTTCGTTCGACGCTCGTTGATTTTCTTTCACGGTTAGTGATGACCTCGCGATCGTCAATGCCTCTGCACAGTTGATATAAATTAACTCCAAACTTGCCGAACTTCTGGTGAAGTGTTGGAAGATCAATTGACTGTAAATCCTTGCAGTTAGTGACGCTCATTGAATTGAGTTTCTCGGCTGTTCTTTTACCAACGCCCCAGATCTTGTTGGCAGGTAACTCATTCATGAAAGTGTTTATATCTTCATGTCTTATTTGATATTGGCCATCTGGTTTGTTCCAATCACTAGCTATTTTAGCTAGCATTTTATTTGTTGAGATGCCAGCTGAGCTAGTTAGTCCCCTCTCATCTTTTATTTGTTGGCGGATTTTCTGAGCAACATCGCTTGGGTCATCTTTTAATTGAGTTACATCGAGATAAGCTTCATCGAGTGAAAGTGGTTCAATTATCGGTGTTGTTTGCTTGAAGATCTCCCGAATCTTATGTGACTCTTCGCGGTACAGATCATGCCTGACTGGTAAAATTATAAGATCGGGGCAAAGATCCAGTGCCTTAAATGCTGGCATTGCGGAGTGGCATCCATATTTTCTTGCAATGTAATTACATGTAGTGAGCACTCCTCTGCCACTTGGATTGCCGCCAACTGCAACGGGTTTAGAGGAAAGTTCGGGTCTATCACGGATTTCAATAGCAGCAAAAAAACAATCCATATCAATATGAATGATGGACCTGTTGGATTGTTCTTTATGATCAGGTTGCATCTGTATTCATTTTTGCAATAGTTGGACCGTTGCTGCTATAATTAATAACAAAACATTTAATCAAATATGAAGTGGAAACTTACTCTCTTTTTTTACGCGCTTTTAACTTTCATGGTCAATGCGGAGAATCCTAAAGTCATTCTCACAACCAATTATGGGAATATAACCATTGAACTAAATGCAGAAAAGGCCCCTGACACTGTTAAGAATTTTCTTAAATATGTTGATTCAAAGTACTATGACGGGACTATTTTTCATCGAGTCATAAATAATTTCATGATCCAGGGTGGTGGTTTTGCTGATGGTGACCCGCCCGCACAAAAGCCGACTAATCCACCAATAAAAAACGAGGGAAAGAAATCAGGCCTTAGCAATACCCGAGGAACGATTTCAATGGCTAGGACCAACGATCCTAACAGCGCTACTTCTCAATTCTTTATCAATGTCATTGATAATAGCAAGAGCCTTGACCCTGGCGGGTTCAGTCCTGATGGCTACGCCGTTTTTGGTAAGGTCGTCGAAGGGATGGAATTCGTTGATAAAATTAAAGCCGTTGAGACCGGTAGCAGTGAACTTAAGACATCAGTCGGCATTAGGCCAATGGGTGACGTTCCTAAGAAAAAAGTTTTCATTAAGACCATCACTAGAGAAAAGAAAAAACCAGCAAAGAAATAGATTACACCATGAAGAAAAATTTAAGATTCTTACTCCTGCTTTCATTCATATTAACTAATAATGCCTGCAAAAAGGATGTTTCAAATGGTAAGGCTGATCTAAAAAGTAAGGAATCCACAGAACAAGTTAAGACACCGGCTTCAGAAGGTGCTAGCAAGGGTGATGAGGCGACCGAAGCTGTTACTAGAATCGTAATGGATACGACTATGGGGGCCATTGAGCTTGATTTGAATGCTGAAAAGGCTCCCCTAACTGTTGCTAACTTCCTTCGTTACGTCGATTCAAAGCACTTTGATAATACAGTATTTCACCGTGTAATTGAGGACTTTATGATCCAAGGCGGTGGCTTTTCAGCTACAGGTGAAGAAAAGGAGACGCTCGCTTCAATCAAAAATGAGAGTGGCAATGGCTTGAGTAATTCACGAGGGACCATTGCTATGGCTCGTACTAACCATCCTGATAGTGCCACGGCTCAATTCTTTATCAATGTCGGTGATAATACTAACCTTGATGGGAGCAATGGGCGTCCAGGTTATGCTGTCTTTGGTAAGGTTGTATCAGGGATCGATGTCGTTGATGCGATCAGGGCAGTGAAGACCGGGCAGAAAACGATGAAAGCCATGCATCCAAGCGGTAAGCTCTACCCGCAGCCCTTTCAGGACGTCCCAATGAAAGACGTTATCATTAAATCTATTAAAAGAAGGAGCGAGAGTTAATGACTTTTGAGATCTAAAGAGGATCACTCATTAGTTTAATGGCACTGCTTACTGAGGTGTCATCATGGACGATCGAAGCAAGACTCCTGGCTACGGCGGCAGGTTTATCATGTTGCCATACATTTCTGCCAATGGCGATTCCAGATGCTCCAGAATCCATTGCGTTTCTTGCCATGGTGAAGAGGGCATTGTCGTCACCCATGGCCGCGCCTCCTAAAACAATGACTGGAACATAAGACGAATCAATAATTTCTCTAAACTCCTCAATGCTAGATCCAGTAGGGTATGCTGTTTTGACGACATCAGCTCCAATCTCAGCGGCGCATTTGACCGCAAAAGAAATGTTTTCGACGGTATAATCATCTGACCGTCCTATGCCGAACGGGAGGGATTCAAGGATGACTGGAAGCTCCGAATCGATGCACTCGCTGACGAGGCCCGCGCATTCCCTATAAATGGTCTCTTCCTTTGGGTGATGAGTGTAGCACATATTCATGACGGCATTGGCTCCGACAGAGAGACCATCTTCTGCTGTGAAAACTCTGTAACTCCCATGGTCGTCATTGTCTTCGTAGGGTGGCTTGTAGATATCAGTTCTGAAGCAAATACCCTTGCCTTCAAGAGAATCACTGAAGCTCCTAGCAAGTCCAAAGTTGACAACAAAACCATTAACATAAGGGTAAACTGTCTCTATCAGTTCTGTGGGAGATTCTAGGCCTTTTACTGGAATTGCTGTTCCATGGTCGATTGGCAGAATTACAGTTTTGCCGTTTCTGAAAAATTTATTCCAATTATTTCGGAACTGATCACCGTTTTCCATAATTACTTTTGCACTATTCTTGTAATAAGAACAAAGAAAAACTTGGAATTCATTATAGGATTCTATAATTATCAGTTTCAGATTTTAAATTAATTTATCGCGGATATGCCAAAAATAGAAACTAACGGAATTCAGATGCATTATACAGAACAAGGAGACGGAGATCCCCTGCTCTTAATAATGGGAATCACTGCACCTGGAGCAGTTTGGGAAGCTCATGCTGCAGAATGGGATAAGAGTTTCAGATGTATACTGGGCGATAATCGTGGCGTAGGTGAATCTGATAAACCTGAAGGACCATACACGAGCGAAATGATGGCCGATGATTATGCAGGTCTATTGGATCAGTTAGGTATTGAAAAGGCCCGCGTCGTCGGCTGTTCTATGGGTTCAATCATTGCGCAGCAATTAGCTCTTAGGCATCCGGATAAAGTGCAAAGTGCTGTCCTTATGTGTACTTGGGCAAGGTGTGACAAATACGCCGTATCAGTTTTCGAGCACCTCGCTAATGCAAAGGCCAGGCTAAGACCTGAGGAGTTTATGAAATTCGTTCAGTTATTAATTTTCACAAAGCCTTTCTGGGACAATGATGAAACCTATCAAGGGATAGTAGATGGTCAGAATGACGCTCGTTTAGGTGAGGCACCCCAGCCCGTTCATTCTATGGAAGCTCAAGCCGCAGCGTGCACTGGGCACGATGTATATGATCAGTTAAGTGATATTAAGTGCCCTTGCCTTGTAATTGGTGGTGAGGATGACATTTTTACTCCGAAGTGGATGGCGAAGGAGACTGCTGATGCAATAACCAATTCGGAACTTCATCTTTATGAGGGTGCTGGGCATGCGTTTCATTGGGAAAAATTAGATGATTTCAATCCTCGAGTGAGGGACTGGTTAACAGCGAACTAACATAACTTTAAAAAAGAAAGAAAACTAAGATGGCTATAAAATTTGGTTCAGAAGTATACACATGGTTCATGGATGGCTATGGGGACGGAAATAATAATAAACTTGCTCACATGGCAAAGATCATTGGTGAGGCTGGCTTTGCAGGCATCGAACCGATGGTCCTAGAGCCTTATGATACTTATTGGTTAGGTGACTGTAAGGATCCTCAAAAATTAAAGGATGCGCTAGACGAGGCAGGTATAGAGTTAGCGGCATTGGCTCTGATTTGTAAGTGGGACGAGGAAGAAGAGACAGAATCTGAGCGCATAGCGGCAGATTGGACCATAGAGACCCTCAAACTGTTCCCGGGAGCAGCGCTAGGAACAGTGCCATTGCCTGATGGCCGTCATGACTTGCATCAGAGGAGGGTTAACTTAGTAAATAATGTGAATAGAGTTTCAAGGAGAGCAGCAGAAGCGGGTCTCAAGTGTTCATTTCATCCCAATAGTCCCCCTCCATCATTGGTCCGTACTCAGGATGACTATGACGTGGTTTTAAATAGTCTAGATCCTGATGCTACTGGTTGGACCCCTGACGTGGGTCACATTGCTAGGGGTGGAATGGATGTGATCGATACGATGACGAAGTGGGGGCACCTAGTTAATCATATTCATTATAAGGACTTTTCTGGTAACGGACCTGAGCCATGGTCTCAGATGGGAAGCGGTAAGTTGGATTTTCATAAAATTACGGAATGGCTGACTCTGAGGAACTATGAGGGATGGATCATCTGTGAGGATGAAGCCGAAGTTGCTATTAAGGATCCTGACGGAGTCACCTTGCAAAACGGTGCATGGTGCAAGGAGAACTTGTTTCCAATGGTTTAGGTTTAAATAGAAAGCATTAAAGCCAATACCTCATTCATTTTTCCACAAATGTGGGAATGGGATTAAGTGCTGTCGATTAACTAATAAGACGAATATGCCAAAGTATTCAATCGGTTTGGATTTTGGAACAAACTCTTGTCGATCAGTTATCATTGATGTAGATGACGGTAAAGAGCTTGGTACTACGGTTTATGATTATCCTACTGGTGACCTTGGAATATTGACTGATCCCAGTGATCCTAATGTAGCAAGGCAAAATCCTCAGGATTACATTGATGGTTTAGAATTTGTTATTAATGGATCATTGGTAGAGGCTAAGACTAACAATCCAGAGTTTGATTCCGCTAATGTCATTGGTATAGGCGTTGATACGACTGGCAGTACACCGATTCCTGTCGATGAGAGCGGAACTCCTTTGGCTCTTTGCTCCGATTTTAAGGATAACTTAAATGCGATGGTGTGGCTGTGGAAAGATCATACAGCACACGCTGAAGCTGCTGAAATAACATCCAAAGCAAAAGAATTGCGCCCACAGTACCTAGCAAAGTGCGGTGGGACTTATTCCTCAGAATGGTGGTGGTCAAAGATATTACACTTAAAAAGATGCGCGCCCGAAGTGTTCGAAGCTGCTCATAGTTTTGTGGAGCATTGTGACTATGTTCCAGCTCTGTTAGTTGGCAATACGAACCCTTTAACAATGAAGAGGAGTGTATGCGCTGCTGGGCATAAGGCAATGTATTCAGAAGAATGGGGAGGTCTTCCTGACAAGGAGTTTCTCGAACAACTCGATCCAGCACTTTCAGAGCTTCGAGACAGATTATTTACTGAAGCAGTCAGTTCTGATAATTTAGCGGGTAATTTATGCGCTGAATGGGCTGAGAGGACAGGGCTTAATGAAGGAGTTCCTGTAGCAGTTGGTGCATTTGATTGTCACATGGGAGCCGTTGCTTGTGGGGTAAAAGAAGGAGTTTTGACTAAGATATTAGGAACAAGTACTTGCGACATAGCAGTCATGCCGAATAGCAAAGTACTTGATGATATACCTGGCGTGTGCGGAATCGTTGATGGGTCAGTTCTTCCTAACCACTATGGAATAGAGGCAGGCCAAAGTGCAGTTGGAGACATTTTCTTATGGTTAGTGAATAACTTGGTACCTGATAGTTATGGCGCTAATTCCGAAGATAAGTTTGTTAAAATGGAGGAAATGATGTCTGATTCATCTCCAGGTGCTAGCGGACTCCTGGCGCTGGATTGGAATAATGGGAACCGGACAGTACTAGTTGATGTTAGGCTCTCCGGTCTACTGTTGGGACAGACATTGCATACTAAGGTTCATGAGATTTATCGCGCGTACATCGAAGCAACGGCTTTCGGTGCTCTTACTATAATCAATAGAATCGAAGACTATGGTGTGCCTATTAACGAGGTAGTGACGACTGGCGGACTAGCAGTTAAAAACCATACACTGATGCAGATATATGCGGACGTTCTCAACCGGCCACTGAGAGTAGCAATCAGTGACCAGACATGCGCGGTTGGGGCGGCTATTTTTGGTGCAAGTTGTAGTGGGGATTATAGCATTTCTCAATTACAGGAAAATTGCTCTAAGGTGAGGGATGAAGTTTACAGTCCAGATGAAGATAATGTTGCTGTTTATAAGGAGCTCTATTCTCTTTACCGGGAACTGCATGATTCATTTGGGACCGAGCAATGGCAGGGTAACTTGTCCAGCATTATGAAAAAGCTCATTACTATCCGTGAGGCACAAAGATCCTAGAGCTGCTACTGTCTTGCCCAAGCTCCCCATACTCGAAGATATTCTGGTATAATTAACTCATCATTAGAATTTGAGTCCAATGCCTTGAATACCTCTTTGGCTAGCTTCTTGTCCTTGAGCTTGTTGCTTTGTATAAACTCTTTTGAGCTGAGTTTGTTGTCTTTATCGGAATCCATTGATGAAAATATAGCTTTAGCTTCGTCAGTAATGATACGGTTTTCGATGTATTCTTTCTCGGAAACAAAGCCGTCCTTATTTGAATCTGAAGCACTGAAAATTCCTGCTCTCGATTCCGGAGTAAGGTACCGTCCATTATCAACATATTCTGTCTTTGAATGTTTTCCGTCCTTGTCCCTGTCAGTGAAGCCGAATAGTCGTTGGTAATTCCGGATTTCACTTTCCTTAGCACCTTTAATTCCTTCGGCTCCTAAGAGTTTCATTATATCCTTAGTCGAATTGTTCAATATTTCTTTTACTAATTTAGGTTCAGTGGGTTTAAATTTGATAGTAGGAGTCGAGCTCTCATTTGTTCTTGATGGTCTGGGGCTAAAGCTGGGCCTAATTTCTTCGATCGTTAAATTGCCGTCACCGTTTGTGTCTAGTTTGATTAATGACTTAGATGCGTTCTTGAGTTCCTTCTCTGAAATGATCTTGTCCCCGTCCGAATCGAGTGCTTTGAGAACTGGCAAAGACCACATGAAATTTCTTCCTGAAGAGGATGAAGGAGGTCCTTGTCGCCTATTGTTTTCAGAATTGGGGCCTTGTGCATAGGCACTGTTAAATAATAAGCCAACAGTTAAAATAAATGTGATAGTAATTGAGTGCATTTTTGTGGTCATAGTAAAACTAATAATTCACGGTGGTTGACACTTAGTGACGTGATGGTTACGCCCTAATCTTTTAGTAAAGAATCGGTGAGATTCGAATGAGCCTTTTATTCGAAAAGTCCGTTAATAGTTACTGATTTTCAGTGATTTGATATGAGATCCTTTTGGTTTTATCGGATTTGTCAGCAAGTTTCTTTTGAATGAGTTTTGAAACGACCTCGTCGATTGGGACTCCCTTCTCATCCGCTATCCTCTTAAAGCTTAAGTACTGAGTTTCTGAAAGACTAACTTTTAGGGGCTTGTTATTTTGATTTAAAAGAAAATCCATTTCTATACTTATTAGAGCAATTTAACGGATTTCTGTCAGTAATAATCTGGCTGTGTATGTTTTTTACTGGTTTTTTTACATTAAATGAGGATCACTTTAATATTGTTCCTTTAGTTGAATCCCCTTCTTGATCAAGTATATGAGCACTGACAACGGTGCGCTGGTTCGGTAGTCTCCACTTCCAGAGAAGTTCTTTCTTAGAATTAACTTCGATGATATGATGGCTGCCTTGATAGAAGCAAATGACAGTGTTCCCGTTAGGTAATCGGTTAAGGCCAGTCATGAAGCCCATTTTGATCTGAGGAAGGTCTTTGCGATCAAGTTTCCATACGACTTTATCATTTTTATCGACTTCAACGGCCATGACTCCAGCACCAGTTGAGAATAAAGTGTTGCCGTTTTTAAGTCTCATTACGGCATGAGGTTTGGCCATGTTAACACCCGGTATATTGCTTATTGTGCGAACAGTTTTACCGGATGAATCAATTTCACGGATTTCATTGTCACAAGAGATCATGCAGAGATAATTTCCGTTCTGTAATTTCCTGCACATTCTGAAACGCATGTGAAGATCGTCTTTTTTAGATTTTACGGAAACCTCCTTAATAATTTTACCTTCGCGGTTAACTTCTATTAGTCTTGATTTACCGTTTTGAGCGATGAGAATATTACCATCACTGAGGGGTTGGCATGTATGGATCTCGTCTCTCTTCTCTTTTGACTGCCATTCAAATTTCAATGTTCCATCGTTCCCATAGATCTTTACTCCTCTCCTATAAGCGAAGAGCACATCGCCATTAGGTAATGACCATACATCATTAGGATTTTGAGCTCTGAAAGATTGGGTTATTTCACCTTTGTTGTTAACAATACAGACTTCACCTTTGGCGAAGTCTGCGCATACAAAGTTGTATTTAGGTCCGTTTATCGTCTGATCTGAGATGGCCTGAATGGAGGTTAAAATGAAATATACAAAGAACAGTGCAATTATTTTCATGTACAAATGATCACACAATCTCAAATTAAAAACAAGTACACTGCTATTACGTTAATATAGCGCCGTTAAGACATCTGTGATAAAATCATGAACATGATGAGCTCCTTTCAATGTTTGATTTTCATGTCGCATAAATTTAGTGCTAATCGAGTTCTGATAACAACAGAATGTTTCAAGTGATGCGTTAAAGAATGATCTTTATGAGGAGCCACACTATTATTCTTCTTTTATGCCTGTTCTGTGAGCCGCTAATTGCTTCTCGTCAGTTCTTCAAAAATAACTGCACTGAGTGTCACGATTCGGAAAGCGCTAAGGGTGGGATTAATCTTGAAGATTTTAATGCAGATTTTTCAGTGTCTTCCTCTGTTGATGTGTGGCAGAGAGTCCTAGAGCAACTAGAGACACGTCAGATGCCGCCGAAGAAGAGGCCTCGGCCTAATTTTTCGGATCAAAAAGAGTTAACCTCATGGATCCGGGAAGAATTTGCCAAGAAGAACATTACCCCCACCATTGATCATAAAAGGAAAGCTCCGGACTTTGGGAACCATCTAGATCATGACAGTCTATTTGATGGAACTCAAGTAAGAGTCGCCTCATCACCTCCACGTCTTTGGCGGAAGAGTCCACACATTTATGATCAATTCGTCAAGAGCCTAGGAGGCGTGCACCATGCTGCAACAATACACCAGCCATTCGCAATCGACGAGAGTAAGGGCGTAATTGCTGACTACAGCACGCAACACCTCGCAGATTCAGCTACTTTACAGCTCCTCATGATGAACTGCCAATCAATTGCAGCATATCAAACAACTGGAATCCTTAAAAGGGAGTGGGACGGAAGGATGCAAGTTCACCGTCAAACCCCGGACTCATTTCGTGATATTATCGAATCTAAAACGATGCCGACTGAAGCTCAGATTGCTGTGGCAGTCATGCACGAATATCAGCTATTTCTTGGTCGTGATCCCACACCTACAGAACTTGAAAATGCTTTAATTTTGGCTGACAAAGGGATGCGAACCGCTGGTAACGCTCGTGGCCTTCAGATTGTCCTAGTCTCGGTAATGTTAAAGCCTGAAGTTATATATCGACTCGAAATTGGGTTTAGTGAACCAGATGAACATGGGCGACGACGTCTCTCAGCCTATGAGCTTGCTTTTGCTTTGGCTTACGCTTTGACGGATAAAACGCCTGAGCAGGTAATGGTTGGATCTGAGACCCTCATGGATCTTGC
>Ga0315332_10001696_pt1 | contig 11909 bp, 5 predicted proteins | sample M110034915metaG_FD_203455 | JGI IMG/M metagenome (GOLD analysis project Ga0315332, IMG submission 203455) | Ammonia-oxidizing marine archaeal communities from Monterey Bay, California, United States - M1 100m 34915 | ecosystem: Environmental > Aquatic > Marine > Intertidal zone | place: USA...
CTCCTCTGGAGTTGCCAGATTTCCCTGCTATACCTCCAAGCGATTCAGAATCTCTAGTCCGTCAAGCGCTGGGGATTTTCACAGTTGACCGGCAGGGCTTTGAGATTAGATTAGCAGAGATCATCGAGATTAGACTTCCTGATTATGTGAAAAGAGCAATTGATCCTGACGAAGCCGAATCTAGATGGCTCGAGAAAAATGCAGATGAAATCTCTGAGAGAGTTTTGGTCCTAATTGCCCGTGATTGGCTGACTTCAGCATTAGATGAATTTTCACCAGATACAGATCGTTGGTATCTTGGTGCATCCTTAGTTACAGGCATAGCACTCTTTGGCTCAGAAATCGCTCGAAATGAGTGTTACCCTCTAATCGAATCTATTGCATACGCAGTTACTCCAAGTTCACTCCCATACTCTTCTGTTTCTGGTCGACATCAATTGGCTTGGTCTCCTAGTAGCACACCCGCTCCTTCATTACCTCCTCATCCTGCAGGAGTGATGGCTGTTACAGCAATTCTTGATACACTATCCTTACGTGATTCTTCAGCACATAATGTGCTCCCCATCTGGATAGAGAATCTCTCTGTCTCTCCCTCTCTTTCTCAAGTATTAGATATTCCAAACCGTATACTACAGGAACTAAACAATACTAATTCTGAATCAGTGCCAATTTATGTTAGTGCAGCCCTGCAATTATTGCCTAATATTTCGGCTGAAGCAAAAGATATTCTTGTGGCCTGTTCTGAACACAACAACCCCCAAGCTCGCCGCAAAGTAGCCGAATCTCTTTCGCGAATTACTTCTGAATACCCTGCTTTTGCTCTTTCTCTAGCCGACAGACTTCTCGAAGATACGGACTCTTCAGTAATCGCTCTGACTGCAACCTATATTGGAGGTCTTTCTCGTTCCTCAGGAGAGGATTTTATCCCACGCGCTTCCATGATTCTTGAATCAGAAAATCAAAAGGCTATCCAAAGAATTGTCGAATCCGGCCTCAGAGATTATCTTTCTCAGAATCCTGACGACCCCCATTCACTTCTCGTAAAGGCTTGGATAAATTCTTCAGAGGTTGGTCGTTCAAGAGTTGCTAATTTGATTGTTGAGCAATATCGCGTGAATCCTGATTACTTTATGAAAACCTGTTCCAATCTTGCAATAGTGGACTCAAAAGCACATTCGGAACTACTTCAATGGATTGAAATCCGCAATTCAGAACTCAGTAAATTTCTGAGTTAATCAAGAGCAACCCGTAGTGGCTCCACAAGAATTGCATTTCAAGCAGGTTCCATTTCGGACCATCTGACTACTTCCACAATCATCACAGATGTCTCCAGTAAAACCACGCTCTCGAGCCAATCTTCGAGTTCTTGTATCGCCGTCTTCAGAAGGAGTCACTGCAGCCAGAGTCAGTTGAACATCACGACGATCTCCTTGGACTCGCATGATACCATCGTCAGTAGCTTCTGGACGACTGATTGAGGTAGTCACAAGATCCTCTGCTGATACGTGTGCTAGGTCATCTCGATCTAGATGCTGAATTGCCAATTCTCGGAAGATATAGTCCACAATTGATGTGGCCATTTTCACACGCCCACTTCCTCCTGTAACCATGCCACTTGGATCGAATTTTTGGAAAGTGAAGGATTTGACAAAGGCATCGAGAGGCACTCCATATTGCAAACCAATAGATACTGCAATTGCGAATTGGTTCAACAAGGATCTCCACGCAGCACCCTCTTTTGACGTCGTAATCATAATTTCTCCAAGTCTTTCATCATCATATGTACTAGAAGAAAGATAGACGGTGTGACCACCAACTCTAGCCTTCATAGTACTTGATGAGCGAACATCAGGTAAAGGTCGACGAGTTGCAATATAGTTGTGCACAAACTGCTCTGCTAGAACTTGCGCTGCTGGTGCAGGAACAGGTAGAGCTTGAGCAGTCTCTTCTACCATTTTGTGAACAACAGTTACGGCTTCATCATCTTCCTCATCTGTCAACGTACTAGCATCTACTAGTTGATTCATCAGTGGTTGAGATAATTTGGAGCCATCTCGGTAGACCGCACATGCTTTGTTCATTGTTTCATGACTCAATTCATATGCCTTGCGAATATCATCAATAGTCGCATCTGCTGGCATATTTATTGTCTTTGAAATCGCCCCCGAAATGAATGGCTGAGCTGCAGCCATCATTAGCACGTGTGCCTTCCATTGGATTGATCTCTTTCCGTATTTACCACAAGGTGTCGCACAATCAAAGACTGCCAAATGTTCATCTTTGAGCCCTGGTGCACCTTCAATCGTTCCATATCCAAAGACATGGTCATTCGCATCGTCAATTTGTGAAGCGGTGAATCCAAGATGGCCAAGGACGTCAAAGAAGGCATCATTGTACTGTACTTCAGACATTCCTAGAGATTCGGCACAGAAATCTTGTCCGAGAATAGATGGAGCGAAAGCCGACCGAATATCGAAAACATCAGGGAAACTACTCTCTATTTTCTTTATGGTTGCCTTATCGAACCCATTCTCTTTCAAAGCCATAGAAGAAACTGTTGGGCAATTTTTCAGTGAAGCAGTACCCATTATATATTCTTGAATTGCTTCAGTCTGCTTTGCTGAATAACCAAGTCTAGTGAGGGCATTTGGCACTCCATGATTGATAATTCTTAGCGAACCTCCTCCGGCCAGTTGCTTGTACTGCACTAATGAGAATTGAGGCTCAACTCCAGTTGTATCGGCTCCCATGACTAGGCCAATAGTGCCGGTTGGCGCAATAACAGTTGTTTGGGCATTTCGGAATCCATGCTCTTCGCCTTCTCGCAACGCTCGATCCCAGGAATTTCGTGCAGCCTCAAGAAGATCCTTTGGACACTTCTTAGAATTGATACCCATAGGGACAACGCTCAGTCCTTCGTACTCCTCAGCGGGGGCATCATATGCTGCTCGCCGATGATTTCTCATCACTCGTAACATATGCTCGGAGTTTGACTCATAGTCAGGAAAGGTTCCGAGAATAGATGCCATTTCTGCACTTGTGGCATAAGATTCTCCACACATTATTGAAGTAACTGCGCCACATATTGCATAACCTCGTTCATCATCATAAGGAATTCCCATATGCATTAGCATTGAACCAAGATTGCAGAATCCAAGACCGAGAGTTCTGTATTCGTAGGATTTTCGAGCAATCTCTGAGGATGGGAATTGAGCCATCAGTACGCTAATTTCAAGCGTTGTAGTCCAGAGTCTGACGGAGTGTCGAAAATCATCTACATTGAATGTTTGAGTGGATTTGTCATAGTAATGTAGTAGGTTGATACTTGCTAGGTTACAAGCAGTATCGTCGAGGAACATGTATTCGCTACATGGATTTGATCCATTGATTCGACCACCTTCTGGGCATGTGTGCCATTCGTTAATGGTCGTATCAAATTGAACTCCTGGATCTGCACATGCCCAAGCAGTATATGCAACCTTATTCCACAAATCTGCGGCGGGCATTGAGCGGCTTGGTACAGGATCTCTACCCGCATTTGCTGCCTTATCCAGTTCGGTTCTGAAATACAGATTCCATTCACCATTATCTCTCAAGGCATTCATGAATGAATTTGGTACGCGAACAGAATTGTTACTATTCTGGCCGGACACAGTAGCATATCCTTCTCCTTGCCAATCAGTATCTAATACTTCAAACTCTAACCCCTTCCAACCTTGACCTGCAAGATCAAGAATTCGTTTGATATGAGGTTGAGGTATACTGTCACGAACAGCCTTCACCATAGCCATCTTCAAAGAACCATTTGTAGCAGGGTCGAGTCTTCCATCATCTTCATCAAAAGACCAAATGGCTTCCATTATTGCATCTGAATGCTTTTGTAGAATATTAGAACCTATGACGAGAGCTGAAACTTTTTCTTCTTCAGTAAGCTTCCAATCAATGTATTCTTCGATGTCGGGGTGGTCCAAATCTAGAGTGACCATCTTTGCAGCCCGACGAGTGGTGCCTCCGGATTTTATCGCTCCAGCCGCTCGGTCACCAATCTTTAGGAAGGAAAGCAAACCACTGGAAGTCCCCCCTCCTGAGAGTGGTTCCCCGGCTCCTCGAATCCTTGAGAAGTTTGATCCGGTTCCTGAACCGTACTTGAACAACAAAGCCTCTCTATTCCAAAGCCCCATGATTGATTCATTCCCACCCACAAGTGAGTCGCTTACAGATTGGATAAAGCAAGCGTGAGGTTGAGGATGTGTGTAAGCGTCCTCTGATAATTTCACTTCTCCAGTTAGTGGGTCAACGTAGTGGTGTCCTTGAGCAGGGCCTTCGATTCCATAAGCCCAATTCAATCCAGTATTGAACCATTGAGGACTATTTGGAGCAGAGCGCTGACTTGCAATTAGATAACACATCTCATCATAGAATGCCCGTGTATCAGCCTCACTAGCGAAGTATCCATGTTTGTAACCCCAGTATGTCCAAGTTCCAGCAAGGCGGCGGAATAATTCCCGTCCATTACTTTCACCAACGAATCTACTCTCGGCATCAAGACTCTGAAGTTTCTCGTGATCGGGCTCACTCTTCTGGAGCCATACAGGCACGCCATCTTCCGGCACCTTACGTAGAGCAGCAGGAACACCCGCTTTTCTCAAATATTTTTGAGCGCAAATTTTACCAGGAACACCAGCAAAACCAGATGGAAGTTGCACTCCTTGGATTTCATGAGCAAGACTCCCGTCGGGATTTCGGATTTCTACACTCATCTCAATCCAATCGAATTGTTCGAAAGGGTCTGACCCTGCAGTTGTGAATCTACGTTCAATGACGAGACCTTTCTCAGCCTCTCCAATTTCTTCTATGGATTCTTCTTCTGATCTCGTCTGCATAACCCCCTCTCCTATAATTCCCCGGCTCAATTCTGAAGCTTCCCTTGCGCGAAGGGTTTGGTTGTGCTCAGAGAGGGTGTTTAATGATTCAGTATAACTCACCCTCCTTAGAGGAGGATTTGCTTTGAGAAACTAACATATCAGGATTTGCTCTAATGATATTTTTTCCCAGATTAAGATAGCATTTCTAATTCCCAATCCAGAGATGCTCCAGACCGAGTGATCATTATCCCAACTCTACAATATTTTTCGTGACTACCTTCAATCAATCGTCGAACTAACAATTCAGGAACGTCTCCTTTTATGATATATTTCATATGAATTGATGTAATGACTTTAGGATAATCATCAGCCATTTCTACTTCTATCTCAATAGTAGCAAATTCAACATCATCCATTCTTTCTTTCAAGCCGCCGACCACATCGATTAGTGAACAGGCGGCATGAGCGTGAATGAGCATTTCAGTAGGACTTGGCGAATCCTTGCCATATATGTTGAAACTCTTACCTCCACCAGTTGTTCCGACGTAACCACCAGCCCCCGTCCAAGTGACTTCCCCCTTCATATCCCTTCCAAGTAGTGGGGTCTCTTCAAGGGTTGGCTTCATCAATGTCGGGCCAGCCGCCAGTCTGAGATACATGAGTGGAGGCGCGGCAATTACGATGAGGGAAGGATGCCTAAACGTCCCACCTCACCCCATAATCCATTACATCGAAGGCGATGGAATCGGCATCGACATAACTCCTGTAATGATGAAAGTAGTCGATGCTGCAGTGGATCGCGCATACGGAAACAGTCGGAGTATTCATTGGAGTGAGGTATTAGCCGGTCAGAAAGCCTTTGACGCAACCGGCGAATGGCTTCCTAGTGAGACTCTAGATGCAATGCGAACCGGCCTTGTATCAATCAAGGGCCCTTTGACTACCCCCGTTGGAGGAGGAATTAGATCACTCAATGTTGCACTCCGTCAACAACTCGACTTATTCGCTTGTGTACGGCCAGTACGCTGGTATTCTGGCACCCCAAGTCCAGTGAAAGATCCGGGTGCCGTTGACATGATTATTTTCCGTGAGAACAGCGAGGATGTCTATGCGGGAATTGAGTGGGAATCGGGTAGCCCTGAGGTTCGCAAGGTCATAGATTTCCTTCAAAATGAAATGGGTGTTTCCAAGATTCGATTTCCAGATACGAGTGGAATTGGAATCAAACCAATCTCTAGTGAAGGAACAGCACGCATTGTTCGAGCGGCTATTCAGTATGCTATTGACAATGACAAGGATAGCGTGACTTTGGTTCACAAGGGCAACATCATGAAGTTCACAGAAGGCGGATTCCGCGACTGGGGCTATCAATTAGCTCAAGATGAATTTGGAGCAGAGTTGCTAGACGGAGGGCCTTGGTGTACCTTAACCAATCCAAATACTGGCACTACAATTACCATCAAAGATGTCATTGCAGATGCGATGCTCCAGCAAGTCCTCACACGCCCGCGTGAGTATGGAGTACTGACAACAATGAATCTCAATGGAGATTACATCTCAGATGCACTTGCCGCTCAAGTGGGTGGTATTGGCATAGCACCGGGTGCTAATATCAACTACGATACTGGAATTGCGATTTTTGAAGCAACACATGGAACCGCTCCTAAGTACACAGGACAGGACAAGGTAAACCCAGGCAGCCTAATTCTCTCGGCAGAGATGATGCTACGTCATATGGGCTGGCTCGAGGCCGCAGATCTAATCGTCAAGGGCATGGAAGGAGCGATTTCTGCAAAGACGGTAACCTATGACTTTGAGCGTCAAATGGATGATGCCACCTTACTCAAGTGTAGTGAGTTCGGTGCTGCTATTATCACACATATGTAAGTGATTTAGATGGATTTTGCTTCTCTGAACCTATGCCAACCCTTGTTGGACGCGCTCGACAAAATTGGTTATGTCACTCCAACTCCAATTCAGGCTGAAGCCATCCCCTCTCTTATTGAAGGCCACGATATGCTCGGGTGTGCTCAGACAGGCACAGGAAAAACCGCAGCCTTTTCACTACCAATTCTCGATGCTATGGCTAATGATCCGTGGTCCAGCCCACGTCGTATCCGTACTCTGATGCTATGCCCAACACGTGAATTGGCAGCTCAGATTCATGACAATATCCAGCAATATGCTCAACACCTTGACATCCATTCTATGGTTATGTTCGGTGGTGTATCACAAAAACCTCAGGTGAAGATTTTGCGTCGAGGTGTCGATATTCTAGTTGCCACCCCTGGTCGGTTACTCGATCTCATTTCACAAGGACACGTCGACTTGTCTCATGTGCAATTTCTAGTTCTCGATGAAGCAGACCGTATGCTTGATATGGGTTTCATCCGAGACATCCGAAAGATTCTCGCACAGATTCCAGGAAATCGTCAAAGTCTGTTGTTTAGTGCCACCATGCCACACTCAATCGTTGAATTATCTCGTGACATGCTCCATAATCCAGTAAGTGTATCAATCACACCCGAATCAACCACAGTCGAGGCAATCAAACAATCATTGATGTTCGTTATGAAGAGTGATAAAAGAGGACTTTTGACTCATATTATCAAGGAGGAAAACCCCGAGAAGGTACTCGTTTTCAGTCGCACCAAACATGGTTGCAATCGAATTGTTAAGCAACTTGGACAAGACGGAATCAAGGCCCTTGCTATTCATGGAAACAAGAGTCAAGGCGCACGTGAGAAAGCTCTTGCCCAATTCCGCAAAGGCACCCTAAAGGTTCTAGTCGCCACAGATGTGGCTAGTCGTGGAATAGATGTATCAGACATCAGTCATGTCATTAATTTGGATTTACCCAACGAACCTGAGGTCTATGTGCACCGTATTGGACGTACGGGACGTGCAGGACAGGGAGGCATCGCGATTGCCTTCTGCGACGAGAATGAAGGCGAATATCTACGTCGTATTGAGAAAATAATTCGTCAAGGTATCCATGTAGATACAGATCACCCATTCCATTCCGAGAAGGCCAAATCGCGTAAGGGCAATAAGGCCCCAAAGAAGCAGCAAAATCAGGGTCGGGGGCAACGACAGGTGCGAAATGATAATTCAAAAGGTCAACCGTTCTTTGGGCATTCGAAAGGCAAATCCAAAGGTAACCATTCTAGAGGGAACTCGAAAGGCAAGACGGGTGGCAAACGCAATAGTGGCCGCTCCGGTAATAATCGAAATCGTCGACAACGCAAGCGTCGAACTCGTTACTGAATAGTAGATGCGCTAATATCTCACATGTAATGTCAAACCTCATGGATGAGGTTAGGGAGAACACTCTGCGAATCAGAGACCAAGCCGATGATGACTCCTTATCTTGGTTTGAGACCCTTTATGCAACAGCCAACGGGGATGAATATTGGATTCCTTGGTCAGATGGTGCACCACACCGTTTCCTTGTTGAATGGAGTTTTGATATTAAATCTCGAGGACGAGCTTTAGTTGTCGGTTGTGGACTTGGAGAAGACGCAGCATATCTATCACGGCAGGGTTGGGAAGTGACAGCATTCGACATCTCCTCTTCTGCTGTACAGTGGGCCAAAGAAAATCATCCAACAGAGGATATTGATTGGCAAACTGCAGATCTTCTTTCACTACCCGAACACTGGAAGGGATCATTTGACCTAGTTGTTGAAGTTCATATTCTTCAGGCAATACCAGAATCACTTCGTATTCTCGCCGTGCCTAATCTGGCCCCGCTGCTTGCACCAACCGGCCATCTAGTTTGCATTGGCCGATTAAATGAAAATGAGGAGGAGTTTGAAGGCCCACCTTGGCCACTTACTCGACAGTTCATTGACTCAATAGGTTCGGATTTGAATCAAATTGACTTTGTCAAAGGTAATCTTTCTCACGATGAACCAGAGGTTGTCAGGTATCGTTCTGTGTGGAAAAGGGAAAATTAACTAATTTCTTCCTTTTTTTGTGAAAACGGGTCATAGCGGCGGTGTAATTTGAAGCACTAATTGCATAAAATGGAAGCAGTTGTGCATTTTTTCACCCTACGGTTTAATTATTGCACTGAGTGTTGGTTTACTGTATGACGGTAATCGCAGGATACGCTCGCTCGCCCTTCACGCCCGCCCGAAAAGGCTCTCTCGCCAGAACACGCCCTGATGACATAGCAGCTACTGTTGTTGACGGGCTACTCCAAAAATTGGATTTAGATCCTGAATTAATTGAAGATCTAATTGTTGGAACAGCCTTCCCAGAGGGGGAGCAAGGCTTCAATTTAGCAAGGATGATTACTTTCCTAACCAATTTACCCGAATCCGTTCCAGGAGTTACTATCAATCGGTTCTGTGGCTCTAGTATGCAAGCGATTCACGATGCTGCTGGGCGTGTTGCGATGGGGTCCGGAGATGCTTTCATTGCAGGAGGGATTGAATCAATGTCTAGAATTCCAATGACAGGCTTCAATCCAATGCCTAATCCCAAACTCAGTAATGATGCTCCAGAGGCATTCACATCAATGGGAGTTACAGCCGAGAATTTGGCACTAAAATATGGAATCGACCGTCCAACACAGGAAGCATTTGCGGTTGAGAGTCATTCACGCGCAACAGGAGCGAGAGAAGCAGGCAACTTCTCTGAGGAGATTATCCCAATCGAAACCAAGGGTGGTGTTGTAGATACTGATGGATGCATTCGTCCAGCCACAAGTGCCGAGACTCTAGCAGGACTGCGTCCTGCTTTCGACGCGAAAGGCACCGTCACAGCAGGTACTTCTTCACCTCTCACAGATGGTGCGGCCTTCGTTCTAGTTTGCACGGAAGATTTTGCTAAGGCGCACGGCCTGAAACCACTTGCCCGCATCCTATCTACAGCAGTCTCGGGATGCGCTCCTGAGATTATGGGAATAGGTCCGGTGGAAGCTACAAAGAAGGCTCTAGAACGCGCAGGACTAACTCTCAATGACATGGATGTAATTGAACTGAATGAGGCTTTTGCCGCCCAGTCTCTTGCAGTAATTGAGGAATTAGGACTTGATACATCCAAGGTCAATATCGATGGCGGAGCCATTGCATTAGGTCACCCATTAGGTGCTAGCGGTGCTCGAATAACCGGAAAGGCGGTCTCTCTTCTTCAGCGCAGCGGGGCCAAGCATGCTCTCGCTACCATGTGCGTTGGAGGCGGGCAAGGAATTGCCACAGTTCTACAGAAATATGAGTGAGGTGGCACTATGACAGAAAATACAATTGAACGCGTTGCTGTAATTGGTAGCGGTGTGATGGGGGCTGGAATTGCAGCTCACTGTGCTAATGCCGGCTGTGATGTTTTACTGCTTGACATAGTTCCAGATGGTGCTTCAGATCGAAATGTCCTAGCCGCTGGAGCCATCAAGAAGATGTTCAAATCAAATCCAGAGATGTTGATGCACAAATCATTTGCAAAGCGTATTACAGCCGGTAATATCGATGATGACTTACCTCTTTTGAAAGATTATGATTGGGTAGTTGAAGTCATAATCGAAAATCTCGAAATTAAGCAAAGTCTCTATCAAAAACTTGCCGAACATATCGGTTCTAAGACTATACTTTCATCCAACACATCCACCCTTCCTCGCTCTGCCTTGATTGAAGGTATGGATTCGGACTTAGCCTCACGTTTCCTAATCACTCATTTTTTCAATCCACCCAGATATCTTCCACTCCTTGAGGTGGTATCTGGTGACGATGTAGATGAATCCGTCGTTTCTCAATTTTCCGAATTCGCATTAGTTCAATTGGGTAAGCGCGTAACACATTGTAACGACACTCCCGGATTTATTGGAAATCGACTAGGCGTATATTTCATTCAGCGCTCAATCAAAGCAACCCTCGATCACGGCCTCACAGTCGAGCAGGCTGATGCAATGCTCGGCCGACCAATCGGCTTGCCCAAAACTGCTGTATTCGGTCTGATGGATTTAGTTGGTATCGACCTGATACCACATGTCATGTCTAGTATGCTAACTCACTTGCAATCCGATGACCCATTTCATCAGATTGCAGGGGCCGGAGACCAAATTGTCCGCGACATGCTTGCAGACGGCTATACTGGTCGTAAGGGCAAAGGAGGATTCTACAAGTTGAATCGAGAAGGTGGTGCCAAAATCAAAGAGGCCCGCAATCTCATTACAGGTGAGTATGCAACTGCGAATAGGAAGGCTGCTTTTGCCTCAGCAAAAATGGCCAAGCAGGGTATTACTCGAATGCTTGACCACGACGATGAGGGTTCGGTATTCGTTGCCGAAGTTCTTCTTGATACTCTCTCTTATGCAGCATATCTTGTTCCTGAAGTCACAGATGACATCTATGCTATTGACGGAGCTATGAAAGTTGGTTACAATTGGAAGAAAGGTCCTTTTGAAATGATTGACAGTATTGGTGCCGCAGAAGTTGTAAAACGTCTACAAGCGCTTGGAAGGTCTGTGCCAGAATTCCTTCAGATTGGCGCAGATAAGGGTTCATTCTATTCAATTGAAGATGGAGAGATTCACCGATTAAGCCCTAGTGGTGAGGTGGTACAGGTCAGTCGTCCACCTGAGACGCTGACTGTTGCAGATCTCAAGAGGCGCGGTAAACCAATCCAACGTAATGCATCTGCCAGCATTTGGGATGCTGGGGATGAAGTACTACTCGTCGAGTATCACTCGAAGATGAATGCTATGGACCCACTAAGTATGGAAATACTCCTTACCGCAGTCGATATGGCAGAGTATGGTGATTGGAAAGGAATTCTAATTGCTAATGATTCTAACAATTTCTGTGCTGGCGCAAATCTAGGCCTCGCGCTTTTCGGAGCAAATCTAGCCGCATGGAAGGATGTAGAGGATTTCATTGCCCTTGGCCAAGAGGCCTATCAGGCACTGAAATATGCCGAAGTTCCAGTAGTGGCGGCATCAACCGGAGTTTGTGTAGGTGGAGGAGCAGAAGTATTACTCCATTGTGATGCAGTTCAAGCACATTCTGAATCTTATGTTGGCCTCGTTGAGGTTGGAGTTGGAAT